>Ga0082212_10002389_pt1 | contig 27379 bp, 17 predicted proteins | sample TergutNt197P3_FD_71548 | JGI IMG/M metagenome (GOLD analysis project Ga0082212, IMG submission 71548) | Neocapritermes taracua P3 segment gut microbial communities from Petit-Saut dam, French Guiana - Nt197 P3 | ecosystem: Host-associated > Arthropoda: Insects > Digestive system > Gut ...
AGCCTTGCGGTCCTATGTCAAATATAGATTAGGTCAATCACATTTGGGACATTTACATGTTATCTTTTTATAAAAATGTTGCCCGAATATTTCCATCCCTTCAACGTGTGGGCAACATAAAAGATCCTAGGGCGGAGAGTGATGGGTGGCTATCGCCGGCCTGCTCGTACCGTAGACGTGTCTTTGAGTACCTCTAAAAAGACAGGGCGTAATACCTCGGTCCTGAACGGTGCCACTGTACGTTATGCGTCAGACAGCCTCTGAACCTGAAGGGAGTTTTATTTCGACGCTGCGTTTCGCTACGTACTATATCTGAAAGCGTTTAGAATGGAACCTAGGGTAACCTATGACAGATTCAGTGAAGTAGCCACAAGCGGGTGAATGTCGTAAGACCGACTCTTTCCCTACGTACTACCCTGCATTATGACTGCCTGTTACTTTAAGGAGGAAGAAGAGGCAGTGTCATCCGAAGTGTCCATCCGAAATGTCTCTATGCCGACCCGCTTCCTCACATCGAGTGTGATTGGTTGCAGTAAGTTGTGACCGATAGACAGGTTCATTGCACAACTCGTGAAAGAGAAAACAGCATTTTGGTGTGCAATATGTGAAACTCTACTGTTCGAGATAGGGATACCTGCTTTCACAGGGTGCGCCAGGCGAAAAACAAGCTTCTACCACAATTATATTTTCTCTCAATGACGAATTTCTGTTTATGTAATTACTTTTTCCTAGCATGATGAGGGCTATAGGTACACTTTCTTAGGTTACACATATGTATGAAATTAATGTATGTATATCTGATTGTGTAATAATAAAATGAAGAATTGGCTTATACCTCTTGTCACTTACAATCCTTCACTCCCGTATGAATGACCTCATACCGATCCTCATATGGTATCGGTACTTTTGTTTCGAGCAATTAAAAAGCAGAACGTGCCAATTGGCTGACGCATGAATCCTAGTATTAAAAGTTTAGGACTGTGTACACTTAAACGAGCTGAACGTGACAATTGCATTTACGGTCAAACGTGCTGAGTGCCTGACACGATAATACTGTGTACACATGAATAAGCAGAACGTGCCAATTGCACAGGACATTTAGTCGAGATAATTGCGAGACCTTTTACAAACAACATGCTGATTGCATTGCTGACTCGTTTGCTTAACACTCTATTCGGAGTATAAAAAGCAGCTGGTTTCTTCTTAACGTCACTTGTGGTCCATCACTCGTACCGGTCACATCGCTAAGTCATCAAGTGAGTTTATTCTTTGTGTGTGTAGATACAATGTCTCGCTACTTTACAGTGCAGGACGTCACCCGCCATTACAGGCGTTTCAACGGCGAGGGCAGAGAGCTGACGGTGAGGATGATGTCTCCTACCGCCGCGAGCGCAGCGGCGCAAGGCCCCGCGCAATATTTCGCTCATAGTGAGGACGAGCTGTTTGATTATTCGTTGCGCGATCTCGATCCAAGTGATATGGTGGGCATATAAATCCACAACGGAATCAGAAGGACAGGCCATTAGGATTGTGTTAGAGGAGGAGGGATCAGGTCACGCGGAACGTCCTGTGGAGCCTGTTTGAGAAAGTGACGCAATGAAACGCCGTATACAAGGCGTTTGATTGCGAGACTGGTTGTGTTGGTCGATCTGTGAACGAGGCCTATTCGAGGGACGTGTGCGATCTCTTCACCAATGACAGTTATCACAGCAAAATGAACGTAAACTCATAACGCAGAACTTGTTTCGCCAGGGACGTTTTTGGAGGGACAACGCTAATTGCCAAGTACCTGTTCGTATTCAAGAATGTAAGTTAAAAGATACAGTTCGCCTAACTGGACAGAGAGGTTACATCGAAGACGGCAAGGATAGCTATCTCGACGATACGCGACAGCCGCGAGTTCACCTGCTGCTCGATCTGACACAGGTCACTGATAATTTTCTTCGATTTCGAACCGAATTATTCCCTTCGGTGGTTACCGTTTTTTACGATCCTGTAGGACAAGAATCTAGTGCTCGGCACAGCAGAGTTGGCGCTCATCTTCCTATGCGGAAAATGTAAAATTTCCATGTGCGTTGCCAATAGGCTGCGCACACCCAAGAACATCCTGCGACGTCTAATCGACAAAGGTATCGCACCCGGCAAGAAGAGAAAGATGATAGTGCAGAGTGGTCGGGTCCTCCTCCCTTCACTGAAGCAGTGCTGACGGCTCTGCCTATACTTATACGTCTCTAGACATATTACGGAAGATGCTACTCGTTTCGCCCGAGTACTTTAAAGCGCTACGTGGCGAAGACGACGAATGGCGCCAATTGCTCAGTCTGTTGAACAAGAAGAAGTATGCGAATCCCTATGACAGATGGGTCAATTTCTGAGAGGTGCAGGACACACTATTCGGGTTTTCTCAGAATAGAATGCGCCACATCAAACTCCCGATCTAAGGAATAGAGCCCGGAGGAGCCGCTAGTCGGCGAAACCTCGTCCATGTTGGGATAGAGAGCTACGTATAAACCAGAAAGGGCACGTGCGCAACAAATTTCCGAGGAATCCCTTCAGGTTGAATAAGGTGGTCGACCTGTGGGAAATGGACGTCGCGGACATGAGCTATCTGGCTTCGCAGAACAACGGGTTCACGTATATATTTAACGTCATCGACATCTTCTCAAGTACGCCTTCTCGGTGCCGACATGCTCCAAGACGGGTGAAGCTGTATCTTAGGTCTTCCGATCCATATTGATGAAGACAGACGACAGAAGTTCGATGTTATTGCGAACTAAAAGGGAAAGGAGTATTTGCATGCTAGGTTCCGCATGCTACTTGACGAGTGCATCGAGATGGCGGTGTGCAGGAATCCCGTCGTGAAATCTGGTCTAGTGGAACGTTTTAAAATTACGCTGAAATCTAATCTGTACAATAGATTCACCTGGAAGAACACTACGATTCTTGGACGTGCTAAACAAGTTCGTCACAAACTACAAGGATGTGGTGCACTCGATCACCGCGAATGCCCCATTCACAACAGGCCTCCAAACGGACATTGCGTCCTCGTCAATGTTCACTAAGTGTCCACTGAGAAGACGGTTTTTAAGACAGTAGCCGTGGAGGTGCTGAACAAAATGGGCGATCGAGTCCCCTTTCCAAAGAGAGTAAAACCGATAGTCGCAGTTCTGCATTTTCTGCGGCAGGGTACCGCATTCAAATAATCGACATTCGGCTGGAGCCCAGGCATAAGGATATGGAGCCTCCCGCCGATTACTACATACGAAAGTAATGTGGTGTTGGCGGATATCCTGAATATCTCTTCGGACCCGCGTACGACGTCAGTCTCTATGCGCAGAGAACTGGCAATCGGCACCTACCTCGCCGGGCTATTTCGTGCCTTGAAGTCCCTGGTCATCCGAGGCGCTGGGGCCCTCTGCCGCGAAGCACTCAATATGGGCCAAGATATTCGCCGAAATCGGGAAGAAGCAAACAGAGACGAAGATCAAGTATATAGTGACAGATTGTCTGGCACAGTCGGTGCAGAGACAAGAGGTCAAACTAAAGGGTGGCGGGTGAAGAGGAAGAAGGAGAGTGTTACCCCTCCCAAGAAGGCTCTGGAATAAGCCAAGCCTAAGGAGTAGCTTCCGACTAAGTAGAATAGAGAGAGTGTAAAATGGGACATATTCACCTAGCTGCCTTCATTCCGAGTATGGACAGGGTGGAGTGCGGAACGACGGGTTCGGAGTTCGACGTATTCGCCGGGAGGCCCGTTCAGAGCGCTGTGCTGTGGTCGCGTGTCATTCACAACAGCCCCGTAACGCCTGTGGATCAATCTGACCTAGGGATTGTCATATCCGGTGATGCCGAAACGTGCTTGGATCTCGATATTCACATGTCGGTGAGAGTAAAGTTTGTGGCGCTTGAAGGATCAGCGCTGGACACTGCTGACAGAAATTCTGTTGTCAAATATCTATTGTTTTTGCTCTTCAACCAGTGTAGCGTCTCCCTTAATATGGTCTTATTCTCGACATACAAAGATACCTACAACTACAGAGCGAAACCGCGAGACCCTACTCATAAACAGTGACTTCGAAGACTTATCTCACCAACATTCTCTAGTATCCCGACGAGGGGGATTTCTGACCTACACACCGCTTGCCGACACAAACCGCTGGCTCCAGACCCGCTGGAAGCTGACGTACAAAAGCGCCGAAATCGAGATGTACGGTCGTGTTCCCGGCGACCTGTCAACGTGCCCCTATTAATTGGATCACTGTGCAGCTTCAGATTAATTTCACGTAATCCAAGAGCGACTTTTACGCCCTGAGTACCAAGGCCGACATCGGGGCAGTCTGCAAGTTTCTGGAAGCCACGCTGCACGCGAGACACGTGAAACCGTCGCCCACCATTCAGCTGGCTCATGACAAAGCCTTGGAAAATGTGAATGTCCGATACATGAACAGAATGGCGCTCAAGACATTCACTTTCGAGGCGGGCTCGAAACCCGTGTTGATAGAAAACGCAGTGTTTGCAAAACCACCAAAACGCCATCTTTTCACGATGCTTCGAAACGCCGATTGCACGGGATCGCCGGACACTAACCGCTACATCTTCAGCCATATAGGTCTCAACCACTTTGTGTTGTACGTGAACGGGCGGCAGGTAACCTTCGAATGTCTGAGTCTGAACACGGCCTGTGCAAAGACCTGCACGATGGCCTATCAGAAGCTCTTCATTGGCGTTGGAATTCTTCATGGAAACATGGGCATCCGGACCACGCTCGAACTGTTCGCGAAAGGTTGCTTCATGCTCGTATTCGATCACACGCCCGACGGCTGCGCCTCGGACATTCACACAATCGGATCTCCTGCCCTGTCACCCGCTGCCCTCGATCGGACGTCCGTCACGCTCAAACTACCCGAGCTCGAGTACCTTCTGTTTAATTTCACTGCGCTGAGGAATAAGTTGCCGCAGTACAAGCTGGCCGAAGCCGACGTATCCACTTAGGCGCAGAGTGCCTCATGAACGACGTCCTTTATTCCTGCCGCAGAATCGACGTGTCACTGTGCAATATGACGTATTCTTTCAAGAGATCAACGGATACCTGTGACCGTGTGCGCTGCCAATAAATGTATATTATAATGAATAAAAAGGATGTTAAAACGACAATCTATCTCATCTCATTTAAACGTGGTGGTGGCTATGTGGCGTACACTTTGAAGAAATCAATGGCCATGTAGCGCCATCTTAGATATTTTATGTATATATTATAATCAATAAAATTGATATTAAAACAATACTGTCTCTCATTAATACGTATTTGTGGTGGCTGCCTTCTTAAGCGTCCTCTTCCTAGCCGCCTTACCTCATCGTCCTCCACCTCTCGTCTTATTTGTACGAATAGGGACGATTTAGTCATAGTGGCTGTCGCCAACAAATGCTGCGGTCTTCGCTTTACGTACCCTCGCTTCTAGCTCGTGACATATTCGCGAAAAGGCAGAACGTGCTTTCGTGTCGATTGCAGGAACATTATCTTGCAATTGTTTTTTCGTGAATAATTGCACTGTCAATTTACAAAACGGTACGTGTCAGCAGCTTTCCCTCACTTATTACTGGGGCCATTTAGAACAGTAATGCTAAATGCATTACAGGCTCTCTGTCTCCATTCGCCTAACACGTGATACAGAGCAACGCGGTGCGGAACAGAGTCATACCTCGCTGTTCTACAGTCGAACCTTCCACATTGTCGTCTGGTAGAAGCCTGCTGGGGCCCCATAAAACCCCAAACCAGGTCCCCAAAAAAGGATCGCTAACACAACGCTGGGGCCCGGATAAAGTCTTGCCTAAGCCCAAGCAGGGGCCTCATAACAGACTTGCCAACTCTCGCTGCGGCCCCAGAAAAAATCCTTATCTAAGCCCACCCTGGGGACCCCAAAAAAGCCACACCGGCCCCCGAAAAAGCCTCGCCTAAGCCCACGCATGGAGCCCCAAAAATAGCCTAGCCTTACCTAAACTAACTTTACCCTGCCCTTGCATAGCCCCCTGCCACGACCCTCCTTTACACTCCCTTGCCATCCCACCATCATGGTTACATTTGCTGTCTACCTCTCCTTCTCCTCCCCTCCTCCTCCCAACTCAAGGTCAAAGTTCGCCAAACTCAAAGTTCGATGCCTGCGGACTCTTCCTACACTCTACTACTATCATCAAATTTGTTAATTGGATCTTTTATTTTCCTCCCCTATTTTTACATAATCAGCTTTTTCATTTTTTCAATTTACGTCACTATTAATTAATATATTTTTTCTATATATGTGCATAACATCAAAATTTTCATGAAAAATTTATAGACTCTCTTACAGGCGCCATTTCATTTGTGCAGCCAATAATATACATTTACTTCACAGGTCTTCTTGAAAAATACAAGTTTATTTACAATAGTTTTAAGGATATTAAATTTTTTAAATGAAAAAATGGAACAACTTTGTTTTTAAACCTGTCAGACCCCTTATCAGTCTCCATTGGACTTCTGCTAAAACGAAGACTCAACAGAAGTCCCGTGAATTCAAATAATTTATTTAAAAATTCTTAATATAGCAAAATACGTTTTAAATGCAAAAAGAATTTTATATTTTTGAGAGGTCTCTATCACCACAATATTGTGGGATTGTCTACTGTATGTTGCGTTTTGTTGCATCCCATAAAGTAAGTACGTACAACTGAAATATAGGCTTAACAATTGAATAGTTGCGAGGGTGCAGGCTTCCTCCGCAGTGTATGTGAGATCTTCACTCTCATCGATGTTATGAAACGTAGTTTGGTCATTGTTAACCGACGTTTCAGGACATCCTATCGGTTCCATCGTCAAGGGTGAGGACGGGAGATTTAGATTTTTCCGAAAAGTGGCCATCAATTACCACGCTACGCTGTGTAACGTCACAGAAGAGCGAAGACCTCCATCAAATGCTTATAAAATAATCATGTTTCGGCAAATTTATGTACATCTCACGCATCTAGAAAAGATATATGAAATTTAGTATGGCTTATTATGTTTGTTGGAATTCACAAAAAGGCCGCAGATAAAAGCAAAAGCACACAGAACAGCGTATTTGTAATATATTAGCACACGAGTGGGGTACATAAATAACACGACACCATCTCCTGGGCTGATAAATCTTACGAAAAATATCACGATTCTGCAGCAAGTAGGAGTGAAATCTAAGGAAGAAACCCCCCCGCCATTCACGGCGGGATGTATGGTTTGTGCGTCTTGCAGATTGGCACTCAAGAACTTCATTCTACCATCTCGCCGTTCTCACGGAGCAAGTTGCTAAACATTATTTGTGTACTCTATGTATTTTGTACCGTGCATTGTGATACACTTATGTAATGTTAACTTACAAATGCACTTTTTAAAATTAATGTTTTAATTCAATTCTTCTTGTCTTCTACATGTTTCGAACATCTTATGTTCAGCATCAGGAAGACTATATAGTACATGCAGCCTTACATCTTACGTTATTCATATAATTATGCAAGCAGATACATAAAGGCAGCTTAGGAATTGCTAAACCGACCAGGAGAATTCGCCCGCCCTTAGTCAACTTTTGGTTGGTTGGGTTCATTTGTAAATTATACAGGTACTCCTCTCGAGACCTCAGCACAATAAGGGCTAGCGCACACGGGCGGTTTTTTTTGCCGCAATGGTGATATAGGCCTTAAGGGTAACACTGGTGCCGGGTAACACTGGTGCCCAGTTCGCTACATTTGTCCGCAACACGATCGCTTTGCAGGTTTGCTACAATGTAATTGAATTTGCTTGAGGAACCCGCTTGGGTACTCTGCCAGTCAATTGGTTCAAAATTGTAACTGTTTTAACTCAAAAGTGTGTAGCTTTTACCTACTATTTATACTCCTATGATTTTTCTATTTCAGATGGCCCCTAGATGTAGACTAATCCTGGCGTTTGGCCTTAGCATTGTAGAATACTGTCTGCTTTTAGAGATTACACAACAACCACGATGTAAGGTGTTGAAATCAAAATGTTAAGCCACTGAACCAACACAATATTATTTGAATAAATTTCAAAAATGTTACCCTACGTTATCTAGAAAGCACACGGAAAATTCCATTGTTTCTTTGAAACAATGTCGAAGCAAAAGTTCAGATTTGCGTGTACATAAAAATTATCGGTAACCCAGCTATAAGTATTACATTTGTTTCTTTATCACCGTAATTAGTGGATGGGATTAAATGCCAAAGAAAATTCTTCTGTTCTGAATTCTCCAGATAAATAAGGTTGCTGAACGAGAAAGAAATATCAGCAAGGACACTTGGCAACACCGCGCAAGTATGTATCCCTTTAAATGTCGGACAGTCGTGTAGCAAGAAATACCTATTTAGGCAGTTAAATGAAATACAATGGTGGCCTGGCTTCAACTCCGGTACATTGACATGGTTTGTTCTTGTAAATACAGTAACAAATATTTGGGTATCATAAAATAAGGTGAATATCTTGACCAGCTAAATGAATAAAAGCTCCTCCGGAAGAGGACTGCTCTATGTACTTGGTTCTATAGTACCTACTTTAAAATTATTGAACTCGGCATATCAGATGATGCTTATAATTCTTATTTAACTTTGAAAAAATATTGCTCTTCTATTGTTAGAATCGAGCCATGGGGACAATGATGAAAATACGACCAACGCGCTACGTGGTGGTCATGTGTCTCCTACTCACTCTTCTTTCTGGTAAGTGCAGAATTTAAGAAGGATTCTTATGTTTTGGGATCGCATTTCCTGAGATTCTGAACAAGGATGAAAAGAATGGTATAGATATCTCTTCATCCTACAGAAATGATTCGCCTGTTTTCAACATATATTAGGTACTTAATCGCTTATCCCTCTTCCATCTTACATTTCAGGTGCTAGTGTTAGTACTTTCCGGTTATCATAGCAACAACCTTTGAGCATTAACATGTAGAAATAATTATGAATCAGGAAAGTGTATTTTTCTTGTACACTTTCTGTATATGTGGACTCTAACGTATCAAGAGAACAGCACCCATATTTACGACATCTTCAATTCATATGTTCTGTATGGAAGTCCTGAGCTTTGTCCCAGTAAATATAATCAATTTGTGTTTCCTATTATTTTCCAACTTGTTCAAGATCGACGTTCGATTTTAATGCTCTTGATAATACTAAGAAACAAAAAAATATACATTTTACGTTACTTAAAATCAATTTTAATATACAGCCAAAACTAAGTTTCAATCACGCTGACAGGGCTGCTTAGGATTTCTGTTTTTGGTCATCTTGATTATTTCGTGGGCGTAGTGTTGTTCTATTAAAGGAAACTGTGGAATCTGTCGGAAATATCTATACCTAGAATCCCCCAGAAAATTTAAGAACTCTTCGATTTGTGCTGGAATATCGATGAAAATGTATCCTACATATTTACCGTTTATTCTGTTGTTCTTAAATCTGAGGTGGATTTTATGAGTATTATTAGAGTATGGAATGATGATATTTTCTGTTTATTTCACCTTGCTGTTCTCTTGTCGTGATTCTAAAACGCCTTACGGTGGAAACTTATTTGTTGAAACACACAAAAACTGAATAAAATGGAAATAGTTTTCTTGTCAACAATAAATGGTGTGTCTTAATTTTTGAAGCAAAGGTGTGTGGACAAGGATGCGCTTCTAAGAAATATGACATTGACAAAATTGTGTGTGTCTGCAACGCCACGTACTGCGACAGTCTGGACCCACCAGAAGAACTACTACAACCTGGATATTACCTGCAGTATACGTCTACCCAGACGGGACAACGACTGGTACCGACGGCAACGCAATTTTCTAAGACAGGTATATTTTAAAAAGCTCTGTTCATCCTTAACCTTGGCACTACATACAGGGTAGTAATTAGGTTCTCGCTCCGGCTTCTTTACCCGGATATTCAGTGAATAGAAGGCAGAAGGGGGCAGTGTCGGTATGGAGATTTGGAGAAGAAAAGTACTTATTTCTCCTGCCGGGTATCGAACTCGGATTGTCCAGCCCATATCCTAGTCACTATACTGATTATGCTATATGAAAATCCATTCTGCCACGCAAATTGAATAACAACTACAAGCTGTCTTGCTCGAATTCCACAGAAAAAACTTCAATATTTCTGCTGATCGAGAAATTCCCTGACTTATTGGATCTTGAAGTTTTATTGTCATCTTCATAAAACTTCGTCAGTGGACTTCATATCCAGTCGACTGTACACAGTCCACTCATTCACACAGACTTAAGGACATGGACAAATAATGGCAACACAAGACAATATAGGAATAAAACTCCATTTCTTGGCAGGCAGCACTGAAAGAACATTTTCTTCCGTTATTCTTTTGTTTTCTTACACCTTGTAGTGCCAGTGTCAATGCATCACAGATTGCGTTTAGGAAAAGTTTGTAGGAAAGTACTGCAAAGTGGGGGAATGGTCAGTTTTCCAAAGAGGACACATTGTTGGTACACGTTTAGCTGGTGCATCTGTAACTGAAAGGGCCACTGTATTCTGTTTATACAGAGCAGCAATTTCTAAGGTTATGACGACATATATATATATCATGGGAAGACATCATCTGTTATAGGAATAGTGGCTGAAAACGAAAAGTAAATGAAACACATCGCCGTACGTTGAAGAAGATTGTGTCTAAAAAATCACACAACTACTGGAACAAATGTGACAGCAGAACTCAATATTCATCTCGAAGACCCTGTTTCGACAAAAATATTTGACGACGTCTTCACAAATCCAACATCCATGGTACAGCTGCAGTTACTAAATCTCTAATTACTGAAAACAACACTAAAAGGCGAAAAAGATGGTTTGATGATCATAAAACCAGGACTTCTGATGATGGAAAGGCGTACTATGGTTAGGCGTTTCATTCTTCACGGTGTTCCCAACACCACGCCAGGTTAATGTTTGGAGAACGCCCAAGGAAGCCCATAATCCTGAATGCCTGGTTCCATCTGTGAAACACGGAGGCGGATCTGTGATGATTTGGGCGGCAATTTCTTGGTGTTCTGCTGGTCCTATACTTACTGTGAATTTTCGAATTACTGCCAGTGACTACGTGGACATTTTAGTTAACCAGGTGCATCCTATGATTCAGCTGTTGTTTCCTAAAAATGATACAATTCTTCAAGACAAAATTCGCTCATACCCACAGCCAGAAGTGTTCTGTTGGTTTGAGGAGCATGAAGATCCACTTCAACATCTTCCCTGTCCTGCTCAATCACCAGACTTAGACATCATCGAACCACTTTGGTCAGTGTTAGAGTGTAGGGTGAGAAGCAGATTCCCTCCTCCATCATCTCTCAAGCAACTAAAAGATATTCTTCATGAAGAGAGTGGTACAGTATTGCGCAAGATATTACTCAGGACTTACATGAGTCTATTCCAAGAAGGACGCAAGCTGCATTACAGGCAAATGGTAGCCCAGCTCCGTATTAATAAAGAAATGTGTATTATTCACAACTGTTTCCATTATTTTGTCTGTCTCTTGTATCGCAGTTTCTTTGCAACTGCCTTTACCTCAACCGAAATTTCTGCTAATCCATAGTGATTTTTTTGTACAATTACACAGCGCCCACTTCTGGAAGTGTGTGGAAAGTGGATAGTTCTGTGCAACACCAGGAGATTCTTGGCTTTGGAGCAGCGATGACTGATTCCGTGGGTGCCAACTTAGCCGCACTCGACGAGACCACCAGAGACATTCTGCTAAAGTAAGCAAAGCTAACCAGAAATTACACATGATATTACAGGCAGAGAAAATTTCTTACGCGCTTTGAATATACAGAAATTCACAGAAAATGTCAATCAGAAACAAACACATACGTTTCATTCACTGCGGATCTTCACCAAGCAAATTACTGTAGTATAGTGATGTCGTCCTGGACGTGTACTCGAGAGGCGCCCGGTTCGATTTACTGCCAAACATTGACTATCATTGTTGGCATTCCGCAGTCTAAGTAGTCAAATGCCGGGACCGTAATTGTTTGTTAGTGAAGTCTGTGATCTACTGGATTTGAACTTCACACATTCATGATCATCTCTCCATCGCATTCAAAGCTATGTAAACTCTACGGTTAAAAATGTAACCCATAAACTAACTCAATTTAGCAGCTCCCTATTTTCATGATTGAAAGTAGTTCAGTTTACCAACAATTTCCAAGTCTTATGACATTGGAAGATCTATTACCGTCCTCACTTAAGTAAATTGCTATGCCATATCCAATGCCAGTTGAACACAGCCTAAATATTCATATACAAACTCCTTCTTATGCATCTCTCTTTTTATGGCCAGTTAGGACCAGGCCTACTCAGGTTTCTAAACCAAAATGTTGACACTTTTCCTCCCACTTGCGTTACTCGTCTACGCATCTCGCCGCCTTCGCGTAATCATAGCACAATAGTACACACAGTCAGAATTGTGCAATTTTTTCAGTCCTTGTAGTAATTGTTCTCACCACGGTCTATTTATTTTCCTCAGCTCTCTCCTCTCAGACACTTGTCACATACAAAAAGGAACGATTTCCTTAAACAAACTATTCGATTACAACGGGTGTGTCTATTATACACGGCTAAATATCCGGATAATAATGTGCATTCTTTAACGACAATTCAGGTAATTCCAGATGAAATACAATGAAGACTAATGGTGATAGCCTTAAAACCATCACTTCACTTTCAATAAGTCAAGATGTGGTTCCGGTACTCCAAATGTGAAATCGGAAAATCCAGATTTAGTGTTTTAGACAGTATAATGGTTAGGTGAAGAAACAAACACAGGTATCTGGGCGCCACAGACAGTACAACTTCCTGTCTTGTTACAGCAGAGTGCAGAATATCACAGATCAATCTGCAAAAAATACAAATTTTTATTTATTAGTTTTCTTTTACTTCTTGGGATTATTATTGCGTTTTACGTTGTCTTTTTCTGTTCTCTCCGCTTCGCTGTTATACAATATGGATCATCATATCAGGTTGAAATGTAATTGTTTTCACCTCTTGTCACCAGAATATAGAACGAACCCGAAGCAAAAAGATAAACAAAAAATCTTCCGAATAAGCTATAAATCTTTTGAAGAACAGTAATTATTCGCAATTGTGATCACTAAGATGGTATAATAGTATTAAAGTATGAGAATGTACATTACCTTCCAGAAATCTAGTAATTCTAAGTGGGAAGTTTAATATTACGTGTACAAAACTGTAACTTTTCCTGTTGTTATGTATCGGTGTCAGACTTCAACCCTTGCATTAAGCAAATAACATAGATTGTATTCGGAGGATGGGTGTTCAAGGGAGTACCTTCAATTAACAAATGAGGTAACGCACATTAACATCCTCAAAATTAGTAATCTTCACTAAAAACAATTAGAATGACCCAGTCGGGGTGTGGGAGTGAGATGGTCGGAGCATGCATTACGATAATGATAGCAAAAAGCAGGAAACAAGTTTGAAATATAAATTAACACAGCGGTGCTTTTCTCCCGGTGTTACGCATACTACTGATAGTGGGCTAAGGGTCAGCTGGTGGTAGGCAGTTATTTGCGAATTATCACACTTTTCTATAATTTAATTTTTAAAATGTTAATTACTAAATTGTTTTAAATTTATTTAAATGAAACAATATTTAGGAAGTTCTTGTAAAATCAAAGTAGAAAAGTGTAGGTGGGATGTTATTAATATTTCCAGCCCGTAGAAGTACGTGTGGGTGCTTTGTTCGTGACAGCATTGCGAGAGGAAAATGATGTTGAAAGCATTGGTACTTAGGAAGATAATAACAAGCAGATCTCAAGCAAATACGGTAGAAAAGCCTAAACTATGCTTATGTCACATAGGCTTGAGACCAGTGGCAGACTCTTGTGACCACGGTAACGAAAGTCATTTACATGAAAGACGGGTATTTTATTAAGTAGCTTCTAAAGAACGACTTTATTCTATGATGTAGTTTAATTATTTACAATTTTTTAAAATGGTTCAAGGTTGACTGTTGTTATTTTAAACTTAATGTAGAGCACTTTGCAATTTATGACACCGTAGTTTACTCTGCAGACAAACTACATATAGTGTGTTTCCCTCCATCAGCGAATATTATGGTCCGAAAGGTATCGGGTACACGTTTGTCCGAACTGCGATTGGTGGAACCGACTTCTCTACTAGATTTTACACTTATGATGACGGTGACGTTGACGTCACCCTTTCCAACTTTAAACTCGCCGTAGAAGATTATGAATACAAGGTAAGAAGTTACAGACCAACCTTGTACGTAATAAGAAATCTACACATCGTATCAGATAATATGAAACAATTTAACAGCTGCCCTCTCTAACTTTAAAGCCATCCGCTTCTCCCACACTTCTTTGTGTCCTCTGTGTTGTGATCACTGGAGTGTCAACCACCTTTATTGCATCCTTAGGTAACCATGTGGATTCATGAATAAAGTAGTGTGTTTAATCGTCATCTGCTTACTAGCCTTATTTCCATGCCTGCGCTTAACAAGAGAGAATTTTTGTGTTGTTAATTTTCCTTTTTAGGTCCCGAATTTCATTACAAGTACAAATGCTGCAGACTGCTTCTTGTAGTAAGCTGACTATAATAATGCAGGATAATCAACTGAAATGCCCTGTTATTATATATGTACACATAATTCTTTGTGGCGCAACAGCGCAAATCTGGCACAGGCCGCCTCGTTTACGGTTTCTAGATCACAGACAATTAGACACACACGCGGTAGGTCTTCTCTGAACGAATGATAATCTCGTTTCAGAGGCCACTACCTAGACAACACAAAACACAAACATCCATGCACTCAGCGAGATTCGAAAGCGCGATTCCCATCAATCAAGCAACTACAGGCCTACGTCTTACACCGCTTGGTCACTGGGATCAGTAATATACGTTATTTCCTTCATTTAATAAGGGTGAAGTTAGACAGTTTTATATAGGTGTAAAATACACTTAGTTATTGACACTACGCAGTGGTAAAGTATAGAAGTTTATTTTAATTATTTAAATAAACTTTATTTTTAGGAAAATCAGGGCGTAGTACGGATTGTTTAAGTAGTAAATCAGAGGACAATTTACTTGTTTAGAATAATATTAAACATAAAGTAAATCAGAGACATTTTAAAGGATTTACTATCCATTAGTCCACATAACGAAAATTTAATCAGCTTAATATATGTAGTGAATACTTGGAATTTAAACACCAATCAGCATTCATACTCTAAATCAAGTTACGTATGTATTTGTGTTCCAGAAGTCCCACTATCAATATTATTTTATTGGATTTGATGTGAGTTCCTCTGATGGGGTAAAGAAAATATATTCCGACATTTCTTTTAAAATTTATAACAACTGGTACAACTTGTGTATTTTCAAAAGAAATAAAAGGAAACACAAATTTACAATTTTTTTTATTTCTGTTGATCTACGTACGTAGTAGTCCGTAAATAAAACCGACCAAACATAAAGTGTTTAACCCTCCAGTATCCACATTTATGGGCACAAATCTCTCTTATCATTAGTGTCAGCTCATACGCACATTATGACGCCACGACTTGACCTCACTATATGGCAGAAAGAGTCACCCATTTGTGATAATATTCTAAATATTCAAAACATCATTAAAGTCTGAGTGTTTAATCATGTAATCGGGGAGTAAATTATCCGAGATATCAGAGTGACCACTAAAAGTATAAATAAAAAATATATATATATTTTTTATTATGCGATAATATCCTATATGCTCTGAAAAAATACCCATATTTTGCATTCTGTGAAATTATTCGTAAGTTTCACAGTTTGTCTTCCGCCCATTTAAACTTCCTTTACTCTGATGGAAGGTAACGGCATATCTTCTTCAGCGTGTTTCTGCAGGTGATTTAAAAACAAAGTGTGTTATCAGTATGTCCTTAATTACAACTAACAATGGCACTGAATAGCCATTCGTTCTTCTAATTAATCTAATAATTTTAGATTACTCCATATCAAACCGCATGTACCTTATTGTTCATAGTTATTGGTCAGCAGCCAAATGTCTGGAAAACAATGACAAAGTTTCTGGTTTGAAATAATATTCCCCAAGTCAGTGCTTTCCAAAGGAAAACCAATGACGTCATTGAATTTCCTTGCTGTGTCTCTGGCATGCAAGGCCTGATTATGGGTTAGTTAATTAAGCCGAAACATGTAGCCTATGCATCGGAGTGAGAATAGAAGTTATGTTCGACTGACATTTATTATTTTTTCTCGATTGAGCCATAACACATCTGTATGTGTCCTAATAAGATAGAGTGTCCTGTTGATAGGTATCGAAAATTAAAAAATTATCTTTCACGGCTGATTTTAGATAGCAACGTAAACTATGCATTGCATTACTGGACTTTAATTAAACTGATTGTCGCTCGCGTATTGGGTAAAAACAGTTTCTTAACTAGATATTCTAACGGTCATACGAAATAAACGCATCGCCAATTAAAGAAGTTCCGCTGTTATTTTTAACAAACATTACTACTTTAATTAAAAAATAAGTAAATTTCAAGTAGCCACTACAGAAATGTATCCACAGTTCCCTTAGCAGCCACTGCCCTAAGTGAATCATTAGCCGATCCCGGTGGCCGTGCGGTCTAAAACGTAGGCCTGCAGAAGTGTTATTGCCGAAATCGCGAGTTCGAATCCCAATGAGGGCATGAATGTTGGTCTCTTGTGTTTGTAGTGGTTTTGTAGTTAGCGGCTTTTGCGACGAACTGATCGCTTGTTCAGAGGTGTCCTATCGTGTGTGTGTGTGTGTGTGTGTGTGTAATTAGTTTTGATCTACAAATCTCAAAAGCGACGGCATAGGCTCCATGTGGGCTGTGGCGCCACAGAGGAAATATGAATCATTATCTGGTATCATTAATTGCAATAAACCAAACTCTGAATCACGCCTACTAAATTTCCCTTTTGGAACTGCTGTATTTGCATTTGCCCCTTGCATGTACATATATACAGAGCATACGAAGTTCTGGAGGCTAACATTCCCTGCCTTCAGACAGAAGGAAAAGGGATCAACATCGAAGTCTTCTGCAATGTAGTATGTAACTTCGAAAAGTCTGTAACTATTTACCAGTCGACACGGCGTCAAATTTCAGAAGACTTGAATAAGCATGGTCACCACTGTGAGAATCTGAAATCTTGCAATTCTCTTCAGTAATGCCTCCTCAATTTGGACCTTACCTTCCCTCTGTTTCATCTGAATACACAGACAGTCTCCGAAACACTACATTACCTTTCATCCAGGTAACATGTAATGCGTTGGAACTTGAACAGGGTAGGCTGTGTAGTGATTTGGCTAGGGGCTGGACGGTTCGGGGTTCGATTCCCAGCAGACGTAAAAGTTTCATTCCCAAAACCTCCAGAATCGCTCTGAGGCCCACCTAGCCTCCTATTCAAAGGGTAACTGCGTTATTTCCTCGGGGTAAGTCACCCAGTGCGTCAAACTGGCCACTTACTTCCAACCAGCACCGAGGTTAAGAACTGAAGGAACCACATCTCTGCTCCGCCTATATTCCTCTATTGCAAGCATAGGGTCGACTTTCCCCTTTACCTCATGTGGAAAATATACATCAAAAACGCCCCCGGGAAGAGACTAGAGAATTTTGATAAAAAAAAAATCCTTGGCTAAGCGTAGACTATTCTTCATTAAAATAAATGGTACATTAGAACAATTTTATGGAATGTAAAAGGTATATTAACTCTGTATGAAACGTGCAGCTCCCGTGTCTAAAATACATCAAGCAGCTGTCCAACCCCAAGGTGTTAACGACACCCTGGTCACCACCACTATGGATGATAGAGGAACGGAATGGCACTGAGGGTTACACAAAACTGAAGAATGAATATTACCAAGTCCACGCTGAATACTTTGTTAAGTAAGTGAAGTACTGTTTATTGTTTGCTGTATTTAAGTTTGTAATTAGAATCCGTTTATTATTTAAAAATCTTTATTACTAAAGGGTGCAGGAATAACAAGCACAGGCTTGTGACTTCAAACGACAGAGCACACTCATCTTAGAAAATATGTAATACCTACTAGTAGCTGGAAGGTTGAAAGGAAGTATATTATGGCGATGAAATGGGGATGGCTGTCTCAGGTCTATAATTACGAGATTCAGTATTAAGGGTGATCAAACTTACAGTTCTGCTACTAAGTACTGGTTAATTAGCAGGGGAGATACATTACTTAATTAGTATAATATGGCTCATTCCTACTTAAAATACTTTAAATATGGCGAACTTTGTTTCCCGTTCGTGTTTATATTAGGTACTTGGTACATAAAAAATGACAAACCGAAAGCAAATACTGGGAAAACATAAAAATATACGCTCTAAATGCGGAAAAATATTAATAAAGTGTAATATATCAACTACGCTTCTAATAAAACGATACACATAATATAAAACATAACTTTGATCCAGTAACTGACAAATCATATTGCCAAAAAGATAGGAAATATAACAATTGGTTCATTCAGAAAATTTCCCTGCATAACTTGCATGCGAATCGCATTAGGTGGAGCCAAATAATGTTGAGATAGTCACATGCTTTTAGACCTCTCTTATTCGGCCGTACTTCTTGTACTTATCTCGTAAGGGAAGAGAAATGAATATACGTAGAGTATATGTGGTATTTACGTGAAGTGTCCCATTTTTGCCATACTTAAGCGAACTTGAGTTTGGTCGACAAATATCAGTACAAATTTCGAATATAATATTTCATAAAATCCGTCCACTGGGAGCCGAGCTATTCAGTACGGACAGATATTAAGAAGCTAACACCTGCTTTTCGCAATATTTTGCGAAAGCGCCTAAGGAAACAAATACATGATAGAGGCAGTAGTGCGACAACTTCTCTAGCTCGCTTTTAAAACGTGCGGTATTAACAGCGTCTGTGGGACGACTTATTTTCTCTTGTAGGAGTGGAGTGACAGAAGACCTTGGTAGTTCTGACAAAATTGTGGCTGTTGTAAGCTCGTGCAAGCGCCGAAGATATATGTGTAGGGGTACTGATATAGCTGTAAGTGGCAACGGACAGCCAACTGCCTGTCATAAAACCCGGTCCCGAAGTCATTTTACACCTAGTAACGGATCAGGATAAATGTCGTGACATAGATTCTACAGATTCGAATCTGGCCGTTAGATTAATTAGAATAAGATTTTTCGTGGTTTTACTCCGTACTAGCAGGTAAATGTCTTTGTATCTGATTACGCTACGACCATTTACTTTAACGTCCTTTCCAGTACTTTCAGAAACTCTCATCGCTTAACAGTCTTAATTGTTTAAAGGAACAAAATAAACCACGTACACCTAGTGTGTCTGCTGTTAATTTACAGCGATATAACCAAAAATACCTACTTCCGAATTTAAATGGTTCTGGAGATAATGACGCGAGATAAACGTGGTCGTCTTATGGTTCCACATACTGTACCTGTTTAGCGTGATGCATTTTCCGTATAATGGGAAGATCCGTCATCGTGCTGACATCCAAGCCAAGCCATGCGGCGACGCGTGTGCTGTGTAAAGTACTTGGAACCCTAAGGAAGATTTTTATGCAACTAGTGCGAGTTTGTCTTAGTTAATCCATCATTTATGTCACTCATATGTTAAACACGTGTTACGTACAGATCTTTATATTACAGGAGTTATAGATTCCGCCTAGTTTTAATGCGAACTTGGTAATTAATAAATGTATAAGGCCACTCAGTTTTTAAAACTTCTCTCGCCGTTGTCACCTTAACCGTTCAACCACGGACATAAGTGTTTTTGTTCTGTCTATGGAACTGGACCTAAGAACCACTCTCCTTAAGTGCAACAGACTCTTCCTGAAAACATCCTTTCTACATATGTGGATACTATGCTTACAAGTCTGTCTTGGGCCACACTGGAAAGGAACCTGGTTACAAGCTATTAATTGTTCGCCTGGGCTATCGTACGGAAATTTAATTTAGTTTCAATGACTATAAGGTAGAATTGCCGGTAATGTTTAAATAGTACCAAAATGAGGAAGAACCGGTAGCGTGTGGCACCAAGCTTTCCGTCATCCAGCATGGTGGTTGGGCTTTATGGTTGAGACACTTCACGAAACAACTAGCTTTAATGCAGATGCTTCTGACACTTGGTCACGCGCAGTGTAACTGAAGTTACGCGCCTCTGTGTAGTCTGCGAAGAAACACATACCTGCTGTAAGCTCCGTCACTTTAAGGCACTGGCTTGCGGGGGGCAACCACTGCAAAGTATTGAAGTTAAAGTCAGTGGAAGGAGGCAAAGGCTGCTGCTGCAAATCAAGCGCAGCGCCTGCCGTACCTAGTGTGGCTTCACCTATGTTGTCTTCTGAACAGAAGAGCATGGACTTTGGCTAGAAGAAGTTGCCCAAGTGGTCCGTGTATTCTGGTTCACGCTATAAAGTCAAAATTCTCATTCCTACCACTGCAAACAAAGAACACATTTCAGACAAAGCCTTTGAAGTGTCACAGCAAGGCAACTAAAATTTCTGAGCCCATGAATCAGTCTCAGCTTCTTGGCCGCAAGTTAGCTGACCCGGCTCACCTCGCACAGACCTGTTCATGTTGTCCCCAAACTTCTGGAAAAATTTCCTTTTCAGTCCTTTCTTGAGCTTATTCGTCGGCGGCTAACTTACGTCTCCTCTCTCACAAAAGGAGAGGCTCGCCTGCGAGCTGTCTTCCTCTTCACAGCCGAGTATGTCAGGATGGCCTAGAATGAAGAACAGGATAAACCCTTACGCTTAACCTAGTGAAGGCTTAATGTTTCCGTTTCAGGAAGCTAGAATTATACAATTTCCTCTGTCAGTATTCAGCCCATATATGCCACCTGAATGAAATGCACCTTAAATCGGATCGAGTCCAATAGCTGGCAAATTATTTTTGTCAAAGAACAGACCGCCACACGGAGGCTCAGTTTCAGCTGGCAAATAATTGCCGGAACCGGTAGTGGCTGAGGTGCTTGGTCAGCAGATTGCTCCTGCAAGTGAATCCAATTTCACCAATACCTCGAGTTACAACAAGCATTCGGGCGTCCCAAGGCCGGCATTACCACGCAGCCACACGTCACGCTGAATAATTTCATGATATGTCTCTCTAAACGAAAGAAAGCATACACTCGCGAGTGTTTAACGCGGTCCTCCAAAACCAGAATACCCACCCCCCGGTTTATCCCTTCCACCACCCGGCATGGAAACGCGTCCACATGATCTCGATACCGAAACCAGGGAAAGAAGTTGCTTTCGCCTATCGACAAATAAGTCCGCTTATACGATTGGCAAGCTGTTTGAGCTGACTCCACTCACTATGATCCCAAGCGAACCAAGCGTGTACTACTACTGGAACTTGTTTGCTTTTCCTCGAGGAATGAACTTGCACCCTTACAAAGACAGACTCCAAGTCGGTTTGAACCGCGCGACTAGTTTTCGCAATAGTTTATTAAAGGTGCGTATTTGGATAACCTCAAGTGAATACCTTGTACCTCAGAAAACAGTGCATCTCTTATCCTATCTATAACGGTGCAGTTTATGTTGTCCTGTGCCCTGTGTCCAATTCTTGAAATCTAAAACCCATCACTTTCAACAGATTTTCTCCCCAAAAGAAAATCTCACAGTTTGGTACGACGATAACTCTAGGGCCAAAGAAAGTTTATGGCCGATTGGAGACGCGTGCAGAGTTGAATGATGCACGATTTGGCATCGATTTTAAAATGTGTTCAATTTAAGGAACAGCATAACCGCGACAAGACAAGCTTTGGCAATGATGAAACGTCAGTCGAAAAGCAGATCATAAATTAAGAGACTCGGTGCAAGATTAAGGAACGGCGGAATATATTTTAATAGGACAGAATACAGAAACCGACAAACCATTAGACTAAAGTTATTGAAATTCAAGTTGTTTGCCTACAAAAATGTAATAATTATATGTGCCATTATTACGTATTATATGAACACTTAACAGGAACTTTTGACTGAAATCCGTATTACAGATTCTTGCAAGCCTACCAGGATGAAGGCATCGACGTTTGGGGCTTGACCCCTCAGAATGAACCTGGAGATGGGTATGATGTATACTTCGGTATCAACAGTTGTGGATATTCACCCGACGAAGAGCGCACATTCATCGCCAACAACCTAGGCCCAACACTGGAGAAGCATAAGTTCGGGCATGTCGTCATCATGAACAGTGATGACCAGAGGACAACAATTCCGGACCGGCAAAAAGTGGTGAGTGCACACACTTACACTTTAAGAGGTTCCAGTTGTGCAGCACTGAACAAATGGCACTAATTTGGAGTGATTCCGTGGGAGCAGATGGGACCTTGTATTGCGTTTCGCAAAAGGCACGTAACATATGCGTTGCGATCAGGGCGACTTTCCTTCAATAAAGACAAGTTTGTACAATGGAATGATTGACGCTTCCGTGTTCAAATTTCTGTCTTCATATCTTTTTATTCTCCTTCTTTATTTTTATCTTTCCTTTCTCGGTCCTTTCTATGTATTTCTTGTGTTACTGCTTTTTGCGACATCTGCTTCTATTTAATTGTCTTCTCATTCCTCTTCCGGCTCTTCTTCTCCGTCCCGTATCAACGTCGGGAGCGATTACCAAAATTTCAAAATTTGTAGTTCAATGTGCACCTATTTCTTCTTGTTTTATAAATGAGTATCGCGGTTTAGAAACGCAGATTTTAAAATAATTATAGTATAAGCGAACTTCTGTTTAAGTTATGGTATTATCTCATGCCAAAAATGCAAGTGAAACTAGAAATATATTTCTTACTTACAGATATTGAGTGACCCGCAGGCTTCTACATATGTAAGTGGCACGGCAGCTCACTGGTACTTCGACAATGAATACCCTGCTTCGCGTCTCACAGAACTACATGATCTGTTTCCAGACAAATTCATCCTGTACACTGAGGCGTCTTACCGTAAGTATTTGCTTTGCTGTTTGCTAAGGCAACGTTTTCACTGCTTGGTGTGAGCACATCTCCCGCGACATACGTCTTATATTTAAATATGTTATTAGTAGCCCGGCTGAAAATATCCCCTGGATTCTACGACTACTGATGTTGTTCAAGTCTGTTACTTGTTTGACTTCAACTCGTCTGTCAAAAGATTACTTTCATAACTGCGCAATTTCATGAAATGTGAAAACGTGATAATGAAAGTTCTTGGATAAAAGATCACATGTATTAAAATCTGCCCACGTTTCTCAATTGTTACTTTGTATTTCGCGAAGCGGGCTTTTGGGAACACGGTAACGAGACTTTCGGTTCTATAAAAGGCAATCACAAGCAAGCGCATTATATGTCACATAATTTAGCTAGTAGTTAACAATACTAGGTGAACAGTAAAATGTTGAATTATCTTCGTTGTAATGTTTATTTTCATTCATTTTGTTGGTTACATAATATCTTTAGGTACACACAAAATAGTGGTAAGTAGCAATATTCTCAAAACGCGATGTAAGTACCTAATTAATAATTCTCCAAACTTCCTTACTGTAAACTGTGTTACAGTTCCTGATCCCAATAAACCACCTGTTTTGCTTGGAGACTGGGGACGAGCGGAAAAACTGTCAAAGGACATGATCGATGTAAGTAGCCATACGTGTGCATGCCTATTAATTGTATTGTTTCGTATATTTATGAAATTACATTGCGCAAGCTGTACATCAGAATATCATAAAAACAACAAGATGCAACAATTGCGTTTTTATTCTCCGCAATGGCTTTAAAGCCATTGCGGAGAATAAAAACGCAATTGTTGCATCTTGTTGGACTTATTTCACTACTATAAAGCATGATGCTCGGAACCACAAATATTAAATATCATAAAGACAGTGACAAATTCAGCTCCATTCTGGTGTTTGCCATGTTAACAACACAATCTTGCATTGCATATTTTACAGTTCGGTGATTCACGTGTTTTTAGGTACTGAATTCAAAACAATACACAAATTGTCACCGCTTTTCGGATTATTTTATCATAACTACTATGAACTTTGAGGATGTATTTAATCAAACCTAAACCCTACAACACTCAGACCGGCTCTGCGGCACTCTGCTGAATTCTCAGAACACCACGTCCACATTCCTAAAGGTCTTCAGGTGTTTTAAGTGCGTTTTTAACAAGGACATCAATCTCAGAGACTACTTAGGGTTGGCGATGGATGAATATCGAACACTGATCGGTAAAATATTGACAGAGAAAACCAAATGTACTCTGAGATAACCGCTTCCTCATGCTATTTGTCCGCCACGAATTCGAACGCACGCTGGCCTAGATCTGAACCTGGGTCTCAGCAATGAGAGGCCTACAACTAACCGCCTAAGTCACGGAACGGTCTAAACCGCTTCAAAACACGAGGACAGTTACAGATTTACATTTATTATTATTATTATTATTATTATTATTATTATTATTATTATTGTTGTTGTTGTTGTTGATACGGGATGAACGGTTCGGGGATCGAATTTCGGTGGGGGGACAGTATCCGCACCCGTCCAGACCGGCCCTGGTGTCCACCCTGCCTCCCATACTATGCGTACCATGTCATTCCCGGGGGTAAAAGTGGTCAGGGCATGGCGTTATCCACCCACCTCCATGTAGCTCCAAGTTTAAAGAATGAGTACAGTTATAACTCTAATCTTACCTCTGTGCCTTCATGGCATGTCATTGGATGAACTCTTTCAACATCCTATCATCACCATCATCAGACGTAGACATGGAATGCACTAACCAACAAAGAATATGCTAGATGGTTTGCTGTTGCATAAGTTCGTCCACTGACCATCGGTGTTCTGGTACTATTTACGAGCAAAATATCTTGAACTACAGCACGAATTTGCTCATAAGAATTTCAGAGGACAGAAATAAACGGATTAGCCATGCTCATTGTCGTATGTTGTCAGGTAAAGGTCTCTGCGTCGGGCTGTTCACTCGTCCATATGAGTCCTACCGAGTGTGGTGTGTCTGTGTGTGATCATGAATCCTCGAAAATGAGGAGGCCTTGGCCCACTAGGGTTTTGGCACTATGGTAAAAAATACTCCTTATTGGACATTAGGAAATCAAATTCCAAAATTAACACTGGCATACGCATCAACTGCAAACAGGAAACAAAGACAACCTTTGAAACGATTAACAGACAACTGAGACCGGAATGGGTCAACAATGGTCGCAGTCGAGTTTGATAATGGTATACATGATGGTGACTACGTCATGACTCTTGGCTGATGATATGGTTGCTTTATTAATATTTATCTGCTCCTTCCCTCTAAAATTTCAGCAAATTAATAAATGCAATCACAGCCACGTTTGTAAACAAATAATTATACAAGTTGCACATTAATACCCCTGTATGCTTACGACAGGTTCTCAACCACTGGGTATGTGGATGGATCGACTGGAACCTTGCCCTCAACACCGACGGAGGACCAACCTACCTCCATAATTATCTGGACGCTGCCATTATTGTCAACGCGACAGCCAACGAATTCTACAAACAGCCCATATTCTATGCACTCGCCCATCTGTCCAAATTCGTGCCTCCCGGATCAAAACGCATCCAGCTGACATCTACTACTGACAGTGGAATCGACAACGTGGCTTTCCTCAGACCCGACAACATTGTGGCAGTTGTGCTTCTTAACAGGTGAACTTTTTGCTCTCGTGCAATTGGAGTAAAGCTAGCAATGGCTTTGAGGCCTGCTGTTTAACGATTCCCAATTTAACCCCGACGTCCATATTCGTCGACACTTGTTTTGCAGCTCGCACAGATCTTCCGAGGCGCTGCGATGTGGACCGAAGGCCCTCCTTCCGTGAATATAGTGGTGGGAGCGAGAAGCTGATCAGAAGCCTCTGTATAATGCCCGAGGTCTAGCTTGTATACAAATTAACTTTAATGCTTCCAATATGTATGTTACAATGCGTTGCTTCGACATAGGACACACATGTACCTGCTGGCTATCGTAAAGGCTTCGGGCCAAAATATAATTGAGGCGCTTGGAATGAAAGTGTTTCTTCTGCGAAAGACGTGAGCAGGGGGCGGCTCCAGATTTTTGCTCCTGGCGCGTCCAGTTATTTCAACAAAATATATAAAATATTTCAACCAAACAAGAAAGCTAAATGTACTTCTTAGATGTGAATATACGGGCAATAAGATCGAATGTTTGCTTTACTTTGATTCCTTAAGCCATATTTAAAGACTATTCAAGGTCTTAACTATTCGGACGGGCTGAGGAGGACATGGAGAACCTAGACACATAAAATGCTTGACAGACACCTTATTTTAGCAAAGACTGTACTTTACCTCAGACCCCACTCATTTATTGGCCACATCGTAAGTTGAGGCGACGAAATAAGGTAAATTTATTCCGCATTTGAAGAGGATGTGACCGACATAAGAAAGTTGTGAATTAATGGCTTGGTGTTTCTACGGGATAAAATCCTAACAAGACAGGCAACGAAGGTATAACGTAACTTTGCGGCTTGTTCGCGTAAAACTGTTGCAGTGGAAACTCAGTAATTCAGTTTTCATTTCCAATTAACATGGAGGTGATTAATGAAATTACATACGCTAATCACAATCGACCGTTTATCCTTACCTAAATTACAGGCCTATTTAATGTCTCTGTTCACTCACAATTTTAATTTGCAGGCAACGGATTTATGCAAATTACACGTACCATTAAAAAAAAATAACATGTTCCAACCAAGATGCACTATTCATTTTTCACAAGTTACATAAAATGCGTCAATAAATGAACCGTCAATCACAACAAAAATGTTTATTTTTTAAAATGTGGCATCCCCGTTGTACTTGTAGGATACATAATATATGACACACGACCAGTTAGTGCACAACATTCATAGTAGGGATTTGTGAGAGCAGCTACATGTTTCGGCTACGTAAACTAGCCATCACAGGATGTAATTATCAGATATGTAATAAGGAGATTTAAGGCTACAGGTGTACAATTCTCATTAAGGCTACAGGTATATAATTCTTCTTTCTTAATACAGCTCTTAAAAAATAAAAATTTTCTTTGTGACTGACGGTTCATTTATTTACGTCAGTTTATTACCGTTTAAAACACAACTATATATGAACACAGTGATAAAAATGCGCAATATCAGTTCAAATTAACCTTTAGGCACTGTCTGTCCTGTATATAGGACAGGTGTTTCACTACTATCCAGAGAAGGCTCTTTATATATTTAATCAACAAATATATTTCATTATCTGATATTTGCTTGACCGCGCATCATTGATATAAATAATATAGACAACCAACTCGAT
>Ga0082212_10002390_pt1 | contig 27375 bp, 14 predicted proteins | sample TergutNt197P3_FD_71548 | JGI IMG/M metagenome (GOLD analysis project Ga0082212, IMG submission 71548) | Neocapritermes taracua P3 segment gut microbial communities from Petit-Saut dam, French Guiana - Nt197 P3 | ecosystem: Host-associated > Arthropoda: Insects > Digestive system > Gut ...
TCCTCTTTGCCGGCTTTATGCTGTGTTGTTTCCTGAACTTACTATCGCGCCTTTCTCACACAGTCTGCCGTCCCCGTTGTGTTTTCCGTTGTGTTTTATCCAAAACCTTCGATAAATCTTTTGAAAATAAAAACTTTCAACTGCTGGTTTATAATTGACGGAATCAATCAAGTATAGTATAATTGCAACTAATCTCGGGGGAGAGGGGTGCCCTGTTTTTGACCGGAAAAAGGCCGAAGTATTCGAAGGGCAAAAACAACATATAAGGTGGGTGTGAAGGGAGCGTCGGGTATGGTTAAGCTTTCTAAAGGGGTCTTTGTATTTTTCCTATCTGTAGTATTGGTTCTAGGCTTGGTGATTTACGCGTTCGGCCAGGATTTTAACGAGGCGGACGATGAAGAAACAGCATTGTTTCAGAGTAATGAGGCTGGTGAAGCCGATGGAGCCAATGAGGTTTATGAAGGCAGCGGCAATCTGAGCGCGTTAGCGGGCGATGAGGATCTACAGGTGTCTACCTGGTTGTCGATAAGCGCGCAGTCCGGAGTTGAGTCAGGTGTTTTGGCAAGCGTCTTTGTGGAGGCTAAAGTCGATACAGCAACTGATGGCGTACTGATCATTTTGCCGGCCATACCCGATCCGCTTACAGGGGATCCGAGTTTTCTCTACACGGCGGTTCCGGACGCGGGGACTTCAGCGGTTGAGCTGAAAAAGGACTTTGAGTTTATGTACGGGGGGAGCCCGGTACACCTTGATTGCGCCCTTTTGATGTGGGTCCCCACATATTCGTCTTCTCTGCATATCCCTAACCGCGAGATCCAGTACTTGTTCCCGAACGGTCTTACGGCAAACGGGACCGAGCTCCAGCTGACCGCTTATATTCTGGAGGCGGAAGGGGTAAGCAACAATTCAGCCGGTCTTATAAAAACCGGCGGGCTCGCGAATATCGCCAAGGCTGCTGACAGGCCGATACTTAAAGCGATCGCGAACGAAGCCTATACTGTAACAAAAACCACCACAATCCCGGTTTCCGCGGCGGATCAGAACTTCACCGGTCTGCGCGACCGCGAATATGGAGCAGTCGTATCTCCGGCCTCTCCGGAAAATGACTGGACTGTGACCTGGAAGTTATCATTACAAAACAACAAACTGTCAAACGATACCGGCCGTTTCTATATGGATGACATTGTATTACACGATACTATTTCAGGGTATATGGGAAGCCATCCCGCTATTTCGGTGAAAGATGGTAACGGGCTGGCGGTAAACGCGTCAAATATTACCATCACTCATCCAAACGCGAATACAACCGCGATTGAGGTACTGACGCCGGGAGGATACGCGGCGGCCTCTCCTGTTTTCAATGGAAACTATATATATAATATCACCGCGGTTTTCAGTAAAAACGATTTTACAAATCATTTCGGGCAAACGCCGGCGCTAAGCGCGCCAAAGGCGGTTACCAACAAAGCGACGGTAAGCTACAAGCCCCATGTAAACAGCACGGAGTCGACCAGCGCCGAGTCCGCGCAGACAGTGTCGTTTGGCTGGAACCAGAAAGCCCCGACCCTTCCGACGCTGACGCTGACCAAATCCATCGAAATGAGCGGCCAGGTCAGAGGTTTTACGGAGGTTTTGTCCGGGATCTACGAAGGGCCGGTTTCAAATGTTGAGTTCACTCTGCAGCCTCAGCCTTCGGGAACGCCTATTAAGAAGAAACTCACTTTCAACGTCACAGGCGCGTCGCTGTCATTTGAGAATATCCCTCCGGGTACGTACAGGCTCACGGAATCGACAGGCATCGCGAATTTTTCCACGACTTCGCCCGCGTCTATGGCGAGCCCGCAGGGGGCCCTTATAGAGGTCTCGCAGCCAAGCCCGGTAAACGGCGCCTCAACGATTTCTGTAGACGGCACGGCGCAAGGGATCGCGGCGAAGATCGATGTGATCGACACATCCACGACACGCGGGTTTATAAAGGTTTATACGAAACAGCAAAACGCTTTTGAATACCCGGCAACCTATGTGAATTACGAGGATGTATTGCAGGCCCAGTACGAAAGTCTTGCTCTCATGTATGGCGCGGCGCAAGTCCCCGGCTATACGAAGGTCAGGGGAAAGGATAGCGCCGGTACATATGTTTTGTTTGAAAACGCCCCGGTATCGCCGGGTACTTATACACTGTCCGACGCGAACACAGCGCAAGGGGTTGTCCTTTCTGCCGTTTCTTCGGGAACTCCGGCTGTATACCCGCCCGCCGACAAAGGGAATTTCAGCGTCGTGGTAAGCCAGGCCGCGGCAGGCAATTATACGGCTTTTTACGATAGCAACAAGGGCGGCTTCGCGATGGGCAAGATCTTCTATAACGCGTCAGGGACTGCGGTCACAGTCTCGAACTACGAAGCGGATTTCAAACTCTACAGGGACGCGGCATATACACAGCCTCTGACCGCGAACGCGGTCGACTTTACCATGACGCAGGTCACCCATGCCCAGGGGACGGCGATAAGATATATCACTGAGACTTTCGACGCGGGCACATACTATCTCAAGGAAGTCGGGCTCAGATCCGGGGGGACGGATATTTCCGGAGACTATATTCTTGAGCAGAGTGGCACGGTCACGATTACAATAACGCAGGGCGAATACAAAGCCATTCTCGGCAGCACGGTTTCCGGCAAGCTCGCGCTGGGCTCGCTGCCCTGGGGAGGAACCGCGCAAGGCGTGCTTATAAATAAATCCAATTACGGCCAGTTGTCGATCAAAAACTTCAACGCGAACGGCGCCGCGGTTAATAGCTCGTTTATAGTGACGGGCCCCGCGGGGTACGGGACAAACGGCACGAAAACAATAACGACGTCCGGTGGCGCGTATACGGAAAACGTGCCGGCTGGAACATATACGATAACGACGTACAACAGTCCTACGAACGGAGTGCTGTACGGCGCGATGGGCGGCAACAATGCCCCCGCGTATCCGGGAACGCTTCCTGTGACGGTTGTGGTGAATTCGTCAACGCAGGCTGTAGCGGCCGTGACAGTCGCGAACCCGGGGACGATTACACCGAACGCGAGCGTTCAGACGGCCGCGTTCGTTTGGAAATACAAACCGCAGGTAAGGGGCACGAAGAAGTATTGGACGGGATTGGGCGACGCGAGGAACAATATCACAGCCACGAGCCAATTCACCGTTTACAAGCTCAATGCCGCCGGGACTGACTATGAAAGGACGTCCACTGTCGCGACCGCGGGGGCAAACGGATGGTTCTCGACAGCTGCTCTTGACGTCGGCTCCTACATACTTGTAGAGACAAATCTGCCGAATGCAGCGAATATTACAGAGCCGGCATATTGGTCGGTTTTCAAAAGCGGATCCTTGTTTTTGACCTCGATCGCGAAAACCGCGGCGGAGGCCGCGATGACGTCGAGCGGTAACGGCAATTTGATGGTTTCGATCACAGGCGGCGATTTCGGTGAGACGAGCGTCCCTGTTGTCTGGCTGGGCGGTTCGGAAGCCGACAGCATTGTTATGAACATCCCGAAAAACACAGTTACATTCAACAAATCAGCGATGAACAGCGATCCCGTACCGGGCGCGGTATTCGCGATATACGGCAGCCTTTCAGACGCTCAGGCCGAAACGGGGGCCGTCAGCTCGCTAACGACAAATGCCGCCGGAAGCGCGTCATTTACCGGGCTCCTGCCGGGAACGACATACTATATCAGGGAGGCAACCGCCCCCCACGGGTTCATGCTGTCGAGCGCGATTCTAAAAGTCGCGATCGATTCAAAAGGGCAGCCGGATTTCAGCTGGATAGGGACCCCGCCGCCGGGCAGCACGGATGTATTCAACACAACCACGCCGAGCGCCGGAACAACTCAGGTAAATACGGTATTGGTATTTACCAATATCAAGTCGCCGGAGCCGAAGTTCATTAAAATCGGTGAAACCAATGCTTTTGAAGAGCCCGACTTCGTCTCCCGCGAGACAATGGCTCTTCCCGGCGCGAAATTTACGCTTACTGACAAAGACGGTTTCTATTGGGCGGTAAGCGCGGGCGGAGACATGTACAATACCGGTTCGACGTCCTACAATCCGGCATACGATATCGTATCGGGCGCGGGCGGGCTCATTGACGTCAAGGGGCTCGACCCTTCAAAACAGCCCTACGACTTGATTGAGATATGGGCGCCGTCACCGACGGGCGTACCTCCGGGCCAGGAATACAAACTGGTCAAGATAAAGATCAATATCGATCCTTCGTATGACGGCTCGGGCTATGACATCTGGGTTCAAGGCGCCAAATGGAGGGATATCGGAGAAGGGTATTGGGAGATCAAGGACAAGATCAACCCGCATAGTTTCAAAGTATCCAAATTGCCGATCAAATTATCAGACGGCGCAAGCATGGCCGGCGGCTTTGACGTCGACAGCTCTGTGGCGGACCTCGATCAAATCGGAGTATACAGCGCGCAGTTCAAGATATGGACGATGAAGGATGATCCTGCCAATCCCGGCCAGTGGATAAAGGACAGGATGGTGGACACCGTCACGATAGGCGGTGGTTCGATCACACCGAACAATGACGCGTGGTCGAGGGATCTCCCTCCGGGTATGTACTGGATTGAAGAGGTCAAGAGCCCGTTTTTCCATGCCGGTATCGATTCTTGGCCGGCCGGCGCGCGCGGCGACCAGGATACAAGCGTCTATATCTATCTTGACGGGACCGATCCCGGAAGCAAGGACGACATCGCGAAAGACCGCAACGGCAGCACAAACTGGGCTCCGGCGGAAGATCACGGATACATGATAGAAATAAAAGAAGATGACGATGAGATTATTAAAATCGTATTCGGTAATTCAAACCAGTTGACTGGCGGCGGGATGGCGCTGCATCGGTATATCAGGCTGTTCGGGCAGAAAGACGGATCTGTGATGGGCCGGAGTGGGCTGTATGAGTTTGTCAGCAAGATAGGCGGGGCCGAGTTTGAGGTCTATCCCGCGTATGTGGACGCGGCGGGCGTCTATCACAGATTCCCGACCATCGACGATAAGCCGCTCACTACGGTGACGTCCTCTTTTATCAACGATGCCAATCTCAGTGTCGGCCAGTTTATCACAAACTACTTCGACATCACACAGGCTTTTTACTATGGCGGAGCCGATTGGGACAATACATTTGACCAATATCTGATAAACGAGACCGGCTATACCGCGCTGGCGCCTGAATACCGCGTCGCGTCGTATCCGGAAATAGAGGGCGCGATAGACTGGGCGCAGGTTTCACCGGCGTTGATACAGCAATACGCGAACTCGTACCAATCCTGGTCGATCGTTCTGGTCGAAACCGAAAACAGCGCGCATATCAAGCAAAACGGCGGTACATATGACTATGACCCGGCAAATCCGCCTACATTCGGATTCGATTTCCAAAACAAGAACGCGCTGCTCTCAACTTATTATGAAAACGGTTCCAATCCTCCGGGGTTGGCCGCGGGCGTAGATCCCGAACCTTATCACTTTAACAATTATCGCGGGACCGGCTATCTTGAGTTTGTCAAGAAAAGCAGCGAGGGGATAAATGTCTATCTCGCGGATTCGGTTATCGAGCTTTACAGGGTAAACGCGAACGACATCGACCAGTCCACCGGGGCGCTGATCGGGACAAAACTCAATGCCTATAACAATGCCGACTATTACGGTACGGTCGCTTCAAACGCGGTCGGCCCGGGACTGACAGGGGCGGCAGGGACCGCGAGGCTGACGCTTTCGCCGGGATACTATATAGCCCGCGAGATCACCCCGGCGCCGGGGCACAATGACTGGGGCGATTGGACGGCGAATTCCTACAATGGCACGCAGTGGCCAAACACCGTGCCAAAGAGCGGCTCTTTTACTACCGGTTTGGACAATGGCGGCGCTGTGGATGAAAGCGATCTGATAGGGCCTGTTGTGGTATTCGCCGCGCAGACCGACGGAGTGGAGACCCACTCGACAGTGCTTACGCTGATTAATAAAGCAAAGCCCACAGTCAATATCATCAATACATGGAACGGAACGACGCTTACAAATACCGACTTCGTCGGATATTACAATGTGACTGTGCCGGCCGGAAGCGGCATACCCACGACGCTTCATTCCGCCGGTAACAATTATGACAATTCGGGAAGTTTGCGGAATCTGCCTGACGGTAACTATACGGTAGCGCTTGACTACAGCAATCCGATAAGCATCCAAGCCGCGGCCTTATATGTTCCCAATGCCGCGATGAGGCCGGATTCGAGCCCGCCGGCGCCGATGAATATTACATTCACGGTCTCAGGCGGAAACGTGGTTTTGTCCAGCGTGTTGCTTGGCGGTACGGCGATGCCCGCGAACCAGGCGGCCGGCCTCGCGGCCGGCGGCGTCTGGAATACCGGCGCGGCAAATGGCGTATTGAATATCTATGTCAACCACAGGGCGGTCGGATCGCTCGTCATCCTCAAAGGCGGGCTGGACGCGGCAGGACAGCCGGCACAGGTTTTGACCGGGTTGACGAGCGCTACTTTCGACATCGAATACGCGGACGGCCCCAATACCGGCGCTTTTTGCAAGACTGTTACCTGGAGCAGCGCGGCACACCTAAAAGATGGCCTGCGCGTGGCGCTCGATCCGGGACTCTATAAAGTTACCGAAACCGGTGTGGCGAACGCCGCTTTCTGGAACATTGACACCGCGCCGGTCTATATCAAGATCGGGGCGAGCGGCGAGGTATATCTGCAAAACAACAGAGCCTTCTACGGAGCCGTCAGCAGCGAAACCGCTCCTCTCGTAACGAGCGACAACCCGGCGCGCGCGCAATTCTTCAATAACAGCACCGAAGGCGTCTTGAGGATCAAGAAATTGGGGGCTAAAAGTTCCATACCAACTACCCCCGATCTTCAAGGCGCCAAATTTGACGTCTATCCGACCAGCCTGAACGGGACGTCTCCAACAGGAGCGAAAGTCAACACGGCTCCGGTCGAATACAATACGGCAAAGCTGGGATATTTCATATCTCTGCCCGAGGGGTACTATCTGGTGAAAGAGACCGAAGCGCCGGCCGGCTACGCACTGAGGGATGACTATGTCTATGTCGAAGTGACGGGCTCTTTGGAGCCGGTATGGAACGGCTATGGCGATCCTTCCAACAGGAACGTGGTTGATTTCCTCGATCCCCGGCCATTGACGATTTATATAGCCAAGGAGACAACTTACAAAGCAATCGGCAATCCGGGGGATCCCGGATATATCCCCGCGCGGGAGCAGAGGGTGGAACGCCTGCCGATATACTTGTGGCAGCGTACAGGCGGGGCCGCCTCCGAGCTTGACAAAGCCAACTTTGAGCTTGTCGCATACGGCGCGACCTACGCGGCGTCGCAAGCCGGTTCCGGCGCGGATATCGGCAGAATCGACTTTGATATAACAGAGGCCGGCATCTACCGCGTGACGGAAGCATTGACGCCTGAACACGAGCACCTGACCGTCAATCCAGCCTACAGGATGAACGGCTATACCTGGAATGTCAGCGACAACCCGATCACCGACGTACCATCGTCTGCCATATTGGGCTCGATCGCCAACAAAGACCTTGTTGTTGAATATGACGAGGCGACAAATTCTTTAAGGGTAAAGGGCACAGACGCGAATGTTGATTGGGACGCGGCTGAAGGCACGCTGACGATCAATAACGCGTTCCTCGGCTGGACGCCGATAGCGCAAAAACTCGACTACCTTACAGGAAAGATGGTCACGGGTTCGCCCGGAGCGACATTCGCCTTATACTTGACCGAAGCGGACGCACGCGCGGACACGAACAGGATCGAAACGAAAACCGATTCCGCGGGAGCGGGATATGTACGGTTTGACCCGAGATACAGCGCTTACGCGGAGACGCTTTGGGTAAGGGAAGTGGCGCCCCCGGCCGGCTATATACTGGATACGGAACTGACATCCGTGGATGGTTATACGCTTGAACCCTGGTACGATGTCAGGGTGAAGAGGCTTCATTTCAATCCCGCGAACCCCGCGGACGACGTCGGTCACGCCGTGTTTAAGAATGGCAGAGGGTCGGACAACAAGCTTACGATTGACAAATATGTTCAGGCCGGAAAAGCCGGTGACACGGTCACGCCTGTCAAGGTGCAAAAACCGCTCGCTGAAGAGGGTTTCAGTACGACATATCAGATAGTACCGGGTGAGCTTGAAAACACTATGCCCGTGTACAACTTTACGGTAAAAGACGCGCTGTCATTCAGGAGCAAGAGTGAAGGCGCCATAGGCGGCAGCGCCGCGAATCAGCCGACGTATACAATCACGCAGGTGCGTATAGGCCCGGTGTCCACTCTTACCGTGCCGACGACAAAGCCGCCTGTCGCTTATAGAAGCGCCGCCGCGCAGAAAGCCGATACGGATCCCGCGACAGGCCTGTATATAGCCGACAACCGCGCGCCGGTGTGGGCAAGCGTGAACGGCGATTGGAAGCTGCTGAGCGCGAGCGCGTTCACATCGTTTGCCGTGCCAGCGGGAACGGACTCCCTCGAAATCGTATATTCCGGCTTCAAGCCGAACGGTATAGAGATACCCGCCGTTGGCGCGCGCTTCAGCCCGGGGATGATAGAGGTCGACGTGACCTTTGACAGATTCTCGCCGGATTCGGGACAGCATGAAGTGGCAAAGATAGTCAATACCGCGAGAGTCAACGCTGAATACGCCGACGGCGCTACGCTTTCGGCCCAGGCCGGACGGGATCAGGATACGGCGATCATCGCTCTCGATATCCCTGAGCGTCCGACGATGACGATGAGCAAGCAACGTATCAATTACACTCCCGGTGAAAAGCTATATGCGGGAGACAAGATCGATTATGAGATAGTTATGAAAAACATCTCGTTGGATTCCGGAACAGACCCGATCAGGAAACCTGTCATCATAGACTATATGAGCCTGAATGAGATGTCGATCGCGATCGACTCAGTGACGAACGATCCGATCTATAAAGTTTACAAGGGCGAGAGCGGCGGGTTGGAAACATTGTATGCAGGCGCTATATTATTCAACCAGCTTGACGGCAATGTCGTCATGTGGTCTTTCCCTGAGTTGACGCTTAAAAAAGGCGATTGGCTCAGGGTCGAGTTCTCCGCGCAGACGTCGCATATCGTTACCGCGACCAATCTTTTGAACGAGGCCTACGGGACGAGCGCGGCGCCGCTGGTAAAATCGCTCGACTATCCGACAGGCGCGTCCTTTGTCGCGGAAAACATGGCAGACAGGAATTCGGTCTACGCGGATACCGCGTCGGTTCCGGCCCGGGATGATTGGGACAAACTTGACGGCATAACAGGTTTTGAAGCCGGTGACTACGGGCTGTTCGCGCGGGCCGCGGCAAATGCGGTTCAAGTAACGCGAAGCAGCGCCATTCTATTCGACAAGGGCGTAAAACTGAACGACTCCATATCGTTCTCTGACACTATCGTTGACGCGACGCTGGACGATGTCGTAACATTCCGTCTGGCTATACAGAATGACCAGAATTCAGCTGTCTCCAGTTCCTCTGTACTCTATAGTATCGCGAATTTGCGGATAGTGGATGTACTGCCATTCCCGGGCGACACCCTCACAAACACGCAGCCGCGCGGTACGGATTGGTCCCAGGGCCTCCTGGACGTCTGGAAGCTGGATACGGGAAGCATCAAGGTCTACACATCGTCAGGAGGGCTCATTCCCGGCTATTATTATAATGTATATGGGACCAACGCCCCGGTGACGAATGTCAATACCACTATCAATAGCCTGAAGCAGGCGTCATTTACCGGAGCGTTGACAGGCGACGCGACAGCGCTTGTTATAAACTTCGGAAACGAACAAAACGCGGGCCCATATACTCAAGACCCGAGCAGGTTGTTGATACCCACAGGTGATGTCCTATATGTGGAATACTCGATGTACTTTGACAAAACCGCCGCGGGCGCCAATGACTTTAACAGCGACCTCTATAAAATCGCGGCAAACAATTTCACATCTTTCTATCAGGTGATCCTGGATCGTTCAGGCCCCACGCTGATGGAAGAGTCGCATTTATCCTCAAATACTGCTGACGTTCGCTATATGGTTCCGGACGTCAGGCTGGAAGGTTTTGTGTGGCACGATACGGACGGGGATGGCCACTATGGTAGCGATCCTCTGATAGATATTCCCATGAGCGGGATTCCGGTGGAGCTGTATATGAGGAGTAAGGGTACGACTGGCGGCGGAGCACTGATTGCTTCCACCAGCACGGATCAGGACGGAGCGTACAGCTTCGGCTCGCTGTCATCCTCATATCTTGACCTGGAATATATGGTGAGGGTATATAAACCCGCCAACCTCGATCCGGATCATATGTGGGTATTCACGGAGAAGCATGCCTATAGCCTGACGCCGGGCAATGATTCCGATATCAACAAGGGCGTCAAAGAGGACGCTTATGGCGACAGCGACTGGATAGAAATGTATCAGGACGTCGTACAGCTGGACGCGGGCATGTATCAGTTGAACGCGCTCTCCGGGCTCGCGTGGAGCGACAACAACCATGATGGCGCCCGCCAGACGGGTGAAAACGGGATCGAAGGGATGAAGGCAAGCCTGTATTACAGGGTCAACTCCGGTTGGGCATTGGCCGTCCAGACGACAACAGATCCGAACGGCTTTTACAGCTTCCCGAATATCGAGATCGGCAGTTACTATGTATTGTTCAACCGCGGCGATATACCGGGCGACATCGATAGATTTGCATGGACGAAAGAAAACGCGGTCATCGGCGCCGGGGACCTGGGCAATTCGATAGCGGTGCCGACACCGGCGCAGGCAGACTATAGATCGCTTGAGGCTAAGACAGGCACGCTCTCTTTCGCGACAGGCATGGCCGAAGCTGAAGTCGACGCCGGGCTCTACCCTGTACCCAAAGTAACTTACTATCCGAACGGAGGAAGCGGCAGCTGGGGCGGAGCGGCGTATTCAATATATGTCCTGGACGGCGAACTCGTGCCCAATCAAAATGTCTCTCGCGGCGGGTATACATTCCGGGGATGGTATCTCCTGCCGAATGATGTGTATAGGTGGCAGTTTGGTATCGACCGGATGACTATGAATGATATCGAGCTGAAGGCTCACTGGGAACGGAGAAACCCGCCGGGACCGGGGAATCCTCCGCCGACAGTCCCGCCGGTAACGCCACAGGTCGTAACCCCGGGTGAACCGACTGTGGAGCAGCCGGGTGAACCGCCGGTAGTGGAACTTCCGCCGCTGGGCACGGTCACCATTGGGGATGACGGTGTTCCGCAGGACCAGGGGAAACCTGTAGTTGAAATCCCGGACAAGACGCTCCCCCTGGCGGCTTTCGACAGCTGGTCGTTGATATCGTGCATCATGTCCATCGCAGCGGTGATCATTGCCCTGGGGATGTTGATCGGAGCGTTGTCCAGGCGTAAGCGCGAGGATGAAGAGGACGAGGATTCCGGCTATTACGCGGCGTCCACGGACGACGGGTATGAAACGGATGAAAAGAAACGCCAGAAAACGACGGCATGGACTATCGCGGCGATCATCATAGGTTTGCTTGTGCCAATCGTGTGGCTCTACCTTGACTGGCCGCTTGTTAATATGACTTTGGTCAACAGGTGGACTCCCATCGTGGCCATCTTCTTCGCGGCGCATATCGTGGTTACGATCATACACAAGACGAGGAAGGAAAAGCCTGAAGAGGGCGATGAATCCGTTATAGCGGATGATATGGTGTAATTTGAGGTATCAGGGAAATGAGCTGGGAAATAGTAAAAAATAAAATTACCGGGATTTCGCGAAAACAGAAACGGTTATTGATTGTTCTCGTCTGTATCGCAGTGTGTTGCGTGGTTTTTCTACAGGTGTTTTCGCTTAGGATCGTCCATGATTCTTTGATGGCGGGTACTCTGGAGAAGGGCGATTGCCTGCTGATAGCGAAGCACGCCTATGCCATGGGCGATGTTGGGTTCGGGGATATCATATTGCATACGTCATTTCTGGCGGATGACAATGGGAACAAACGCGAATTGTATACACGTGTCGCGGGCCTGCCCGGGGATCTGATGGAAGTGAAAGAGGGGGATGTGTTCCGCAATGGCGAGAAGATCGAAGGCCCCTCAGCGGCAGGCGGGAGCGCGGATGTCGAGATGCCCCCGTCTACGTTGCCGCCCGGATGCTACTTTGTGCTGAGCGACAACCGAAAAGAAGGGCTCGACAGCCGTGACGGAAGGGTAGGATATATTACCATTGACCAGATAGAGGGCAAGGCTGTTTTCCGCCCCTTGCCATTCAGCCGTATAGGCAGCATCGATCGTATTGACTGACCGTACCGGTATAGAATTCTATACCGGTACTATATTCCTGTCCGGTATTATGTCCTGATCGGGCTTCTGCGCTATCTCGCTAACGATTGTAGAGTTTTTTTGTCATGTAAAGGATGCGGGAGGCCAGCCCGATGGTCAGGGCCCCTTCCGGTATCCGCCATTTCCAGTTCCGCCCACCCACTGTGGAAGGTTTGTTAAGGCGGGCTTCCGAACCAAGCCCCAGCCAGTCCTGAAACGGGATGATAGCGGTATCCGCCCTGCTCGCGAGAACCTGCGCGAGCATGGCGCCGTGTATATCCGCGTTTTGTGAAAGGCCGAGATAGGCCATCGCGTAGTCACGCTCTTTTTTTGGCGCCGACCTGAGCCAGCCCGCGAGAGTGTCATTGTCGTGCGTACCGGTGCAGCAGACGGAATTTTTTTGAATATTATGGGGCAGGTAGGGGTTGTCGGGATTGCCGGTAAAAGCGAACTGAAGGACTTTCATGCCGGGCAAGCCGCTGTCAGCGACCAGGGCACGCGCTTCGGCGGACAGCTCGCCGAGATCTTCGGCGAAAACGAACAATCCCGGAAAATCTTCGCGAACCATATCGGTAAACTTTTTACCGGGGCCCGGGCGCCATTCCCCGCGAGGCAAAGGCGAACGATTCGGACGGGTGGCGCCTTCCTCTTCTTTCCGGCAAACCGGAATCGCGAAGTAATCGGCGAAACCGCGAAAATGGTCTATACGGACGCCGTTATAAAGCCGCGCCGCTTGAGTGAGCCGCTCGCGCCAGAAAGCGAACACCTCTTTTTTTCGCTTCGCCCAGTCGTAAACCGGATTGTCCCATATCTGTCCGGATTTTGAAAACCCGTCGGGAGGGACTCCGGCCAAAGACGCGGGCCTGCCGGTTTCGTCTACATCGAACATCCGGCGGCGGAGCCAGAATTCCGCCGAATCCTCATATATATAAATGGGCAGGTCCCCGATGATATCGATTTTTTTCAGGTTGGCATAGCGCTTTAATTCATTCCATTGAACGAAAAAGCAGAATTGTTCATAGAGTATTTCCGCGATATCCGTCTCATAATCGCGGCGCAATTTGGCGAGTGTTTTGGAGGAAGGGTTTCTGATCTCATCCGGCCATGAAGACAAGGGGCTCCCTTTGCGCGAAGAGCGAATCGCCTCAAATAAGGCGTAATCATAGACCCATGCCGCGTTTTCTGCTAAAAACTTTGAGTAAAACGCGCCCTTACGGGAATAACGCCTTGGGTTTTTATGTATCGCCGCGGGGTCGATGAACGTGGGATTTCCCGCGAAGGCCGATCGTGATTGATATGGGCTAAGGGTTTTCCCCACCGGGCCTATGGGCAGGATCTGCCAATAACCCTGTCCGGAAGACGCGAGAAAATCTACGAACTCGCGGGATTTCGCGCCGAGCGCTCCTTCTCCATCGCCGGTGGGAAGCGACGAAACAGCAAGCAGGATACCGGCCTTACGGCCTGTGTGCCCGCCCGTGTTTACGCCTGAACCATTACTCATCAAACCGCGCCAAAGATATCCGATGAAAGCGGCGGCGCGTCGATGGCAAGCAATCCCTTTTCGAGGGCCGCCCCCCTGCCTGTCAGAAGGCTGACTATGCCTTGCGCGCCTTTAAGGACTGTTTCGTCAATACTGCTTTTGGGAAGCGAGGCCGCCGCTTCTCCAAGATCCAGGACGATGCGGTGCGATTCACCCGTCGGGTTCACAACGGTCATCACCATGTCCGCGCCTATTCTCTTTCCGAAAAAATCGCGTTCCGCGACCGAATAGCGGAGGATCGCGAGAACATTTCCGTTTGTGGCAAAAAAACGGACATGACCGGCGCTCATGACCGGGTGAGAATCCCGCAAACCGCTGAGCAGGCGGTACCATTCAAGCATTGAGGGATCATCTTCATAGAAACCTCTGCGATTGAATGGATCCAAAAGACCGGTCATTCCAACTTCGTCGCCATAGTAGATGGCGGGAATACCCGGCAGGGAAAACTGTATAGCGGCGGCGAGCCTTTGGCGCAGGCCGCCCAGAGCAAACTCCTCCGCCGTGAGCTCGAACCGCGCCTGTTCCGCGCGGGTCATCGAGTCGGCATGTATATCGGAAGAAAGCATACTGCGGACGCGGCAGGTGTCATGCGATGATACCAGATTCATAAGCGTATAGTACATAGGCGCCGGGTAGACATGTTTTTGGTGATTCAAAAACCGGCTGTATTGCCAAGCGTTAATACGCCCTTTCAAAAAATCGGTCGTCCGGTTCAAAAACGGGTAGTTCATCACTGAGTCCAGCCCACGGCCCTGCGCGTATGTACGCTGCTTGCCGAAACTCTGTTTTGTCGTCGCGTCCTCCCAAACTTCACCCAGCAAAAATGCCTCGGGATCAACCTCTTTGACAGCCTTCCTGATCTGCTCTATCGTTTCATCCGGAAGTTCGTCCGCGACGTCGAGACGATAGCCCGACGCCCCTTCATTGAGCCAGTGTTTTACAACGCTGTTTTCTCCGGAAATTACAAATTCCTGCCACGCCGGATTGCTCTCATCCACCTCCGGCAGTGTTTCAAAACCCCACCAGCTCGCGTAGCTGTTCGGGAAAGAATCGAATTTATACCACCCCGCATACGGGGATTCGGCGCTTTGATACGCGCCCGGGCCCCCGTATCGCCCGTGCTTATTAAAATAAATCGAATCATCGCCGGTGTGCGAGAAAACGCCGTCGAGTATAATATGAATATCTGCCTCTTTCGCTTCCGTCAATAAGTTCTTAAACGTTTCTTCATCGCCGAGTATCGGATCTATTTTTAGATAGTCGCCTGTATTGTAACGATGGTTGGAAGCCGACTCGAAAACCGGATTCAGATAGATAAGGGAAACGCCGAGTTCTTTGAGATATGGGAGACGCCGCCTGATCCCTTCAATATCGCCGCCGAAAATATCGCTTGGCATATAGAAAAGCTGCCCCTCTTTCGCCTCGTACACGGGTAGAGCGCCCCAGTCTTCCTGAAATTCAAATTCCTTTCGGCCTTTCCCCTGATGCCAGGCGACGCCGGCCCGCGCGGTGTCCGGGTTTCCCATGAAAAACCGATCGGGGAAAATTTGATACATAACGGCGGACTTCGCCCAGTCGGGGGTTTCAAACGCCCCGTCATAGAGGCTTATCTGAAAGGCCGGCGGGGGATTGTGGTAAACCTGCCCCAGACCGCTCGGGTAAGGGGGCTCGGACCCGTAGTAACAAGTGGCGCCATCCCGCAGCCCTATCTCAAACCAGTACCAAAGAAGCCCGCCGGGAAGAGTATCCAGAACGGTGTATCGCGCGGTCAACACATCTTCCCGGGGGGTCATATCTATCCTGTCGACCATCTCTCCGCGAAGGACGCACAATGTCGCTCTCTCATACAATATTCCAAAAATCCCGAGCGAGAGAGTGATCTCTGTACCACGCGCGACCGCGCCGGGCGGACATCTGTATTCTTCCTTCGTGCTGTCGTGGATAATATTCGCGTTTTCTATCGGAATATTAACAACCGGAATCTTTTCCATTGATTATCCCGTGATACGGTTTGGCTACTCGATCGGTTGGAGTCGCCAAATCAGATTTGAGTATTCGCTTATCGTCCTGTCCGACGAAAATATGCCCGACCGGACAGTGTTTATCAAACTCATTTTGTTCCAGCGCTCACGGTCTTCGTAGACCGCCGCCAGCCGGCAAAAGACTTCGTCGTACGAAGCGAAGTCATATAGAACGAAAAATCTGTCCGCCTTCGTCTGGCCGTCTCCGAGCAGCGCGTTATACAAATCGTGAAATTGTATGCCGTTCCTGACCGGGAGCGCGCCGGATATGAGGGTGTCGAGTACCCGTTTCAACTCCGGCTCAGCCATATAGATCTCGCGCGGCTTGTATGTATCCAGCCTGTTCATTTTTTCAACTTCTTCCACGCGCGCGCCGAATATGAAAATATTATCCTCGCCTACCGCCTCATGGATCTCAACATTTGCCCCGTCCATGGTTCCTATCGTCACGGCGCCGTTCATCATGAATTTCATATTGCCCGTGCCCGAAGCTTCGAGCCCCGCCGTCGAAAGCTGTTCGCTCACGTCTGTTGCAGGGATAAGGCGCTCCGCCGCTGAGATGGTGTAGTCTTCAATAAAGACGACTTTCAGCTTCTCCCGTACGGACGCGTCCGCGTCAATAAATTCGGAGACGGAATTGATCAGCCGTATAGTTTCTTTCGCCATATAATAACCGGGCGCCGCTTTCGCCGCGAAAAAGAAAGTCGCCGGTACGATATGCGTAGACGGATCGTCCTTGATCCGGTAATAAAGGCAGAGAATATGTAATATTTTTAGAAGCTGTCTTTTGTATTCGTGAAGCCTTTTCGCCTGCACATCGAAGATCGTAGAAGAATCTATAGATATACCTTGTCTCTTTTTCAAGTATTCCGCGAAACGGTCTTTGTTTTCTTTTTTCACGCGCGCCGCGTCCGCGCAAAAGCCGGGATCGTCTTCCCATTCGCGGAGCTTTTCAAAATCAAGATATTTCGCGAGGAAACCGGCGCCGATACGCGACTCTATTTCGGCTGTCAAAGCCGGATTTGCCTTGGCGAGCCAGCGTCTCGTCGTGACCCCGTTGGTGATACCGATGAACTTATCAGGGAACATTACATAAAAATCACGGAATGTCTGCGTTCTTATAATGCCGGCGTGCAGCTGTGAAACGCCGTTGACTTTGCCGCAGACGGCGATGCACAGATTGGCCATACGAATTTCGCCGTCAAATATTATCGCCATGTCGTTCATCTTACCGAGGTCGCCCGGCCATACCCGCCAGATCGAATCCCTGAATTTCCTGTCGATCACAGTGATGATCTTGTGGATACGCGGGAGCAGTTCCCGCATCATGTTTTCGTTCCACCGCTCAAGCGCTTCCCGCATTATCGTATGATTGGTGTAGTTGAACATCCGGAACGCTATGTCGCTCGCCTCATCCCATGACAGCCCTTCTTCGTCCAGCAGGATGCGGATCAGCTCGGGGATGGCGAGCGTGGGATGCGTATCGTTGATTTGGATAGTGTAATAGTCGGGCAATGTATGAACGTCACCATAGAATTTCTTATGCCTGTGCACCAGAAACTGCATCGACGCGGATGTGAAGAAATAAAACTGCTTAAGGCGAAGCAAACGCCCCTGCTCGTGGTTGTCTTCCGGGTAAAGCACCTGTGATATTGATTCGACGAGCGCGCTTTCCTCCGCTGCTTTTGCGTAATCGCCTTTATTGAAGTATGTCATGTCGATATGGGTTTTTGCTTTCGCTTCCCACATGCGCAGCGTCGACGGCAGCTTGCTCCCATAGCCGATAACGGGCATGTCATAGGGATAGGCAAGTACGGTCGTATAGTCCTCATGTTTGACCGATAACCCGTGTTCTGTCCATATTTCCTCTATATGCCCGCCATACCTCACTTCTACCATATCGTCCGGTCTGGCTTGCTCCCACACATTGCCTTTTTCGAGCCAATTATCGGTCGCTTCCTGTTGCTCGCCGTCCACGATAAGCTGGCGGAACAAACCGTGCTCATACCTGATGCAGCAGCCGGTAGCCGGCATCCCGAGCGTAGAGAGCGAATCGAGGAAACAGGCAGCGAGCCGCCCGAGTCCTCCGTTGCCAAGCCCCGCGTCGGCTTCCTGCTCCTCCAACTCATCCAGGTCGAAACCCAATTCCCGAATGGCATCCCTGTACGTTTCGTATAGCCCGAGGTTGATCATGTTGTTTGTGAGCGCGCGCCCCATCAGAAATTCGGCGGACAGGTAGTAGAGCCGTTTCGCGCCCTTTCTGTGTACCTCGTTATTGCCCTCCGCCCACTTATCCATTATGACGTCGCGCAGGGTTCGCGCCACCGCCAGATAGACTTTTTCAGGTGTTGCTTCGTCCGGGGTCACGCCAATTGACCGGCGCAGTTTGTTGACAATTTCTTCTTTGGTTTTTTCTATATCCACAAATTTATTACTAAAGGAGCGCCGCGAGAATTATAAAAAATAATAGTATCCCGTATAGGACGATAGAGATGGTTCCCATGAAAATGCCGGCAGTGGCTTTTCCGCCCGGATAGCCGAGCGCTTTAGCCTTGTTGCCCTGAACGATCGCGACAATTGCCAGAATGATCCCGAAGAAAGAAATGATCAATCCCAAAATACCGCAGACGAGCGACGTTGTCGCGTACCCGTCGCCCGGAAGGGTTTGCGGCCTCGTGTAATAGTATTGCTGATTCGGATCGATTTGAGGAGCCTGGTATTGCGGCGGGACTTGGCCGTAAGCCGTTTGCCCGGAGGCCTGATACTGCGGCGGGACTTGGTCGTAAGTCTTCTGCCCAGGCGCCAGGTATTGCGGCGGGATATGGCCGGCGGATTGTCCGGCCGCCTGATATTGCGGCGCAGGCTTACCTTTGGCGGGAGCCCACGGCTCAGCCGCCGCGCCCATCGCGGGATCCTCCGCTTCTATCGAAGGCTCGGCCGCCGCGACAGGTTCAATAGCTTCTTCTATGGCCGCTGACGCTTCGGTTGGTTCTTCAGCTGCCACCGGTTCTTCCGGCATTTGATCGTATTCGTTCATAATTCCTCTTCAAATCAACAAAATATAACCGAATACAAGTATACCGCAACAGGCTCCGGGAATCAAATTTGACAGAGCATATCCACCCTTTTGCCGCGTCAAATTCTTTACTTAAAACAGGACAAATTCTTTACTTTGGTGTTTTTTATGGGAAAAAACACAATCGGAAAAGAATACAAAGAGAATTGGGAGTAATGTAAACTATTCCAAAGTGATGATTACGATTTCCGGGCGGTTGAACGCTCTTGGTACGCCGGTCGATTCCCTCGCCAGTCCACGGCTGACGATCAGCACCGTATCTTCAAAGAAGTATTCGCCGTTTGTATATTTTGGAAACCATCCTTGATTCGGCGCCAGCAAACCGTTTCTGAGTATTATCGGTATTCGCCATTGGCCGCCATGCGCGTGGCCTGAAACAACAAGATCAGGTTCGAGCGGTAAGAGTTCCTTAATTCGTTCGGGACGATGTGAAAGGAGTATTGTATAAATATCCTTGTCTTTTGTCTGCCCCAGGTTCACTTTTTGTTCAGCATATGACAAGGCGCGGCTCGCGTACCTGTCAGTATCCGGATCGTCTATGCCGCGGATTTCTATTATCTCCCCTCTGACTTCCAAAAATTCAGTTGTCCCGGATAATACTTTCACACCGTATGACGCGAGGATATTTTTGAAATTGTCCGCTTCGCCGCTCCAGAATTCATGATTGCCTGAAACGTAATAACAAGGGTATTTACCCGCGACTCCCGCGATAAAATCAATCGCGTTGCCGGGCGGCAGCTCATCGTCAAAAATATCACCGGCCAGAAGAACCGCGTCCGGCGCCTCCCTGTCAATCGCCTCGAGCAGCCTGATTTGCCCTCTGCCGTAATCACAGGAGTGCAAGTCTGTTACAAGCGCGAATACTACGCTTCCGCTTATCTTTTCAGTATCTATGTTGTAATGGCTGACTGACAAGCTATGGTTGAATACGCATATAACGAGCATAACCTGAACCAGAACTATCAATGGCAAGGTGATCATAAACTTAGCGCGACTCGTTTTATGACGTATAGCGAGCATAGTCAGAAACATCGCTGCCGCCCCGCCGATCAAGGACACGAAAAGCAGAGCCCGTTCTTTTACCCGCCGCGAGTTGTCGCGGGCGGCTCTCTTGTCGCGAGCCGTCAGTATGATCGCGAGCAGGCTTATGACCGCAAGGTATATAAGGTAAATTATGATAAACATATATGCGTACATATTAAATTATTTCCCGGCAGGGGGCTCCTTCTCTCCGCGTATAATACCAAAAAACGACTTTACGTTTCCCGCCGCGCCACAGTCTTGAATTGACACGGCGACTGTTTTGTGGCTATAATGCAATATCAAAGCATATTCGTCGCAAACCGTCGTGGTGATAGAGGAGAGACTATCGATTATGGAGTATATACACAGAAGTATTGAACCTGTCATACGGGATACAGCAAAAACGTTTAAAGCGCTTTTCCTTACAGGCTCACGCCAAGTCGGGAAAACAACCCTATTGGAACATCTCTTTGCCGATTACAGGCAAATTACCTTCGATGATCCGACCGCGCTTATGCAAGCTAAAACAGAGCCTCGGCTTTTCATGAACGACAACCTGCCGCCACTGTTGCTTGACGAGGTTCAATACGCAACGGATCTCTTTCCCTATATCAAAATGGTCTGCGATAAAAGAAAGGAGAAAGGGCTCTATTTGCTTACCGGTTCACAGCATTTTCGCCTGATGAAAGATATTTCAGAGACTCTGGCAGGGCGTATCGGGATACTTGAACTGATGCCTCTTTCCTTTCGTGAAATCCGGGGGGTTAAATTTAACCGCCATTTCGTCCCTTCCGAAAAATATATTAAAGCCCGCGCAAAAGCCGCGCTACCCGGGGGTGATATATGGGAGGTTATACACCGCGGCGGATATCCCGAGTTGCAGGATAAAAACGTATCTCCGGAGAGATTTTTTGGATCTTACGTCAGGACATATATAGAGCGTGATATAAACCATCTTGAAAAAATTAAAGACCAGCTTAAGTTTACGCAGTTTCTGTCTGTGCTTGCCGCGAGAACCGCGCAAATGCTGAATTATCAGAACATGGCTGATGAATTGGAAATAAGCCTGAATACGGTGAAGAACTGGGTTTCTATGCTTGAGGCAACCGGCCTTGTGTTTATTCTGCAACCGTTCAGCAACAGCGCGCTCAACCGGGCAATCAAAACGCCCAAGTTATATTTCTGCGATACGGGATTGGCTTGTTATCTTACTAAATGGAATAGCCCCGAAACCGCAAAGGCAGGCGCTATGGCCGGGAATCTTTATGAAACGTTTGTCGTAAGCGAGGTTATTAAATCATTTGCGAATGAGGGTCTGGATTATATGTCCCGCGTTTCCTATTACAGGGGGAAAGACAAAATCCGCCGCAGGGAAAACGGAAAGGAAATCCGGGTTGAAGCGGAAATAGATTTGATTATAGAAGAAAATGGCCTCTTTCACCCGATTGAAATCAAGATGACGGCAAACCCGAAAGCGAATATGGCCGCGGCATTTGAAGTGCTGGACAAGATTCCCGCTGAACGAAGAGGAAGCGGCGGAATTATTTGTATGTACGACAGACCCCTCGCCCTGCGCGAAAATGTCCGGGCAATCCCTGTCGGTTTTCTATGAAGCGCCAATACGGGCGGCAGGACGAATGACCCGCCCCCTTGGTCTTTTTATCCATCGAACATTAGAACTTTAGAATTTGATGATGTAAAATCCGCGGTATTGTAATAATACACTTCACCAGACCACTGTTGATGAAAACGGATAATGAAAGAATCGTTCAAATCTATGGTGGCAAATACAACAAACCTTTTTTCCGGATAATTATACTTGAGCGCGTTTAGTAGCGCTTGCCCCAATTTCTCAGCAATAGGAAATAATTCATTAAACTCATTTATTTTGATCCTATCTAAAATATGGACATGGTTCTCGGTGGCCTCAAATTCTGTTTTATCGTTGATTTCGCTAATACCCCGCCACGATAGCTTTGCCATTTTCTTAATCGATGATTTTTGAAGGCAAGTCCTTTTCTATAATGAATGATAGTTTTTCCTCTGCCTCCGCGACCTCATTCGAGTACCCTTCCGGCAGCTCAAACCCGAACTTCGCGGCCAATGCTCGCGCGTCCTGAATGTCTTTTACTTTTGGCTTGTATCCGGTCTTGAACCTGAACATCCACTCCGGGCTTATGCAATTCACCGTCTGCCCGTCTATCTTCCCTTTGCCCGTGAGGGAGGTGAAGGGATATTCTATGCCGTATACATTGCCGCCGTTCTCGTCATGCTCGAAGACGTGAACGTCGATTTGCTGCCCGGCCTCATTCTTCAAAACATACATGTACTCCGATGAATCGTCGCGTCGCGCCTCCGTGTACCCGTCGGCTGTCAACAGTTCGCGCAGCTTTGCGTTGTCCTTGCGGTGTACGGCAATATCCAGGTCAGCGTGCTCGCGGGTCTGCTCTTCAAGCAGAGCGTCAACGCCCCAGCCGCCGTCAATCCAGGCGGATATGCCGTTCGCCTTGAGCCGGTTTATTATCCACAAAACATCAGAAACGGTCATCGTTTCACCCTTCATCCCATATTAACGCGATTATTCTCTCTCTGTTACAAAAACAATTAAATTTTCATGGTCAATTTTTATGGCAATCAACAATTACCATGCTCCTAAACCATCGACCTGTAAAGCGCCCTGTATTGCTCCGCCGATTTCATGAAGCTATTATTCAGCGACATCGCTCTTTTGCGAAGCTTGCGCAGAGCGGGTTTGTCCGCGTAGACCAACAGCGCTTGTTTGACCGCCGACATCATGTCATGCGCATTGAAGGTGGAAAAAGAAAACCCCGTCCCTTCGCCGGTGAATTTGTTGTATGGCGCTACCGTATCTATGAGTCCGCCGGTTTCCCGGACGATGGGCAAGGTGCCGTAGCGCTGGGCAATCAGCTGCGCGAGCCCGCAGGGCTCAAACTCGGACGGCATCAGCAGAAAGTCCGCGCCGGCGTATATTCTATGCGCCAGTGTGTCGTTATATCCGATATATATACCTGTGTTCGCGGGGTATTTCGTGGCGATGTAATTGAAAAAATCCTCGTACTCCCGATCGCCGGCGCCGAGCGCGACAAACGCTATATCCTCCCGCAGGAGTTCCTCAAGCGCGTAGCGTACCAGATCAAGGCCTTTCTGTTTTGTCATGCGCGTAATCATCGCGAAAACCGGCGTCGTCAGTTTTACATCCAGCGAAAACTCGTCGCGGAGCGCCGTCTTGCACTTGCGTTTTTCCGTTAAGTTTGACGCTGAAAAATGCCCCTCGATGTTTTCATCGGTCTCCGGATCGAAAACTTCCTCGTCTATACCATTGAGTATGCCGCTTACTTCGTTCTTCCGCGCTGTGATGATGCCTTCGAGACCGAGACCGTACCAGGCATGCGTCAGTTCTTTCGCGTAGCTTGGGCTGACCGTGGAAATACGATCCGCGAAGACGATCGCCGCTTTCATCATATTCGCGCAACCGCCCGCTTCTATGTATTCAGGCGTGTTATAGTAGTCCGGCACGCCAAGCATGTCCTTCAGCAGGCCAAAATCCATCTTTCCCTGAAACTCGATATTGTGAATTGTGAATAATAAGCGTTTTTCACCTTTAAGCTGCCCGGAATAAACGGTCTTGATCAGATAGGGCGCCATGCCTGTATGCCAGTCGTTGAGGTGCAGAATATCGGGATCGAAGTCGATGAGAATGAGCGCTTCACAGACGGCCTTGCAGAAGAACAAGTATTGCTCAATTTCCGCGTCGCCCCCGCGATATACGGCGTCTCCGAAATAGTCCTCATTGTCGATGAAATAATAGATAATGCCATTTATCTCCATCGTCTGGAGACCGAGGTATTTATGCCGCCACCCGAGCTCTATCGTCGTCGTGGCCACTGTTTCGAGCTCTTCGCTGTATTGTTCTTTGATTTTTGAATGTTTGGGAATCATTACGCGCGCGTCCATGCCGAGGGCGGCAAGCGCTTTGGGGAGCGCCCCCATCACATCGGCCAACCCGCCGGTTTTGACAAAAGGCGTAGCTTCGGACGCGACCAGCAAGACTTTCGGGTTGGCGGTCATACTATTCCTTTTTTCCCAACCACAACGGGGAATCTATCATTACCGACAAGCCGACTCCTGCTTCGTACGCTTACATTTTTATCGAGAATAACATGCTCGAGTACAGCTCCGTCGCCGACTTCCACACTCGGAAGCAATACGGAATCCTTCACAATCGCGTTTTTCCCGACCCGCACGTCGCGAAAGATGACAGAGTTTTCGACCTTGCCTTCAATGATACATTCATTCGCGATAAGGCTTCCCTTCACATCCGCCGTCGCCGTGTATTTCGCCGGCACGGAATCCTTTGCTTTTGTATAGATACGGTTTTTCGACTGGAGCAATTCTTCGCGGACTTCCCTTTTCAGCAAATCCATATTGACGTCATAATAAGATTGTACAGACCGAAGCATACCTACATACCCGGCGTGTTCGTACGCCATGATGCGAAGCCGGTCGATATTATTTCTGAGCAAGTCTTCACTGAATCTGTACATGCCTTTTGAAAAACATTCTTCTATAAGAAATATCAGGATGTCTTTGCGGATGATATAAGACTTCAGGCTGCGCGCCTTCAGTCGTGTCAGCACCGGATTGATTTCCATTCCGATGATACGCCCATCATCTTCCAAGTCAAAAAAGACCTCATGATAAAGATCATCTACCTGATGGTCGTGCCCGACGCTATGATATAGAGCGGTTATATCCGCGTTGCTGTCAATGTGGTAACGCATCATCCCGCTGTAATCGAAGTTGTATATACTGGACGTTCCGGCCAGCACGCAGTACTCTTGCCTGACCCTCCGCACAAAGTCCAGTGAGCTCTTAAGGGCCTCGACCTTGCCCCGGTATACGCCCGGGTTTTCACGCAGGGAATATGGGGTCAATATGAAAAGGCCTTCGCCTTTTCTGGAAAGGTCCCAAGCCTTTCCCGAACCCAAATGATCCATCAGTGAGTTGTATTTTCGGCTTACGATGACCCCGATGCTTCTGATGTCCGAATTGACCATGTTTGACAGCGGGAAGTCGATCGTACGGTACTTGCTGCCGATGGGGAGCGCGGCGACAGTCCGCTCCTCAACAAGCTCACGCAGATTCGGGAGTTCCTCGCCCGTGTAAATAATGCCGAATGCCTCACGTATCATGGCGCACCTCCTTCCCGGCGGAAATTGTGGTCTTAGGGGCTATTGTGACCCCTTTCGCGATAACTGTAATTTTAGCAGGGTTGTTTTCGCCGCCGACAGAAGCTTCTTCCCCGATTGTTACGCCCTCATCTATTATAGCCATGTCGACTGTCGCGTTTTCGCGAATCGTAGTATCATCCATCACTATACTATTGTAAACGCCGGCCCCTTTCCCGACGATGACACCGGGCGACAAGACGCTGTTTTCGACCGTTCCGTATATGCTGCACCCTTCACATACGATGCTGTTGATGATCCGGGCGCTCCCGTCAACAAAGTGCGGAGGGTCGTTTGGGTTTCTGGAGAAAATGCGCCACGGCTCGTCATAAAGGTTGATCGGCGGATCGTCGCTGAGCAATTCCATATTTGCCTCCCACAGCGATTGTACCGTCCCGACGTCCTTCCAATATCCGCCGTATTCATAAGCATATAGTTTTTCACCGCGTGCAAGCATAGCCGGAATAATATCTTTTCCGAAATCGCCGCCGGACTCCATGTTTTCCTCGTCTTCGACCAGATATTTCCGCAGCATCTTCCAATTGAAAACATACAAGCCCATGGAAGCGAGGTTACTTCGGGGCGTTTCCGGCTTTTCCTCAAATTCGATAATCCGCATATCGTCATCGGTATTCATGATACCGAACCGCGAAGCTTCTTCCATCGCGACAGGGATCACGGCGATAGTGGCGTCGGCCTCTTTATCGACATGCGCGTCGATCAGCCATCTATAGTTCATCTTATAGATATGGTCGCCGGATAGCACGAGCAGGTAGTCGGGTTCAAACTGGTCTACAAATCCGATGTTCTGGTAGATCGCGTTGGCTGTCCCCGAATACCATTCGCCCGATTCCCCCACCGAAAACGGCGGCAGCACATACGCGCCGCCAGTCATGGTATCGAGATTCCACGCGGAGCCTGTACCGATATATGTATTGAGCTCCAGCGGTCTGTATTGGGTCAAAACCCCTACCGTGTCAATACCCGAATACGCGCAATTGGACAACGGGAAATCAATTATCCGGTATTTCCCTCCATAAGTTACAGCGGGTTTTGCTTTGTCCGCGGTCAGCACACCGAGTCTGGAACCCTGTCCGCCCGCGAGGAGCATCGCGATTATTCTCTTTTTTCTGCGCATCTCCGTCTCCCCCTATAGAACTATTTATGATCCATTATTTGGCCGGTAAACACATCGATAACATGGTACTTCATACTTCATTATAAACTTTTCGGCTGTTTATTGACATACAGAATTGTTGAAGGTATATTGATGGAGTAAAAGCCTGAAGGGGTGCCCACCGGCGACCGGGAAAATTGTCGCCGAAGGCTGAGATGGCAGCGGTCCTTTGACCGCGCCGAACCCTGGAACCTGATGCGGACAATACCGACGGAGGAATAATCATGAGAAACACCAAACTTATTACTATGATCGAGGGAGCCATTATTGCGGGGGTCTGCGTTGCCCTGTCCTATATCCCGTTTCAAACGGCAAACGCGGCGTTTGACGTGTCGCTCGGCCTGATACCGCTGGGCGTCTACGCGCTCAGGCGCGGTATACTGCCGGGCATGACAGTTGGTTTTGTATGGGGACTGCTTTTGATCGTACTCGGCAAAGCCTTCATACTGACGATACCGCAGGTCTTCCTTGAATATCCGATCGCGTTCGCGTTTGGCGGGTTTGGAGGTATTTTTGCCGGCCGGTTCAGGCGCTGCAACGAAGTGAGGGAAGAAATCTGCGTTAAATGCGAGCACCGTGTCCTCAATACGATTCAAACTATTGTATTGTCGGGCATTACAGCCGCCGTGACCAGATGGTTTTTCCACTTCTGGGCAGGGGTCATTTTCTGGGGCAGCTACGCGCCGGAGGGTATGAGCCCCTATGTTTATTCATTCATCTGCAACGGCAGCAGCGCGGCTGTTAACGCCGGTATACTTGTGGCCGTATTGTTGATTCTCGTGAAGACGGCCCGGAGGCTATTCATCGTTAAATAGGGACACAGCGGGCGGTTCGGCGACACAGCGGGGACGGTTCTTTTTGTGTTGTCGAAACAACACAAAAAGAACCGTC
>Ga0082212_10002391_pt1 | contig 27343 bp, 24 predicted proteins | sample TergutNt197P3_FD_71548 | JGI IMG/M metagenome (GOLD analysis project Ga0082212, IMG submission 71548) | Neocapritermes taracua P3 segment gut microbial communities from Petit-Saut dam, French Guiana - Nt197 P3 | ecosystem: Host-associated > Arthropoda: Insects > Digestive system > Gut ...
AAATAACCGCCGTTATTTAAGAATTTTTCAACGCAGTATAACGCAAAATTTGCAAGTAGAAAATGTAAATGTCAAACGGAACTGCTATATAATGTTTTTGAGGAGTACAAACAATGAAACAACGCAAAAATAAAGCAGTTTTACCAATTGCAGCGATTGTGACAGTATTGTTCTTATCACCTATTTTATTGAATCTCATAATCATGGGTGTTAATGACACGGTTGCGCGAGGTATAAGGAATGATTTACGAAACTTACGATTACCGGAGAATACCGAAATGGTGTCTTCCTATTCTGTAGCAGGAAAGGTAGTTGGCAATGGAAATGGTATGCAGTATTTCGGTGCGATTTTAATAGAATCCGAATTAACTTTAGAGGAATTATCCGATTATTACTCTGAAGTTAATTTAAGATACAGAGTGCAAAAGCAAGATGAAAAAGCAATTAAAGTCTTAGACCACGGCAGTCATGCTTTCAAAGTCAAAGAGTCAACACTTGTAAATCATTATATTGTGTACACTCTTGATGACGCAAAAAATACTTTTTTGCGTGAGTTCGATATACGCGGGCATTAAGCGCGTGTACTAATAGACCTGTCCGAGAATTCTGAGCGAGCGAGTTTGCGCGCGGATTTTTCGGTAGACAAGGCGAGTTTTCTCAGTAACGCTTTGTGCATTACAAGAAAACTCAACGCAGTATATCGGAAAATCCGTGTGTAAAATCGCCGCGAACGGATTTTCGGACAGGTCTAAATATAGATTGTAATTATTGAACAGGAGATTATAATGAAATCAAAACTAACTGCACTATTCACAACACTCACAATCGCGTTCACGGCAGTCACCATGACCGCGCAGACAGCGGCGGCGGAAACGCCTGACTATGTAGCCGTCCCACTTATAGAATTAACGGACGAGTACACCGCAATACACCATTTCGGGAGCAATCTGCTCACCGTGGAGAACGACGGCAAGTACGGCGTGACAGACTTAGACAGTAACATCGTCCTGCCTCTTGAGTATGACTGGGTGTCCTACTTCAGCGACGGCTTAGTTCCCATAATGCGTGATGACAAGTTCGGATTCGCGGACACCAACGGCAAAATCGCCGTCAAACTACAGTATGACTTGGTGTGGAACTTTCGTGAAGAGATGGCATGGGTCAAGAAAGACGGTAAGTATGGCTTTATCAACAAATCGGGCAAGCTGATTGTGCCGATTGAATATGACGAAGTGGGCGTTTTTAATGAGGGGTTTGCGTGGGTAGGCATAGAGGGCAAGTATGGCTACGTCAACAAATCGGGCAAAGTGGTTGTGCCGATTGAATACGACGACGCGGAGCGGTTCAATGACGGTTTCGCCTCGGTTATGAAAGATGGCAAATGGGGATTGATTGACAGCAAAGGCAAGGCAGTAATCCCGCTCCAATACGACGAATCGTTCACACTCAATGACGACGGTACGGCATCAGTCGTGCAAAACGGCAGGTGGGGGTTGCTTGACGGCAAGGGCAAAATTATCTTCCCGCTTGAGTATGACAAAAAGTTTGCGCTAAATGGTGACGGATTGGCGCGCGTGGAGAAAGACGGCAAATTCGGCGTGGTGTATATCGACGGCAGAATCGCCACACCTGTGGAATATGACGCGTTGCGCTGTTTCAACGGCAAGACTGCCCTCGTCAAATCGGGAGATGAATGGTTTTTTGTAGAGTCGGACGGCGAAGTTATGGTGAAGATTCTCAATTGTAAGAGCGTCGGGTTATACTACAACAACATATCGCTGATTCAAAGCCTTGACGGTCAATACGGCTATATCGACCTTAAAGGTAACACCGTTGTCAAGTACGGCGTGTATCAACGTGGGGAGCGGTTCTACAACGGATTGGCGGCGGTGCAAAATTATGACGGTAAGTGGGGATATATAAACACGAACGGCAAAGTTGTCATTCCGCTTGAGTATGACGCTGTGCAAAACTATGACGGCAAAGCCGCATGGGTGACTTTAGGGGACGAGTGGGGCGCGTTCAACAACAAAGGCGACATTATCGTTCCGTTTGACAAGTACACAGGCGCAGGTTCGCTATTCGGCGAGCTGACGTGGATTAACAAAGGCGGCAATCACGGTTTAATCAACCGCGACGGCGAAACCGTTCTGCCATTCGAGTATGACGCGACGCTGACTGCAATCGGCAACTTAGCCAAAATCACGCAGACGGAAAATAAAGTAAAGAAAACAGGGTTGATTAACGCGGACGGCAGTTTCCTCCTGCCTGTCGAGTATGACGAAATCACGCGACTCGGTGTGCAAAGCGGCGTGTATTACTTGAGCGTCAAGCAGGACGGATTGATTGGCGTTTACGCCGTTAAAGTCTGTGATTGTTTCAACTGTGTTGACTGTGAGTTTTTAGGCGGGCGATACGGATTCGGGCGCGTCACTAACACCGGAGACGTTCCCTCAATGGCGGACGCGTTAGCGATTCTGCGACACGTAGTACGGCTGAATAGCCCTATTCACACCGACAAAGACGCATTAGTCGCGGCAATGATAGTAAGCCCTGGTTCGGGAAAGCCCCCCTCAATGGCAGATGCATTGGCGATTCTGAGGTTCATCGTTAAGTTACCAAGCCCGTTGGACGGGTATTATATAGTCGATTAACTCAAAAATATTGTCGCAAAAACAAGCCCATTTTGAAATTAACCGACTATACACAAAAGGCCTAAAAAAAAGGAGGAAATTTATCATGAAAAGAAAAGTTTTAGCACTGTTCACAGCGGCGGCAATCATTGCCGCGACACTCACCACAGCGGCATCGCCACAGGAGGAGGTAGGTTTCGTTGCGTATGACGACGACCATGCCTGTGACGTGAGCGACTGTTACATCTGTGTGCCGTTCGGCGCGGGGGACGTAGACGGCGACGGCGAAATCACTTTGAGGGACGCATTTTTCGTGTTGCACTACATTGTCAATTTTTCGGGCTATACCTCTGCCCCCAACCCAATCAAACCGCCGTCGGAGGACGAAAGCTATCCGGGCAACAACTCTTACCACGCAGTAGCCGGATATTTCCCTGAAGTCACGGTAAAACCAAGCATGGCTCAAGCAGTGATGATTTTAAGAGGGTTAGTAGGCATTGCACCGGATTCCAACAACCCTGACTTCGCTTTTGACCTGCCTTTCGGCTACGGCGCAGAAGTGAATCTCGACAAAGTGTACTGCCGCGCATATGGTGTCGCGGTCTACAAACTCGCACAAGATATTCCCGAGGACACGCTGTTCAACGTCAAAAACACAAGCAAGAACACTGACGATTTAATCGGACTTGAACGTGCATACGAAGAAAAAATTTGGTTTAGATATGACGGGTTTATAGACGATGAAACGCTTGTTAGGTACAAAAACAACAACGCAATCACCACAGAAGAGGCAACTATAATTAACAGTTCCGAGCACTTCGTCATAGGATATAGCTTTGAGCCTCTTACCAAAGGCGCGGCAGTGTACATTCAGTCCTACCCCTCAACTAACAGCTTGCCCTATTGCAAAGAGCTGTGCTGCGGCGGCGAATACGGGCTCGGCAGAGTCACCAACTCAAGCAAAGAGCCGTCAATGGCGGACGCGTTAGCGATTCTGCGTTACACGACAGGGTTATCAAGCCCCTTGGATAACGACCCCGACGCATGGCGCGCACTCGGGTTGGAGCCGTTCAGCGAAATTGAACCGGGCATGACAGACGCACTGCAAATTCTGCGCCACGTCGTAAAGCTCAAAACCAACTCACTCACATACTTCTGGGGGTAAGCGGCGTATAGTTGAGGTTTTTCAAAATCGTGGCAAGAATTTGCGAGAATATTTTTCGTCAGACAAGGCAATTTCGACGAGAATATCCGTAGATATAGCGCGGTATGTTCTTACGAAACAGCCGCCTATTCATATAGATTTGGCGTGTCGTGCTTCTCTATAGAGCGCGGCGCGCCATTTTTTGGCAATTACTCGTGTAATAATGCGACAAAAGCACTTGACAATGCGAACAATATATAGTATAATCGAAAAGACTGACTGTATTGATTAGTAAGGAGAACTTTGTTTTGACTATACCGACTGATATACAAATCGCTTCCGCCGCGACGCTTAAGCCAATCGCGGAAATTGCCGCACAATGCGGAATTTCCGTGAGCGAGTATGAGCCGTATGGGCATTATGCGGCGAAAATCAACCAGACGTGCATGAATAGGCTGTGTAATGACAGCGCACGCGGCAAGCTAATCCTCGTGACGGCGGTCAACCCCACTCCCGCAGGGGAAGGCAAAACCACCACGAGTATCGGGTTGGCGCAGGGGTTGTGCAAAATCGGCAAACGCGCCGTGCTGGCATTGCGTGAGCCGTCGTTAGGCCCCGTATTCGGCGTGAAAGGCGGCGCGGCGGGCGGCGGGTACGCCCAAGTCCTGCCAATGGAAGACATCAACCTGCACTTCACGGGGGATATGCACGCCATCACTTCTGCGAACAATCTTCTCTGCGCGTTGTTGGACAATCACATTCAGCAGGGTAACGCTCTGCGAATCGACACCAACCGCGTGTTAGTCAAACGCTGTATTGACATGAATGACCGCGTTCTGCGGAACACCGTCGTGGGATTAGGCGGCAAAGTGGACGGCACAACGCGGCAGGACGGATTTATCATCACCGTTGCAAGCGAAGTCATGGCGATTCTGTGTTTAGCGGAGGATTTGTCGGACTTGAAAGCGCGCCTCGGCAAGATTCTTGTGGGCTACTCGCTTGACAATGCGCCAATCTACGCCGCTGACTTGGGCGCGGTAGGCGCGATGGCGGCACTGCTCAAACACGCGATTAACCCTAACTTAGTGCAGACAATCGAGAACACACCCGCGATTATCCACGGTGGGCCGTTCGCGAATATCGCCCACGGTTGCAACTCCATTCGCGCGACTAAATTAGCCCTCACGTTGGGCGATTACGCCGTGACGGAAGCGGGTTTCGGCTCTGACTTAGGTGCGGAGAAGTTCATCAACATAAAATGCCGCGCCGCAGGGCTCACGCCTGACTGTGCCGTATTAGTGGCGACTGTCCGCGCACTCAAACACAACGGCGACGGCGAATTGGAACGCGGAATCGTCAACTTAGGTGTGCATATCGACAACCTCGCGAAATTCGGCTTGCCTGTCGTGGTGGCGATTAACCACTTTCATACAGACACCGACGACGAACTGTCGTTCATACATGACTATTGCAAAAACAAAGGCGTGACTGCGGTCTGCTCACGCGTGTTCGCGCAGGGCGGTAAAGGCGGCGTTGAGCTTGCGGCGGCAGTCGTCAACGCGTGCGGCGGCACACAAAGCAAACTCAACCACACCTATAAAATGGGCATGAGCGTGGAGGACAAAATTGAGGCAATCGCGCACAAAATCTACCGCGCCGACGGTGTGACGTATTCGACGGCGGCAATCAAGGCAATCCGCGAAATCGCCGATTTAGGTCTGACTGAACTGCCTGTCTGCATGGCTAAAACGCAGTATTCACTGTCTGATGACGCGTCAAAATTAGGCAACCCCACGGGTTGGCGGCTGAACGTAACGAATCTGCGCGTCGCGGCGGGGGCAGGGTTCATTATCGTGTACACAGGCGATATTATGACACTTCCGGGATTGCCCAAAGTGCCGTCGGCGAATCATATCAACATTGATAAAGACGGTAATATATCGGGGCTGTTTTGACAACGTACAGCGTTGAGGAAACGCTGGAGGCAGGGCGCGTATTCGCCGAGAAACTACCGACGAATGCCGCAGTATTCCTGTACGGCGAACCGGGTGCGGGCAAGACGCACTTCGTCAAGGGCATGGCGGTTGGGTTAGGAATAACCGCGCCCGTCACCAGCCCGACTTTTGCGTTAGTCAACGACTATGGCGGTTTGCTACACTTTGACTTGTACAGAATCCACACCGATGACGACCTCTATGCTATCGGGTTTTATGACTACATCGGGCAGGGCGTACTCGCCATTGAATGGGCGCAGAATGTCCCCGAATTGGCGCAAGAATTCGACGCGCGGTACGACGTGCGAATCACCGCAATAAACGAAAACGAGAGGGAGATTTGTGTCAATGCTCATACTCGGTCTTGACAGCTCGGCAGTCGCCGCGTCCTGTGCGGTTACGCAAGACGAGACAGTGTTAGCGTACGCGACAGTGAACACCAAAACAACACACTCGCAGACGTTGTTACCGCTCATGACAAGTATTCTGTCTGCGGCGAATTTGCAATTGTCGGACATTGATGCGTTCGCCGTATCACACGGACCGGGTTCGTTCACCGGGTTGCGAATCGGCGTGAGCGCGGTGAAAGGATTGGCATTCGGGGACTCGGGCGCGCACAAACCCGTCTGCGGTGTTTCTACGTTGTTGGCGTTAGCACACAATCTGCGTAATCTCGGGCGTGAAGTCATTGCTTGTGCAGTCATGGACGCGCGGCGCGGCGAAGTCTACAACGCGCTGTTCCGCGTGAACACAGACAGCGTAACGCGGCTGACACCCGACCGCGCGATTGCACTGACTGACTTAGGCGAAGAGCTGATTGCCTACGATAATGTCCTATTAGTCGGCGACGGCGCGGTTCTCGCATATGAGCATTTCGGCGGAAAAGTCGCCATAGCGGGTGAACTCCTGCGATTGCAAAACGCGGCAAGCGTGTGTTTCTCGGCGAACGTGAATGAAGCGATTACGGCAAAAGAACTCATGCCGACTTATATCAGACGCCCTCAAGCAGAAAGAGAATATAAAAAAACACAAGAAACACAAGGAGTATAAAATCATGATTATTTTCGGTTCAGACCACGGCGGTTACGCCACGAAAGAATTCCTCAAGAAATGCTTGGACAAGCGCAAAATCCCCTTCATTGACTGTGGGTGCGACGGCTCAAGCGTCGATTACCCCGACATCGCCGAAAAAGTATGCCGCGAAGTCTTGAAAAAACCCGACAACAAAGGCGTACTGCTCTGCGGAACGGGTATCGGTATCAGCATTTCCGCCAACAAAGTCAAAGGCATTCGCGCCGCGTTATGCAGTGATTATTATTCGGCGAAACTCACACGATTACACAACGATTCCAACGTGTTATGCTTAGGCGGCAGGACAATCGGCGAAGAAGTCGCATGGGAATTGTTGGAGGTGTGGTTAAACACCGCCTACTCGGGCGATTCCCGACACACCGCGCGAATCGAGAAGATTGCCGCGATTGAAGCGCGCGAAAATGCTGTTGGTACGTGTTCTGAGTGTAAGGAGTAGATTTGGTTCGTAATCTGACAAAGGGAAAACCGTTCCCGATTATCATGCGGTTCTGCGTCCCCATACTGCTTGGGAGCGTGTTGCAACAGTTATACAACCTCTTAGACGCGTTCATCGTGCGGCGATACGTCGGCTTAGCCGAAATGGGCGCGGTGCTGTCAACCGGGCCACTGAACTTCTTAGTCATCGGATTCGTCATCGGGTTGTGTGCAGGGTTCTCCATTCCCGTAGCAAAGTCATTCGGCGGAGGGGACATTCCCGAAACGCGGAAACGCGCCGCCAACGCGCTGTATCTCTGCGGACTGTTCGCATTAGCAATGACCGCGCTCATGGTGAGTTTCGCGCGTCCGCTGTTGGTCATCATGCAGACTCCTGCAGAAACGCTTGACGCGGCGTATAACTACATCATCGTCATCTTTGCGGGAATCCCCGCGTTCATGATGTACAACATATTAGTCGCGCTTATGCGCGCGCTCGGCGACAGCAAAACGCCGCTGTACTTCCTGTCCGCGTCCTGCGTGTTGAACATATTAGTAACGCTTTTGTTCGTGGCGGTATTCGGCTGGGGGACTAAAGGTGCAGGCGCGGCGACAATCGTGTCACAGGCATTCGCGGTGACTTTGTGCCTTATTCACATACGCCGCCACCACCCCATTCTGCGCCTCAAACGCGCCGACGCACGCCCCTGCCGTAAACGCGCCGCGAAACTACTGCTCAACGGCGTACCTATGGCGTTGCAATTCGCCATAACCGCCATAGGCACGGTGATTATACAACGCGCCGTCAATGACTTCGGACCGGTGGTGGTATCGGCAATAGGCGTTGCCGGGCGTTTGCAAATCATGCTCATGCAACCTATGGAGGCGGTGGGCATCACCATGGCGACGTTCTGCGCGCAAAACCTCGGCGCGGGTCAGTACGGGCGAATCAAAAACGGAATCAAGATTTCGCTGACTGCGGTCTTGATTTACAGCATTGCGGCGGGCGCGCTGATTATATTCGGCGGAGGAGTTCTTGCAGGGCTAATCACGGGTGAAGAGGGCGCGCAAGCCATGACTTATATTCGGCAGTTTCAGTTGGTAAACGGCGCGATGTACTGGTCATTGGGGTTGCTGTTCATCATGCGAAACTCGGTACAGGGGCTGGGCTACAGCGGCGTAACCATGTTTGCAGGTGTGAGCGAACTTGTGGCGCGCGGAGTAGTGGCGTTGATTATGGTGCCGCGATTCGGGTTTGACGCAGTGTGTTTCGCCAATCCGTCGGCGTGGTTATTGGCAGACGTGATGTTGGTGGTGATGTTAGTTGTTTTGTTGCGGCGGGTCAAGCGCAAGATAGCAAACAAATTCGGGAATGGAGTGAACAATGTACAAGAAGTGGAATTTCAGCAGTAAACCCCCTTCGGAATTTGTCGAGTTGGGGCAACTCGCGAGTGACGTACTCGGCAGTCGCGGTATTGTTGACGCGCGGAGTTTCTTTAGCGACACTACTGCCGAGTTCCACGAACCATTTCTGCTCAAAGACATGGACAAGGCAGTCACCCTCATCAAAGACGCGCTTGCCGTCGGCGATAAAATCACCGTATTCGGCGATTATGACTGTGACGGCGTGACCTCCACAGTCATGCTGTACAGCTACCTCACTGCGTTAGGCAGCGAAGTGGCGTGGTATGTCCCCACTCGTGACGAGGGCTACGGCTTGAATGCCGACGCGGTTACTCAAATCGCCCAAAACGGCACGAAACTTCTCATCACGGTTGACAACGGCGTATCCGCAGTCACTGAAGCGGAGTTAATCGCCCAAAAAGGCATGAAACTGCTCATTACCGACCACCACACCGTTCCCGAAACGCTCCCTGTCGCTGAGGCAATCATCAACCCTAAACAGCGTGACTGCCCCTATCCTTGCAAGACGTTGGCAGGGTGCGGAGTTGTGCTGAAACTTATTGCCGCGTTAGAGAGCGCGCCCACGGAGGACGTGTTGGAACAATATGGAGACTTAGCGGCAATCGGGACGGTTGCCGACGTGGTGGAGTTAAAAGACGAGAACCGTTCCATTGTTCTGCACGGCTTGCGGAACATCGCATACTCCGAAAGCGTCGGGTTGCGTTGCCTGTTTAAGGCGGCAGGGTTGGCTGACGCGTTGGAGAACGCCGAAAACGAACCCATCAGCGCGACTGCGGTGGCGTTCATGGTTGCGCCGCGAATCAACGCGGCAGGGCGATTCGCCGACGCAGGAAAAGCAGTGGAGTTGCTGTTGTGTGAGAATCACGAGTTAGCCGCCGCTAAAGCGCAGGAACTGAGCGCGTTTAATAATCAGCGCGTGGAAGAAGAACGCCGTATACTCGAGCAAGTCAACGCGTTGATTGCCGCCGCCCCCGCGCTTCTGAATGAGCGCGTGTTAGTCTTATCGGGCGACAAGTGGCATCACGGCGTAATCGGCATTATCGCCTCACGCATGGTGACGCGATTCGGCAAACCCTGCGTAATCATTACCACCGACGGCGAAACCGCCAAAGGCAGTGCGCGAAGCGTGGGGGACTTCTCGATGATTGGCGCGCTAACCTACTGTAAAGACTTGCTCACGCGATTCGGCGGTCACGCAGGCGCGGGCGGGTTCTCACTCAAAACGCCCGACATTGCCTCATTCAAAGCGCGCTTGTCGGAATACGCCGCCAAGGAATACGACATCATGCCTGCGGCACAAATCACCGCTGACTCATTGCCTGCCCCCTCCGCGCTGACGGTTGATAACATCGAAAAGCTACAGCACATCGCGCCGTTCGGGGAGGGCAACCCCACGCCCGTGTTCTGCTTGAAAGGCTGTGACCTCGTGCATAAACGCCCGCTGAAAGAAGGCAAATACATCTTGTTCACCGTGAAGTATTGCGACGCGGAATTCAAAGTGCTTGATTTTACGCGCGCTTATGTTGACTTTTGGTATAAAGTCGGCGACAGGGTTGATTTAATGGTAAATATCGACATCAATGAATATAATGATACAAAGTCGCTCAGCATAAAGGTGATTGACATGAGGTTAGCGGCGTTGAACTGGTGCGATTCGGCAGTGCAGACTCGTTTTTTCGCGGCGGCTGACGCATACGAGAAACTTAAGCGCGACGAACGCCTTGACAGCAAGCTGTACGCACGCATAATCCCCACCGACGAGGAATTAAAACAGGTTTACGGTATTATCAAAGAGTCATTCTGCCTTGACCAAATCGTACAACGCGCCGCACAGTCGGGGTTGAACTACTGCAAAGCCCGCGTAATCGCAGACGTGTTTGAGGAAGCCGGGTTAATCCGCTTTGACGCGGCTAAAGGCGAAGTAATGCTCAATCAAGTGAGCGAAAAAGCAGACTTAACTAAGTCGGTGTTACTGAATAAACTAAGAGCCTGTTTAGTATCTCCGAGTGAGTGAAATTTTGAAGCGAATTTTTCGTCAGACGAGACGAATTTTCGCAGTAAGCTTTGTGCCTTTCAAGAAAATTCAACGAAGTATAACGCAAAATTTGCAAGTAGAAAATGTAAATGTCAAGTGGAACTGCTATATGGCGGGGAATCCGCCAAAATTTCGCCATGAGCGAGATACTAAACAGGCTATATAAGGAGGGCGTTACATGAACGAACGCGAAAAGAACTGCAACGTGTGCAGGGGCAAAGTCAACGGCTGTGCGGTTTGCATGGAACGCTTCTTGGACAAAGTGCGAAAAGTAGGCGGACATTATGACATACACAAGATTAGCATGGCATTCAAGTTGGCGTGTGAAGCACACGAAGGGCAGTTCCGCAAGTCGGGCGAACCCTACGTGTGTCACCCCATTTCCGTTGCGGAAATCTTGATTGACTTTTTCATGGATACCGACACAATCGTCGCCGCGCTGTTGCATGACGTGGTGGAGGATACCGAGCTCACACGGGAGGATTTACAGTCACAATTCGGCAAAACCGTGGCTATGTTGGTGGACGGCGTGACGAAAGTCAGCAACGTCAAGCTCACATTGCCGGGGACGGATAGCGGCGCGCAAATCCTCACAATGACGGAGGAGGAACAAAAGTCCGAGAATATCCGCAAAATCTTAGTGTCAATGTGTGAAGACCCGCGCGTAATCATCATCAAACTCGCCGACAGAATGCACAACATGAGGACGTTAGATGCGTTCCGCCGCGAAAAACAAATTCGGATTGCCCTTGAAACGGTGGAATTTTATGCGCCAATCGCCCATCGAATGGGGATTGCCAAGATGAAAGACGAGTTAGAGGACATTTCATTATTCTACTACGACCGATTCGCATATGACGATATTGTGGAGAGCATTGAGGACTATAAAAGCCGAAGTAAAGTCAGCATCGAAACTATTACCGAGCGCATTCGCGACAGGCTGTCCGACATGAACCCGCCGCCCGTGATTGAAGGGCGCATTAAAGGCGTTCACAGCCTGTACAGGAAATGTTACCTGCAAGGCAAAGACCTCAAGCAGATTTATGACGTTTACGCCGTTCGCATTATCGCTGCCACCAAAGCCGATTGCTATACCATTATGGGCGTGGTTCACGATATGTACAACCCGCTGAACCGCTTTAAGGATTATATTGCCAGCCCCAAGACAAACGGTTACCAATCCCTTCATACGACGCTTCTCAGTAATGAGAAACAGGCGTTCGAGGTACAGATTCGCACACAGGATATGCACAACACTGCACGGTTCGGAATTGCCGCGCACTGGCGATATAAACTCGGCGAGTCGCTCAGCCCCGACGACGTGAGCGACAATAAATTCTTGCAAATACGTCAGTTGTTAGACTTGCAACACCGTGAAGACGGGATTGATTTGTTGGCGGAATCCATCAAGACAGACCTGTCGCCCGACGAAGTTCACGTATTCACACCCAAAGGCGAGCCGCGCAGTCTGCCTTTAGGCTCAACGGTGGTGGATTTCGCGTACGGAATACACAGCCAAGTAGGTAACACCATGAAACGCGCCACGGTGGACGGTAAGGAAGTGCGGTACAGCCACGTTTTGTGCATGGGGGACGTAATTGAGATTCATACAGACAACGACGCGCCCGGTCCCGACCGTTCATGGTTAGGATACGCCAAAACCAACGGCGCGAAATCCAAGATTCAAAGCTGGCTCAAACGGCACAGGAGCGAGGAAAACATCGCTTCAGGGCGCGCATTTGTGGAAAGCATTCTGCGGAGGGACGGTTATCAGTTTGACGACAAGCTGAATGTCGCGCTCACCGCGTTAGCGTTCAAGAACCGCTTCAATACATTGGAGGACTTCTATGCGGCAATCGGCTACGGCGGCGTGTCTACCGCCAACGCCTCACGTTGGATTAAAGAGGAACTGCACAACGTCGCCCCTGTTGAAGTGTTCATTAACAACGATTCGGAACAGAAGAAACCTTTCACAGGTGCCAGCGTCTTGTCATACGAACACGCCGAAACGCCGCTTAAATTAGCCAATTGCTGCAGTCCGTTACCCGGCGACGAAATAGTAGGGTTCGTAACCCGCAACGACGGCATTTCAATCCACAAGAAAGATTGTTACAATATCGAGGTACGCGCGAAGTTGGAAAACAACGGCGACGACGAGAAATCCCGCGTAGTGGAAGCGGCATGGACGCAAACGAATGAGGACGTCTATAACGCCACTATAGAAGTCATCGCGCATGACCGTAAAGGTCTGCTTGCGGACGTGGTTTTGTGTGTCGCCAATAACCAGTTGATGATTCTTTCAAGCAACTCACGTATGATGAAAAACGGCAACGCCTCCATTTCGTTCACGGTGGAAGTCACAGGGGTGGAGCAACTAAGAATATTGATGTCTAAACTTAATCAAATAGACGGCATAGTTAATGTAGAGAGAGGTGTAAACGTATGACAGAAGTGAAAAAGTTAGTTTTAGGCGCATTACAAGTCAATACTTATATAGCAATCGCAAGCGACACGAAAGAAGCGGTGGTTGTTGACCCGTCGGACAGCCCTAAGCGAATTATCGCCGCTTTAGAGGAGTGCGGAGCTACACTAAAAGCGATTTTGCTCACTCACGGGCATTTTGACCATACAGGCGCGGCAGGCGAACTCAAAATGTTCACAGGCGCGCCGATTTATGTACATTCGCACGACGCTGTCATGCTGAACGACATGAACCGTTCCTATGCGTCCATGCTTCCGCAAGCGTTTCACCCCTGCGAGGCTGATGTTTTAGTGAAAGAGGGCGACGTGATTGCGTTTGGCGCATTGCGGCTCACCGTCATGGAAACACCGGGGCACTCGGGCGGGAGCGTGATTTACGTGTGCGATAACGTGATTTTCAGTGGCGATACGCTGTTCGCGGGGTCAGTGGGGCGTACCGACGGATGGTCAGGTGATGCCGCTGTTCAAGCGCAATCACTTGCCAAAATCAAGGCGTTGCAGGGGGATTACCGCGTACTGCCCGGTCACGGCGGCGAGACGACTTTGCTACGCGAAAAACGCGAGAATCCGTTCATGATTGATGATTTATATGAACTTTAACGAGCTGAACCACCCCTATCGCTACGCCGTTGAACGAATCGTTCACGGATTCGAGATTTATGAACAAAATGCGGACGTGTCGGCTTGTTTAGCGCGCAGTGCGAGCGCGGGTTCTAAGTTGGAGGCGTCTGTTTTTCTTTATGATGAGCTTGTGAGGCTCACAGGGCGAACGCTGCCGTGGGGGATTTTCACAGGTGTTCACCCCATACGTTTCATCAGGGAGAATCGGCATAACTTGGGCGAGTTTCGCATAAGCCCTGAACGATTACAGTTGGCGGACGAAATCATGGCTGTGCAGGACGTTAGGACTAATCCCCGTGAAGTTTTTCATCTTTACGTGGGCATTCCTTTTTGCCCGAGTCGTTGTAAATATTGCAGTTTCGTGAGCGAAAGCGTGACTAAGCCGAGTACGCAAAAGCTGATTACGCCGTACGTTGACGCGCTGTGCCGCGAGATTGCGGCAGTGGGCGAGTATTCCGCCGCGAACGGACTGACGCTTGAGGCGATGTATGTGGGCGGCGGTACGCCTACGATGTTGCCCGTCACGGCGCAGTCGAGGTTGTATGCGGCAGTTTCGTCGGTGAGCGCGCAGGCAGTGCGTGAGTACACGGTGGAGGCAGGTCGCCCCGAAACGCTGACTGATGAAGTGTTGGCGGCGATTAAAGCGGGCGGCGCGACGCGCATTTCGATTAACCCGCAAACCATGAATGACGAAACTCTGCGTATAATCGGGCGAGAACATAACTCGACGGATATTTACAAAGCCTACGAAAAAGCCCGCAGATTCGACTTTGCGGTAATCAATATGGATTTAATCGCAGGGTTGCCGGGGGAGGATTGTTCATGCTTTACGGACAGCCTGAACAAAATAATCGCACTCGAACCCGAAAACATCACCGTACATAGCCTTGCAGTCAAGCGCGGCGCAGCAGTCAAGGCGCGCTCTGATGCGGATTTCACGCTTATCGCTCACGACATTCTCACGGCGGCGGGGTACGTTCCCTACTACCTTTATCGGCAGAGCAATTGCGCGGGCGACAACATCGGGTATACGCGCGGAGCGAACGTGAGCCGCTACAACGTCTTGATGATGGACGAGAGCAGTACGGTGTTGGCGGCAGGTTGCGGAGGCGCGACGCGTGTGTTCATGAGCGATGGCAGCGTTCGGAAGCATTATAACTTCAAGTATGCCCACGAGTATATTTCACGTTTTGACGAGGTTATGAACAAATTTGAAAAAATACATGATATTCCGTGAAATCACTTTACTTTTGGGGAATTGTGTGATATACTATAACGTGATACAAATAAACGCTAAGGAGCCGCTTTATGAAAATACAGATTACCGAAACGGTTTTGCGGGACGCGGGACAGTCCCTCATTGCGACGCGCCTGCCGTACGATAAGTTTGAGGGCGTACTCGAGACCCTCGACAAGGCGGGGTATTACTCGTTGGAGTGTTGGGGCGGCGCGACGTTTGACACCTGTCTGCGGTATCTCGACGAAGACCCGTGGGTACGTCTGCGCGAGATACGCAAGCGCGTAAAACGCACGAAACTTCAGATGCTCCTGCGCGGGCAGAACCTGCTCGGCTATAAGCATTATCCCGATGATGTTGTGCGTAAATTCGTGGAGTTATCCGTCAAAAACGGCATTGACGTGATTCGTATATTCGACGCACTCAACGATTTGCGTAATATAGAAACTTGTGTGAGCGAAACAATCAAGCATAAAGGGGACGCGCAGGTCGCGATTTCCTACACTTCCAGCCCTGTTCACACTCTCGAAAACTACGTGCAACTCATCAAGAAAATTGAAGAAATGGGGGCGACGTCGCTGTGTATCAAAGACATGGCGGGCATTATGTCGCCTAAGGAGTGTTACGATTTAGTCAAAGCGATTAAGGAAAACTCGTCTTTGCCGTTGCACGTTCACACGCACAGCACGACGGGGTTGGCGTACATGACCTACCTCAAAGCCGTTGAGGCGGGGGCGGAAGGCATTGACACCGCGATTTCTCCTTTTTCGGGCGGCACGAGTCAGCCCGCTACCGAAACGCTTGTGTACACGCTTGAGCAGATGGGATACTCAACGAGCGTGGACACGTCCGTGTTGTCCGACATTAACGACTATTTCGCGCCTCTCGCCGAAGAGTATCTCGAGAGCGGTTTGTTAGACCCACGCGTTCTTATGACCGACGCAGGGATTCTCAAGTATCAGATTCCGGGGGGAATGTTGTCGAACCTGATTAGTCAGCTTAAATCGGCAGGAGCGATTGACCGCCTCGGCGAAGTTTTGGCGGAAACGCCGCGTGTGCGTGAGGATATGGGGTATCCGCCGTTGGTTACACCCTCCAGTCAGATTATCGGCGTTCAGGCGGCGACGAACGTCTTAGTCGGCGAACGCTATAAGAGCGTGTCTAAGGAAATTAGCGCGTATCTGCGCGGCGAATACGGTACACCGCCCGGAAAAGTCAACCCCGAGGTGATTCGCAAAGTTTTAGGTGAAGAGAAACCGCATACAGGGCGGTTCGCGGATACGCTCAAAGACGGGTTCGAGGCGGGAAAAGCGGAAATCGGCGACAAAGCGCGTTGTGACGAAGATGTGTTGTCCTACATCATTTTTCCGCAGGTGTATGAAAAATTCGCGGCGGAGCGTGATGAACGCGAACGTAATCGTGTGAAGTATACAATCACGAAAGTAAAATAAGAGCCAAAGGGTTGGCTTTGCCAATCCTGAGGCTTGACAATGAGCAAGTGGAGGATTAGTTATGTATGAAGCAATCTTTGGTTCGTTAGTCGCCCTTTTTGGCATATCTATGCTGGTTCTTATACTAAAACCTTATGAAGAGCGCGTTCAGCAGAGTACCGCGCCGACTGTTTCGTCGGCAAAAGCGGCAAAAACGGCGGCGGAAAAGCTATCGTACACGCCCGGTATTGTTGAGCTGAACAATGTCGATGAGCGCGTGGCAGTCCTCCTCATGGCGGTGATTGCCGATGAGCTGAACTGCCCTGTGGAAACACTTCATTTTGTTTATATGAAGGAGATTACGTCATGATTTATAAAATCACGTTAAATGATAAGTTATACGAAGTTAAGGTTGAAAAAGGCGAGGCGGCAATACTCGGCGTAGGGGCGGCACCCGTTGCGGCGGCTAACTTTGTTCCTGCCCCCGCGGTGACTGTTCCTACAACCTCCGCGCCTGCGCCCGCGTCCTCAGGCGGCGGTAATGCGGTTGTGTCACCCCTGCCCGGGACGATTGTGGCAATCAAAGTCGCAGTGGGGGACAGGGTTGAGAAAGGGCAAATGCTTATTATTATTGAGGCGATGAAGATGGAGAGCACTATTTCTGCGCCGAATGCAGGCGTAATCGCCGAGATTTTGACGACTGCAGGGGCTAACGTACAGTCGGGCACGCCGCTGTTGCGTATGCAGTGAGACACATAATGTCTTTTGCTTGAGTGTTTGAGGAAAGTTTGTCTTTGACAATTGTAAATTTAGGAGTAAATCATGGAAGAACGTATATACAGCATTACGCACCATAACAAGAATTCGATTTCTGTGAGTATAATCCCCGGGCATTTTGCGATTAAAAGCACGTACGGCGAACACAGCTCACACTGTTCGCATTACATGGATTTAAGTACACTCAAGTCCAACGCGGCGTCTGCCAAAGATATTGCCAAGGAGCTTGTTGTCCCTTATCAGTACGGCGCGCCTGTCGATACGATTGTCTGTATGGAGAACACCAAGGTTATAGGCGCGTACATAGCGCAGGAGCTTCTCGCGAGTGATATGGGCGAATCGGACATTCACATCACGACGCCTATGCGAAACTCGCTCAATCAGCTCACGTTCTATGACAGTGAATTGCCCTGGATTCGCGGCAAGAACATCTTGATTCTCACAGCGATGATTTCCAGCGGGCGTTCGGTTCAACTCGGCGTGGAGTGTTTGGAGTATTACGGCGGTATAGTCAGCGGGATTTCCGCGTTGTTTTCTGCCACGAATAAAGCACAGAACTATAACGTCAACGCTTTGTTTACGTCTGATTATATTGAAGACTATCGGCACTACCCCGCCAACGATTGTGAACTCTGCCGCAGGGGAGTGCCTATGGATGCGATTGTCAGCAGCGAGGGATATAAGAGGATAAGCTAAACAATGACTTGACGATGCAAGGTGGTTGACAAATAAACACATCAAGTCTTTTAGGCATAGTAGGAGGTCTGATTCATGGCGATTGTTGAATTTGTAACGGCAGGCTTGTCGCAAATGACTGTGAGCCGCGGGGTCATGGTTATTATTGCGTTAGGGCTTATGTATCTCGCCGTGTCCAAAAAGTTTGAGCCGCTGTTGTTGTTGCCGCTGTCATTCGGAATGCTTATGGCGAACATTCCCGGGGCGAATCTTTCGGCGTATGATACTTACACCGTCCTCATCGAGGGGCAGGAAATTATACGCCCCGGGCTTATGAACTTTTTGTATGGCGGGATTGTCAACGTCATTTACCCGCCTATGATTTTTCTGTGTATCGGGAGCATGACCGATTTCGGCCCGCTTATTTCGTCCCCCAAAAGCGTACTTATCGGAATCGGCGGACAATTCGGCATTTTTGTGGCGTTTGGGTTGGCTCTGCTTTTAGGGAACGTCCTGTCACCGCATATCAGCGGTTTTGACGGGTTTACACTCAAAGAAGCGGCGTCCATAGGTGTAATCGGCGGCTCTGACGGACCTACGTCGATTTATACCGCCGTTCGGTTAGCCCCTGACCTCCTGGCGAGTATTTCCCTTGCGGCATTCTCCTACATGGCACTCGTCCCGTTTATTCAGCCGCCCATTATGCGCGCGCTGACTACCGATAAAGAGCGCGTAATAAAAATGCCCGAACCCAAACGCGTCACCAAAAAACAAAAAATCCTGTTCCCGATTATCATGGCGATTATCGTTTTGTTAGTCGTACCCACAGCGGGGGTTTTAGTCGGAATGTTCATGCTCGGCAACCTCATTCGCGAGAGCGGCGTAACCGAACGGTTCGTGCGTACATTACAAAACGATTTCCTTAACATACTCACTATTTTAGTGGGTTTGTCCATTGGCTCGTCGGCAACAGCGGAGTATTTCCTCACCGTTAAGACATTGTTGATTATCTTTTTAGGGTTAGTAGCGTTTTCAATGGGGACAGTCGGCGGTATGTTAGTAGCAAAACTGTTGTGCAAAATCACGGGCGGAAAAGTCAACCCCTTGATTGGGAACTCGGGCGTGTCGGCAATGCCTATGGCGGCGCGGATTTCGCAGAAAGTCGGGCAACAGTATAACAAAGACAATCATCTTCTCATGCACGCGATGGGCCCGTTAGTGTCCAGCACTGTCGGCTCGGCGGTTGTCGCAGGGATTTTCTTGCAGTTGTTTGGGTGAGTTGAAAAAGTAAAGCCCCCTTTCGGGGGCTTTTGTTAGTAGACCTGTCCGAGAATTCTGAGCGAGCGAGTTTGCGCGCGGATTTTTCGGTAGACAAGGCGAGTTTTCGCAGTAACGCTTTGTGCATTACAAGAAAACTCAACGCAGTATATCGGAAAATCCGTGTGTAAAATCGCCGCGAACGGATTTTCGGACAGGTCTAGTATACCGAGAAACTGTTTCGGTTTGAGCCGAGGTAGAACGTGTCGCCAGGTTTTAGGTTAGTAGGCTGATTCACGGCGATTTTCGTGCCGTTCAAAAACGTCCCGTTAGATGAACCTTTGTCCGTCAACTGTAACGCCGCGCCTACGCGCCTTAACTCACAATGCAACCCGCTGACGCCTTCGGTGCCCGCCTGAAACACTATCTGACAGCGAGCAGGGTCACGCCCGATGAGCAGCGTATTCGTAACAGGAAAGTCCCGCCCGACGTATTCGCCGCCTGTGCCTTTAATTCCCGTCGCGTTACCTGCCGCCGCTACCGGAGCCGCCGCAGGAGGAGGTGGTGGTGCAGCCGCAGGTTGCGGAACGTGCGCGGCAGTCGGCGCGCTTTTCTTCTTCTTAGTCACCACAACGATAATGATAATCACCAAAACGATAAGCAACAAACCGCCGCCGCCTAACAGGATTATACCACCCGCAACACCCGCAATCACGCAACCGGAACCGAAAATGCCGTCATCTGTTGTGGCGTCATTATTACCAGGGGTAGGCGATGTTTCGTCGTTTCCCGGCGCGGACGTGTTGAGCGGAATACCGTTGTCGCGGCAGTAACTGAGAAGGTATTCGGTGGAGAGCGCGTAGGCGATGTTCGCGCCTGCCTCTCTATGCCCCAACGTGTTTATTCCAATAACTTGACCTCTCGCGTTCATCAACGGCCCGCCCGAGTTACCGCCGTGAATTTCCGCGCCGTGTGACGCGTACGAACGGTTGAGGGCACTTGCGTTGGTGCGGTCAAGATAACCGTTGGTGACGCGCACTGAGTCTATCGTTCCGTCAAACGTATTGGCTTCTAACATTTGGTCGGCAATACCCGGGAACCCTAACGCGTAAACCGTTTCACCCGGTTCTTGGTCTTTAGTTATGCCTATGGGTAACACAGGGCGGTCGGAAAAGTATTCCCCTGTGACCTCGATAATGACTAAGTCCATTGAATAGTCATTCGGCCCTTGCGGGCTGACGAATATAACATTCAAGTCCATGTCATACACTTCGAGAATGTTTGTGCGGATTACGCCTATCATCATCATGACTTCTTCGTCAGTGCCGTAATTGGCGACAACAACGTGACGATTGGTTGCAATGTACGTTTTACCTGTGGCTTGCGCGATAATGAACCCCGAACCGTGACCCATGATTTCGCCCGTTTGGGGATTAGCTGAAACAATCCGTACAACGCTGCTGCGCGCGTCCCGAATCGTTTGCGGCGCGCCGCCCTCGCTTGAGACGGGTACGACAAGCGTCGCTAACATCATGATTGTTACAAGAAGCGCCGCGATTTTTTTCGTGATTTTCATAAATAAACCTGTCCTTACTTTAATTTTCGATTTTGGCGTTAATTTTCGATAATGACTGCCGTATAATTATCTTGGTTTGGTTTTTGGGTGGTGGTGATTGCGTTTTCTAACGCAGTTCCCGCTTGCGTAATGTCGGGGATTGTCGCCAACTTAGCGATAACATCGTCGGGGACTGTCCCGAACACGCCGTCGCTCATCAATACCACGCGGTCGCCCGATTGAAGGGGAATCGGCGACGTGTTATAGTCGCGCATTACCTCGCCGTCCACGCCGATATAACTGATTAGCGCGTCTTTGTCCTTATGCGTGCGCGCCTCCTCAAAGGTGATTTCGCCGCGCGCCGCCTGCTCGTCTAACACAATTTTATGCGTATGTTCGCGATTGAGTTGCAACACTGTGTCACCGCGTAACAGGACGATTCTGCTGTCTCCCACTGCCGTGAAATGCAGCTCATTAGCTTTCAGGATTACGCACACCAACGTGCTTCCGCTGTAGTCATAGCCTTTCGAGGCGATAAACGCCCGCGCCTCCCGTTGTGATTCAGCGGTGATTTGTGCCAACAACTCATTCGGCACGTAGTCCGTCGTCGCTTCACCGAATAGTTTCACGGCTGTCTGCGTGCATAATCGGCTAATCACGTCCCCGTCTGATACGCCGCCCATTCCGTCCGCGACAATCGCCATCATGCCTTTCGCGGTGTCAGTGATGTCGGTGAGCGCGAAACTGTCCTGCTGATACTGTCGCGCACCCTGCCCTTGCAAGTTGGCGATTTTCCAACCGCCGCCAATTGCCGGAGGATTAACCGGTTCAGTCCGCGTTATGCCGCTCGCGGGAGTAACCGACACAGCCGCAGAGGGTTTCTTGCCCTTTTGAATCTTGCTCACAACAATTATCACGCCGACAACAATGACGATAACGGCGATAAGCGCGATTACGGCGATGATTATACCTGCGCCTGCTAACACAATGCCGCCGCCCTGCGCGGTCGGAGGCGTCGCAGTATCATCGAATCCGATTGTTTCGCTTGTGTCAGTCGGCGCGCTTGTCGTGTCGTTCGTGTCGTCACTCGGCGTGTCCGTAACGTCCGTAGTGTCAGGCGCGTCGGTTGTAGTGGACGTAGTAGGCGTATTGGGTGATGTAGTGGGTTCTGTGATGTCCGTAGTCGGCTCTGTCGGTTCTGTTGTTGTCTGCGGACGCGGGGGCATGGTGTTTGGCGGGCGAGTAGGTGGTGTTGGGTTGTTGTTTTCCATACTCAAGACTTTTCCTTTCCGCCCCACTCAAACGATTCACCGCAGAAAGGCACGAACTTGAGCTTTGTGATTTCGCTTAACTCAATCGTGTCATATGCTTTCAATTCGACAGTCCCCATAATCGGCTCGTCGTTCACGCTGATGATTGCTTTACCTTGGCTGGGCGCAAGCATGAACCGCTTGGCTTTTTCGGCGTAAGCGACGGTGGCGTGATTCTCGCGTGAGATTGTATCGTCGCTCTCAATCGAAATGTCCATCTTGGGCGAACGCCCGATGTAGTTATACCCTGTACGAATGCGATAGTCCTTGCCGATTTCGCGGGCGTTCCCTGCCACGCACACTAACCAACCCACCACAGGGTCGGTGCCATGTTTTTCGCGCATAATGGGCATTGTCGCGCCTATGTCCGACGCAGGAGCCGCCGCAGGTTGATTGAACACGGGCACAGTCGCGCCTATATCGGCGTTGTTGTTCATAATCGGCACAGTCGCGCCAATTGGCGTTGCGCCGGGTGCGGCGTTGGCGTTGGCGTTCGCCGCTTTACAGTGTGGGCACTCGCTATACTGCAATGAGTCATAGTAATGCGAGTTAGGGCAAAGTTTCATGTTCATAATTTAATACACCTTTCAATTTATAATACTTGCTTATAATACTGATTTAATCCACTCTTGATAACGTATAGGTATTACCGCTTACGGTAATGTCAAACTCGATTTTTGAAGAGGTATGAAAATCTTCATTCTTTATCCACAACGTCAAGGGTTCGTTTTCTGTGTTCAAAACATCAACGACGACTTTTATATCGTAATACCGCACGGTGTCATTACTAAAGTTGATTGTCAGATTTAGGTTGTTTGAAAATTCCTGCCCGTTCGGGATTCGGTTGTTTCCTGACCAAGACTTACCGTTTTCGGTTATATCAACGTGATTTATAGCTTGACCGCACTTGTTATTTACAACCACGCTAAACGAACGCGCGGGGTGGTCGGGTGTTTCTGTGACAGAAGGGCTCGTAGTCGGCGTAGTGGTGGGGGTCGTGGGAGGAGGTGCTAAAGTTTCGGGCGGAGTAGTGGTGGTAGGGGTGGCGGTAGTAGTGGGCGGCGAATAATAAGTGGGTGTAGGGTCGTCAATGCCACTTCCGATTATATACAAGCCGACAACCGCAGCTATCACAAGCCCGATAATAGGCAAACCCACAGCAGCGGCGACTATCCCGATAATCAACCCCGTCTTGGACTTTTTCTTGGGCGGTTGCGCGCTGCCTGCCATTGCCGCCGTATTAACGTGCGCGGAAGTGTGTGATGTGGTGGCGTTAGCCGCGCCTACGGGCATAGTCATGTTAGGTTTCACGGGCGGCGATACCGGTGCGGGGCGGTTCACCACGCTTGTGGTGTTCCCCGAGTACAGCGCGTTGGACAACGCCGCGACATTTTGCCAGCGATTCTGCGGCTGTAGCTGCAACCCCATCTCAATTGCCGCTTTGGTGTTGGGGGACACAGGGACAGTGAATCCGCTGAATGTGTCATTCCGCAGACGTTCAAACGCATTCGGCGGAGGCGCGCCCTCAATGGCGTGGAAAATCGTCGCGCACAGTGAGTACACGTCCGTCCACGGACCGTTACGGTCGCGGTTGGGGTCGTATTGTTCCTCGGGGGCGTAGCCGTGTGAGGCTACTGCAACAGTTGCGTCACCTGAATCGCCGATTTCGCGCGCCGCGCCAAAGTCAATCAACTTCACGCCGCCGTCGGGATATTGAATCATGATGTTGTCGGGCTTGATGTCCCTGTGAATCACGTTCGCGTTGTGGATTTCCGCAAGGGATTTTACAAGAGGGCGCATCATTTCAAGAACGTGCGCTTCTTCGATTTTGCCGCCCATTTGTGCGAGAGAGTGTTTCATGGTCGCGCCGTTGACGAACTCCATGATGATGTATGCAGTGCCGTTCGCCTCAAAGAAGTCTTTCACTGCGACAATGCCCGGCAAGTGCGCGAATTTGGCTAATCGGCGCGCCTCGTCAATAAACTTATCTTTACCGTCGGCGTAGTATTCGCCGCCCTCGCCCGTGAGCGGATAGACGGACAAATCCCCTGATGAAGCATTGCGTGATGCGTAACTCCTCGGGTAGTATTCTTTTATGGCTACTTTTACGGTAAGAGTCTTGTCATAACCCACGTACGTAATACCGAATCCACCCTCGCCGATTACTTTACCGACAACATATTTTCCGTTAAGCTCAGAACCCGCGCGTAAAAGATGCGGTGCGGCGTTGAGCTGTGAAAATTGAAATTCCGTGGTGTTACACTTCGGGCATACGCCGTTTTGCATATTATCCGCCATGCACGACAAACATAAGTTTTGCATAAAAACTCCTAACTAACAAAAAGTATTCTGTGATATTATATCATAATTCACTGCGAATTGCAAGGGTTTTCAGGGGGATTTTTGACAAAAATTTTGTAAGACCTACTATATTCTCTCAAAAAGCCTTGACACAATCCGTCGAAAGTGGTATGATGTAATTTAATGTAAGATTTATTCATGGGGAGGTTAAGCCATGCAAGGGGATAAAAATAACTCTAACTCTACAGAAAACTCTAAAGAAGAGTTGTTAGAGGCTTTGCTCACAAAAGAAGCCGAGATTGAATGTTTAGAGCATAATTTAGACGTTGCCAAAACGCGGGCAGACCATTCAGAGGTCATGGCGTTGGAGTTGTTAAGCGAAGTCAAGAAAGACGAGGAGCAAATCGCTAAATTGCGTGTCGAAGTGGATAACGACGAGAGCCAAATAAAAACGCTTGAGCGTGCAGTCAAGCAAGAAGTTGTCGCTATTCATAATCTTGAACACGAAATCGAAATTGACGAAAAGCGCATCAACTCATTACGTCATGAAGTCAAAATAGACGAAGAAATTATCCATAAACTTGAACACGAAATCGAAGAAGAAGAAGAGCAGATTAACGAGCTAAAGCAGGAAATTGAGCATGATGAAGAAAAAATCCGCAGATTGAAGCGGCGCAAAGCCATCAGCTCAATCGGCGTGATGATTGTTTTTATGGCGTCGGTCATGATGCTTGTCAGCCTGTTCACGCCCGTTTATCGAGTGGAGCGCAGCAGTATGTCCCCCACGCTAAACGAAGGCGAAACGATTATGGTGTTGACTATGGGTAAAATCGAGAATGAAGACGTGATTGCGTTTTATTACGGCAACTCTGTCTTGATTAAACGCGTCATTGCCGTGGGCGGGCAAACGGTGTACTTCTCGGAGGACGGCAATTTCATGGTTGACGGAGTTGTTATTGACGAGCCCTACGCAGACGGCATCGGTGCCGGAGGCGGCTTGATTGATGCGGAGTTCCCGCTGAAAGTCCCTGACGGTCACTACTTTGTCGTGGGGGACAACCGCGTTGAATCAATCGACAGCCGCAGTAAGAAATTCGGGTTAGTGAACGACGAGGACGTGATTGGTAAAGCGGCGTTGCGGGTTTTGCCGATTGGGGCGTTCGGGCGAGTGAGCTGAGGTGAGTGATGAAGACGTTCTTTTCTAAATTTGCCGTTGTGTTGGTATTTTTGGCGGTAGTCGCGCTGTTATTTTCCTCGTTTATCGTTGACTACGTTCGCGCAAGCAACCGCTCAAACATTGTGAACGAGTATCGCAAAGCAACCGCCGATACCGGCTATATGAGGTTAGTCGCCATGCGCGACGACGCACAGTTGTATAACGAGATATTACGTGAAAAGCACGACAGTTTTGCGGCGGACGAACACGGCAACATGGGGTATGAGGATTTGTTGCGCGTTACGGGCAGCGACGTCATTGCAATGTTGCGTATCGGTTTGATTGATGTTGAATTGCCCATATTCCACGGCTCAAACACGCGCGCGTCGAATATCGGCGCGGGGCATTTGCAGGGGGCGTCACTGCCCGTCGGCGGCGCGAATACACATACGGTGGTTACGGCGTATCGGGGAGAACCCGCCTCGACAATGCTCACAGAGCTTGACCGTATAATGGCTGGTGATACGTTTGAGGTTCATGTGTTGAATCAAGTTTTGGTGTATCAGGTTGACCTTGTGCATACCGTGGACGCAGGCGATTATGACGCGTTGCAAATCATCGAGGGGGAGGACTATTTCACCATCATGACAGGCTCCCCGCGAGACGTCAACAGTCATTGGCTGTTAGTGCGCGGTAAGCGTACCGATTATGACAATATCCAACACGTCATACTGTCCGACGCGCGCCGCATTCACACGAATCAGGTTATGCTCGTCATGTTGGTTCCAGCGATTATAGTGACGTTTTGTATCGTGGTATTCGGGCGGCGCGAACGAGTGAAAACTAAGTAATGCGCCAATCAATCTCGGGGACGTTATGCGCGCGCAGAAACGCGTTAGTCGCGGAAAAGTATCGCCCACCGAAAAAGCCGCCTTGGTTGGCGGAGAGCGGACTGGGGTGACTGCCCGTGAGCACGGAATGCCGCGTATTCGTCAGCAGTTTCGCCTTGGATTTGGCATGATTCCCCCACAAAACGAACACGGTAGGTACGCCCCGCGCGTTCAACAAGCGTATGATTTGGTCGGTGAAGTGCGTCCAGCCCTGTTTGCTGTGGCTGTTAGGGTTGCCGCGCCGTACCGTCAGCGTTGTGTTGAGGAGCAGTACGCCGTTTCGCGCCCACTGCGTCAAGTCGCCGTGGAGAGGTTGTATTCCGCAGTCGGCATATAATTCTTTGAAGATGTTATTCAGCGACGGAGGCAGTTTCACGCCTTGACGCACCGAAAAGCACAATCCGTGAGCTTGTTCGGGCTGGTGATAGGGGTCTTGCCCGAGAATCACCGCTTTTACACGGTCATACGGCGTGAGTTTCAGCGCGGCGAATATATCGCTCTCGGGAGGGTAGACGGTTTGGGTTTGGTATTCCTGCTTGAGAAACGCGCACAGGTCGGTGTAGTATTGTTTTGCGTATTCGCCTTGCAGGTGAGCGTCCCAGTCGGTGTTGGTTTTCATGTTTTACTCCAAATAAAGCCCCCTAACGGGGGCTTTTGATTAGTCAAGCCATTTCCTTGTCTTAACAAGCAGACGAAGCAAATTAGGCGGTTTGACAACATAGTCGGTCACGCCTAACGATAATGCGCGGAAAATGGTTTCTCGGTCTGCGTGAGCGGTCAAGAATACAATGGGCGTTTGGGCGTATTGCGGTTCGTTCTTGATTTTCGCTGCCAACGTCGTGCCGCACATATCGGGCATATCCAAACTCAAGCAAAAAAGCGAAACGTCATGACGCGCCATAACCTCCAACGCCAA
>Ga0082212_10002392_pt1 | contig 27336 bp, 22 predicted proteins | sample TergutNt197P3_FD_71548 | JGI IMG/M metagenome (GOLD analysis project Ga0082212, IMG submission 71548) | Neocapritermes taracua P3 segment gut microbial communities from Petit-Saut dam, French Guiana - Nt197 P3 | ecosystem: Host-associated > Arthropoda: Insects > Digestive system > Gut ...
TCTTCGCATGTGTCAGACCGTAATTAGCCCCGTTTAGGGGCGGCTCGCACTAAAGGGTTATACCCGTTAATGCAATACCCCCAGCTATGCTGGGGGATTTTTATTTTCTGGCATGGGTTCAGCTTGATTTGTATAAAAATATTGACAAATTCACTTTTTTTTGTTATATTTTAAATAAACGCACTATAAGCATAGCAAATTTATATTTTGTGAAATATAGGGAGAATTAATTATGATTAAAATAAAAAAAATAATTGTCATGTTTTTTTTAGTACTGTTATTGTTATTGTCATTTTCCGCGTGCAAAAATAACGAAAACGCAGACGACGATAATCCAACCGACAGCGCCACAGACGCTCAAAATCATGAGGATAATACAGATTCCGATGAAGAACCGGTAACAGAAGAAATAAGATTATCTTCCGAGTTGGAAGCCGTGGACTTTGACGGATATAACTTTACTTTTCTGACAAGGACATGGAGCAGCCAGACAGACTGGGAAGAATGGGACCACAGGGATATATTCGCCGAAGAAGTGATGAGCGAGCCAATTATCGACGCGGTTTACAACCGCAATAAAAAAATCGAGGAGAAATATAATATCACAATAACAGAAGTACCCGTAAACGACCTCACGGCGACCATACGAAAAACAGTCGGAGCGGGAGACAATAATTATGACGTCGTTTGCCCCCATCTTAACGAAATTATGACTATTTCGCAAGTCGGTAATTTAATCGACCTGTTTGAAGTGCCTAACATTGATTTTGAGAAAATCTGGTGGAATCAGGGGTGTATCCGGGATTTGTCAATAGGCGGGAGGCTGTTTATCATTCAGGGTGATTTATTGATTCTGGACAACGACGCAATGGAAGCCATGATTTTCAATAAAACCGTTTTGCAGGCGAACGAACTTGAAGACCCGTATAATATAGTAAGAAGCGGGGAATGGACGTTTGACAAATATATTGAAATGGCAAAAGGCGCGTCGAAAGACCTGAACGGCGACGGCAAAATGTATATAAAAGACGATTTATTCGGCAGTATAGTTCAGGGCGATATACCTACTTCGTTCATCGTTTCCGGGGGCGCGAAAATATGCGGCAAAGACGCCGATGATTATCCGGTAATCACTTTTAATACCGACAGATGTTATAGTATCATGGAAAAACTCGCGGATATTTACAGCGACCCGGACAATTTCGTGAACCTTCACACTTATTACGGACAATTCGGGATATATGACGAACAGGTGAAAATGATGGAGGAAAACAGGGCTTTGTTCTCATGGATAAGAATGAGGATAGTTGAAAGGCTGAGGGGGATGAATACGGATTTCGGGATAATCCCGTTGCCTAAATTGGATAAAGAGCAGGAAAATTATATAACTAATATGAACGCGTGGACCGGAGCGGGTGTGTCTGTACCGAACGTCGATAACGACTTTGAAAGAACGGGTATGATACTTGAGGATTTATGCGCGGAATCGAGATATACTTTGCAGCCGGCTTTTTATGAGATAAACCTTGTCGGCAAATTTATCAGGGACGACGACAGCAGGGAGATGCTTGATATAATACTGAACAATACTGCCTACGATATTGGATATATCTATAATTTCGGCAATTTCACGAGTAATCTTGGTGATTATTGTGCGAAAAAGACTTATGCTTCCGGTTTTGAAAAAGCAGAACCTAAAATGCAGAAAGATATAGATAAAACAATAGATGCATATGAAAAAATTGGTTGAAAAAGTTTTTGCAGTCTCAGTCAGAGAAGCGGTCGCAGAAATCAAGCAGGCTTAGCCAATCCTGAGTACCGAACTCATGCCCGCCTTCCCTGAACTTTATGCTTATATTTTCAGATACGCCAAGCAAATCATAAATTTCTTTCGCCGCGTCGTGCGTGAGTTTTGACCCGTATGGGTTTGCCCATTCGTCCCCGTATGCCTCAAGAGATAATAAAACTCTCGGCGCGATTAACGCCTTATTAAAATGTAAATCAAACGGCAGTCTGTTATTTAACGTCTGCCCTTGTGAATATGTTTTCCCCGGAATGTCATAAAACTGATTCATATTTTTCGAAAACCAATGAGGAAACGCGGCTGTTAATGTCTGCAGGCTCTCGGTTTTATCCGCGTTCTGGGTAAGCCCGTTTTTTCCCCCGAGCAATCTGAAACAGCCGCCGCCGCAGCCCGAATTGTTCGGCACGGTGATTTTTACCCTTTCGTCGAATATGCCGGCGCACAAAGCTGCTTTGCCGTTTCTCGAATGCCCCGTCGTTATATACTCGTCTTTTAACGCATATCCTGCCGAATCCAAATAATCTATCAGACGCATGTTACAGAACGCCCACATTCCGATTGCCTTTAATTCCATATCATTTCCGAACATTTTGGAAATGGGCAAATCAGCGACATTTATGTCCGGGTTGTCCGGCACAAGCTGTTCGTAATTAAACAGGGCTATCGCATAGCCTTTTTTTATTACCGCCTCGGTTTCAACTTCATAATTTCTCGCGTTTGAAAACGCGATATATGTAATAACCCTGCATTTATTTGTTTTATTTGAATTTACCGGGCGGGTGATTTCGGCGACAAACGATAATCTGTCTTTATTGTTTTTATTAACGCCGAACCCGATTTTTACAAATTCATGTATCGCCTGATTATGAAAAACTTCTTCTGAAAAAAGTATTTCACCCGTGACGTTAAAATCAATAGAATTATCGGGAATATCGCCGTACATATAATATTTGAGCATTGATTTTAAATAATCTTTGTTTTTCAGCCATTCATCGGCTGTTGTGATTTTTTCGCCGTCTTTGTTTATTAAAAGCGGCGGCAAGATATTGATTTCCGGCAATTCATCTGCCGTTTTAAATTCATAATTCATAAATATATATTCCTTTTCATATCTCAACGATTATAATTTTTTTATTCACCCTCAAATGCCAGATTGTTTTTTTCAATCGCGCCAAGGATTTTACTTTCATTTTTTTCAATCCATGATACTATATCCGCGCCCTTTTTCTTGCTCAACGCATTCAGCGGATTATATATTTCGTTTCCGTAAAAGATATTTGATAAATTATACCAGCGGTTCTGAAACATTATATCCAGCATTTTTTCGCTCTCGACGTCGCGCGATATTTTTGTTTTTAACAATACGTCGTAATATGCCTTGATAACCGTGTCCGTGCTTTCGTAACATAACGCTTCAAGAATCATACCCGTCCTGCCAATATCGGTCACGGTTGCCGGAACGCCCATGACAGGCGGCGGATAGACATAGTTATGATAATCTGTCTGCGATTCGTCGAATTTCGGGTGTATGATAATACCGAAATCAGCGTCCATATTACGCAAAATAGTTGCCCAATGCACGACTTCGCTCCAGAACAACGCCTGATTGTTGGGGAACATTATATCCTGAAGACGGTGATTCCCCGCAGTATCAGCGTCAAACGTCATATTGTCGTAGTGCATAATCTCTATCATTTTCTGATATACTTCGACAAACTTTTCGTTGTTCATAATAAATGTGTGCATATCGTTTTCGTCTTTACCGACCGACTGCAATCCCGCAGCCGCCAGAAATCCCGGAGACCATATATGCGTTAAAGACATATATCCGAACTGGTCGTCTTTATTGAATTTGCCGTCGCTGTTCAAATCTTTTGAGGCGTCCCTCGCCATATCAAAAAATTTGTCATATGTCCATTTCCCTTCGTTTATTATATTATAGGGGGATTCAAGCCCCATGTCGTTCAACAGTTTTTTATTAAAGAACATGCCTATCGTATCGCCGTAGTGAGTCATGGAAAAATCCCCGGTCACCATATAATTGCGGTTTCCGATGGATAAATCGCGGACCATGTCCTTATCCCACCATGGCTGGGTCAAGTCTACATACGGAATTTTATTATAATCGTAGAGCAGGTTTTTCTGCGACATTCCGACAGCGTCAAACGATTCCGCCATAATCAAATCGTAGTCGTCCGAGCCGGACTGCATACTTTTATTTGCTTTCTGCGCTAATACGGCACTTGAATTTTCGACTATTTCTTTGATGTTAATGTCAAACCTGTCCTCTACCAAACGGTTGCGTATATATACCGCGTCGTTTATCCCTTCGCCGGTATCTTCATCTGAATATATGGTGGTATATACCCATGTCATCGCCGACTGGTCTATATTCATAATTTTAAAATCATACCCGTCATATTTAATATCGGGCAATTCCAGCGCAGGTTTTTGAACCTGCATATCGTCGTTGTCGTCATCAGGCGAATTATTATTTTCTCCGTTGTCTTTGTTTACTGATTCTGTCACTTCAGGCGTATTGTTATTCGAGGGGTTGTTACATGCGATTATTAAAGGGACGAGCAAAAACAGAATTAACAATAACGATAATACTTTTATTTTATTTACGATTTTCATGCCTATTCTCCTTTTATTATATATTTATATATTAATCGGTTAATATAAAGTTATGATAGCATATATTTTTTTATCTGTCAATGATATAAAATGATATAATAAGAGGATATGAATTGTAAATATTTTATAAAATTCATAATTCAATCTTGCAAAATATAATTATATATGTTATAATCATTAAATATAAGTTCCTGTGTGTTTTTCCAAAAATAATAGAACGGCAATAAAAAGGTTATAATAAATAAAGCAAAAGTTAAAATTTAATATATGCGCCAGTAACTCAGCTGGATAGAGTAATTGCCTTCTAAGCAATAAGTCGGGGGTTCGAATCCCTTCTGGCGCGTCATAAAATGTCGATAAAATGTGGGGTTTCGGCGTTCAGCGAAATGAACGACGGATTAAGAGAACTTGATTTTTTCAAGAACAAACATATGCGGTAACTGCGGATATTGCGCGCAAATTGGGAAAAGGAAAATAATGGCTATAATAATATTTACAGGGAGGTGTTTCAAATGAAACAGAAATTTATACCGCTTGAAAAGCAATCCAAGCGTAAAAGAAAAGAATACTATTCGTCAAGGCGCAAAGGCTGGGGAGAGTTAAATCCTGTCACAAGAACGGTTCCGAGCGCAAAAGTATATAACCGCAAAAAATCCGGGCAACGGTATGAGCATGAACCGTCGTCCGAATTTTTTATTTTGTCAAAACTTTTTATTCTTTATTAAATTATTTTTTTGAATTATATAAAATGTTTATATTTTTATGTTATTCTGATTAAAAACAGGAACATACGAAAATATTTGGGGGATAGGTAATGGACAAAATAACGGAACAAATTTTACAAAGGCGTATGCATGGGCTGTATTTGTCGCGCAAATGCGAAGATATTACCGAACTTTCGCATGAGCTTCTCGGGTTGCACTGCTGGTTTCACCGCAACGTCGCTTTCTCCGCGTTGATTCGAGGCGCGGAACTTGAGGGCTGGAAGTATGTGCTTACCAAAACGTGGATTCACCACGCGCTGCATGGCGTAACTCTCGACGACCTGCCGACGCTGCTCGCGCTCAATTCGGGCGAATGGCGATGGGGGGAACGGTACAAAGAAATCGCCGACAAAGTAGTGAGCCTCATGGAGGACGGCGTTTATTCCCGCGCTGAAATGCGCCGCATATTTGCGGGTGAATACGACAGGCAGACGATAGACCACGCGTTATCACCGTGGGGCGGCGTTTTCTGCGAACTTGCGCGGCTTGGCAAGGTCGCTTTCCGCGATATGACCAGCCGCGATTTTGATTTGATAGACGCCTCGCCGACACAGACATTCGGCGAGGTGCTGCCCGAAATGCTCAAAAGGTATCTTGCGGCTTACGGACCGGCGACGCTCTCGGACGCGGCATGGTTTTTCGGATTGTGGAAAGAAAGAAAAAAAGAACTGTTTGCTCTGAATCTGGACGGGTATTCGCGGTTTGAATATAATAAAAACGTCTATTACTATATCGACAACAATGCAAATATGGGCGGCATTCCCGAACTGACGCTGTTATCCGGATTTGACCCGCTTATTGTTTCGTACACGGAAAGAAGCGCGGTTCTGCCGCCGGAATATAAAAAACCGGTCATAATGTCGTCGGGCATATGTCTCCCGACAATCGCCGTAAACGGACAAGTGGCGGGGCTTTGGAACATTAAAAAAGGCGAGCCGACTGTGGAATTTTTCACAACTCAGCCAAAACGGATTAAAAACGCCGCGTTTGATTTGGCTTACAGTATTTGTGAGAAAACGCGGGAACAAATATAATATGTGAAATAACAAAATCAAGAAAGTACGGCATTTTTAGCTCGATAAGGCTTAACGCTTATTATCAGAAGCTAAAGTTGTTGTGTGAACTGTTCTTTTATAGTTACGATAGTTTCATGTGATATGCCAATCGACAACAAATATTGTTCCGCGCTTTTATATTTCTTGGTTTAAAATTATTATACATATCTAACGGAAGCCGTTTATAAATTAAATTCATTTTCTCACCCCCATAATATAATGCCGGGAAATATTATAGCATAAATTCTTGAAAAGTTCAACATAAAAATTGATAATCTTATATAATTCAATTTATATAATCAAAAAATATTTCTCTTGTGTTTTTTGTATTCGCGTGATATAATTATAATATAGGCAGGGCTTATATAAGGTTTACTGATAATTTATATAATATACGAAAGGTTTATTTATGATAAATACCAAGTTATTAGCTGATAAAGTTGTAGATACGCTTATAAATCGTTTGCAAAATTGTGAGTTGTTGGCATTTAAAAGCATTTATATAAGCGGTTCGTATTGTCGCGGTGATTGGTTGAACAGCAGTAGTGACTTAGATATTCACATGATAAATAGCGATAATTGTCAAGAATATAAAGACGATAACTTGAATTATATAAAATCTATTGTGTCAGAAACTCTAAACGGGCAAAATTTCCCCTCACATTGTTTGGGGGGAATCGAATATGGATTTAGTAATATCTCTAATATTCCAAAGACATACGCCGAAGCGTGCAGCCCATCTCCTTACGCTTATTTTTCAACTCTCATGTTCGACTTCAAAAAGAATCATATAACCATATATGGCGACGAAATCAACGATTTGTTACCGGAAACGCCTAATCCAAAAGCTAATGCTCGTGAATGGTTTATTATGTTATCCGAACGTATTAAAAATTATGAAATAGATGATTACAGACTTCCGTTCAGCGTGTATAAAACTATTATCGCCGCACAACTTCATTATGGAGAGGCGACAGTAAATAAATATAAAATAATTGAATTATATCAAAAGTATGTGCCTGACTTTACGATGAAATGGTTTGGCGAATTAATTATTAGAAATTATATTGGCTCAATATATCCCGAAAGGCTTCCTATGCGGTTTCCTCATTCAGAATATATGTCATTTATTGACGAATTAACCTGTATTATAAAATGATTGCAGAGTGAATATTATAAGCATTTTCCACAGCACAAAAAAAGCGCGGATACTTTAATCTTTTGGTATTCGCGCTTATAATATAAAATATTATTGTATAACTTCGCGCTTTAATATAGAGTAAACGTATTCGTCATAGTAAATCCCTTTTATCAGGTTATTTTCACGCATTATGCCGTCTCTAAGAATACCAACGGAGCACGGATTTGCGGGGACTGATATAAACGCGGTTATCGACGTTTTCCTTGATTATTATTTAAAATCCTGAAAATAACTAACCCTGTCAGCATTACAGCCGGAAAAATAATTGCCGCCAAAAGTCCCGTATTTAAACTGCTTATGTCAGCGACAATTCCTGTGAGCCAAGGTCCGACAGCGCAACCTAAATCCCCGCCAAGCGCCATAATGGCAAACATGGCAACCCCTCCGGACGGATAACCCGCTGCCGTAAGGCTTAACATTCCGGGCCACATCAGGCTTACGCTTAATCCGCAGAGCGCACATCCCAAAAGGGATAATGCCGGAACAGGAACGATTGCCGTAATAACAAACGACAGAATACACAACCCGGAGCAAATAATCAAAGTCTTATGTATATTGATTTTTTGCCCTTTGATTCCGTATAAAGTACGGGCTATACCCATCATTACGGCAAACAGGCAGGGTCCAAGCAAATCTCCGAGCGTTTTCGAAATGCCAAGCCCTTTTTCCGCGAAAAGCGATGCCCATTGCCCCATTGCCTGCTCCGAAGCTCCGGAACACACCATCAATAATAACGCAAGCAAAAAAATTCTGGAAGTTATCAATGTTTTTAACGGCGTTCTTTTGCTTTCTTCTTCAAGCGGCACGAGCGGCACTTTAGTAAACTTAAAAAGAGTAATTGCGGGCAGCAACGCCCACACAAGCGGCAGTACAAACCATAAATCATGACCGAGCAAAAGCAACGCTGTTGTGGACAGGATAATCACCAAAACCTGACCCCAACTGTAAAACGAGTGCAATAAACTCATGGCTGAGGCTTTAGCTTCGCCCGGCAGATTTTCGACAATAGGGCTGACAAGCACTTCTATCAGCCCTCCGCCTACGGCAAACACTATACTTGAAATAATTAATCCTATATATGGCTGAGGCATTATTCCGGGTAAAAAAGCCAGCAAAATCATGCCGGAGGCAGCTAACGCATTGGCAAGAACAACCGCCGCACGCTGACCGATTTTATCAACATACTTAACGGCAAGCGCGTCTGTAATTAACTGCGTTATGAAGTTTACCATGACCAGACTTCCGAGCATAGTATAATTAAGCCCGAATTTTTCTTTGAAAATAACAAATAATATCGGCGGGAGATTAACGATAAGAGCCTGCGTTATAGAGCCTAAATAGCAGGCGTGCAGCGTGCTTTTGTAATTTATATTCTCTGTCTCTATGATATTAACACCTCGCATTAATATAAAATCAATATATAATATCACAAAAAAATAAATAAAAAAAGAACAATATAGAAAGAAAAGGTGAAAACATGAAAAAAACGAACAAAAAAATCAACGTTGCCCTTGTAGGGCTTGGATTCGGAGGGGCATTTGCAAAGATTTACAAACATCACCCCAACGTTCAGACAATCGGACTTTACGATATAAATAAAGACTTGGAAAAAAATGTTTCGGATTATACCGGAATAGAAAAAGTGTACGGAAGTTTCGACGATATATTAAATGATAAAGATTTAGACGCCGTTCATCTTGTCACGCCTATACCTATGCATGAAGAGCAGACGGTTCAGGTACTTGAATCGGGCAAACATTGCGCCTGCACCGTGCCTATGGCAATATCGCTTGACGGAATCAAACGTATAACAGAAGCAACGCGCAAGTCCGGCAAAAATTATATGATGATGGAAACGACGTTATATACATATCAGTATTTTTACGTGAAAGAATTGATTGCTCAGGGTAAAATCGGCAAAATCCAGTTTCTGAGGGGAAGCCACTATCAGGACATGGTAAACTGGCCCGATTACTGGCTGGGCTTGCCGCCTATGTGGTACGGCACTCACGCGATAGCTCCCATGACCGTTTTGTCCGGGTCGAGAGTCAAACGCGTAAATTGTTTCGGCTCAGGCACAATGGACGAATCGCTTACGAAACAATATAACAACCCGTTTCCCGTAGAAAGCGCGTTGTTTGAGTTTGAGAACGGTTTGAAAGGCGAGGCAACTCGGTCATTGTTCGAGACTGCGAGAGAGTATCAGGAGGGGCTGTTCGTCTACGGAAGCGAAGGCAGTTTCGAGTGGGGGTTCGGAGACCATGACGCGCCGTATTTCACTTCCGCCGTACCTGCCGCAGACGGCAGACGCGGCGGCGGTACGCATACCGAAATTGTTGAACTGCCGAATTATCATCAGGTTTTGCCTGACGGGATACAGCAGTTTACCGTCGGCGGTCAGTATGACCCTCTTAATCCGCAGGAGTCGCTGAAAAAAGGCGCGGGCGGGGGACATCACGGTTCTCATGCGCACTTGGTTCACGAATTTGTGAGCAGTATAATAGAAGAACGCAAACCGTGGATAGACGAAGTGTTAGGCGGGAATATAACGGCGGCGGGCATATGCGCTCACCAATCCGCTATGAAAAACGGCGAACCCGTTATCGTGCCGCTTTTCTGAGAGCTTTAATCATCAACAATCATGCCTTGTTCTATGCAGATTTCATTGTCTGCCAATAATTTTGCGTTATCGCGATGCGCGATTATCAAAACCGTTTTCCCGCGATTTGCCATTTTGCGGTGGTCATATCTTCGTCGCATAAATCCAGCCAATATTAAACCTTGTCGAGCATATTTATCACCTCGCGTTCCATGTTCCATTATTATACCCGTATCGTTTTCTTAAATACTGCCCTTACTTTATATCAATACGTTCTCCCGATGTATTGATATAATAAGTTTCATCTGCACTTTTAATAGTAGCAATTCCATCATATGTAAAATCAGAAGCAGATTGAGCTTTAATATTTGCGATAACTACATTCATTTTTGTATCCATATACGAAAACGTATTATCCTCATTTCTCACTAAAAACAATCCACTTACAACGTTACCGTGTGCAAGAGACTTTATCGGAGGGGCTAATTGTTCTCCAGCCTTGTTTATTACAGTCATGTACCTTGCCCCTTGGTCATTTTCTATATCAAGAACAGAGTATCCATTGATAAAAAATGGTGGAGAGTGCCACATTATGTTATACGATGATAAATCAATAACTTTTTCGTCGTACTCATTATAGAAGCCTGGATTTACTAATCCGGTTTGACCATTTCCTTCTGTTTTATAAGTAAGAGTATCCTTATCAATTTTATAACGATTTTGTTCTATCCAACCGTTAATAACCGAATTATATGTTTCGCCCATAAATTTCTCCTGTATTTTGTTTTTGAATTAGCCTGTTGAGCGATAGGCAACATATGTGACGGCAATTCAATTCAGATAATCTCCATACAAACGAATTGCCAATAAATTGCCGGCTTTGCATGGAGTACAGTCGCATGAGCGTTTCTCTATATGAGATTTTATACATATATTACCTCTTGTGTTAAAAATATTAATTATCATTTATCGTTTTGTACATTTTCATATTTTCACCGTCATGTCATATTGAAAAACAATCCGGGAATCAAAAACGAAAGGATAGACATTATAATCCCCGCGAACAAAATCCCTGTCGCAATAACGGGGAAAGATTTTCTTATTTGCAAATCCATTAATACCGCAATCAGCGCGCCCGTCCACGCCCCTGTTCCCGGCAGCGGTACGGCGACGAACAGAAATAAACCGAAAAGTTGGTATTTCCGGATACTTGCCGATTTCGTGCGGGCGCGGCTTTCTATCTTCCCGACGAGGTTTTTCGTAAACTTGAATTTCTCAAAAAACCTGAGTATCCTGCGGATAAAAATCAAAATAAACGGTATCGGCAGGATGTTCCCCAAAAAGCAAACGATAAAAGCCGGAATAAAATGGACGCCTCTCGCGGCGGCAAAAATAATGCCCCCGCGCAGTTCTATCACCGGCAGCATTGATATGAAAAATGCGAGTATCGCGTCCGTCATAAAATTTATACCTTAATTATATTACACTCTGTATTTTTCATTATAATAGTTTCAGCCGGTTTTGTCAAGAACAATTCTTTATGTCATAAAATTATATCGACCAATAAGCCGGACAAAAACGCAAATAAAATCACAAACAGAATATATAACGCAAACCGTTTGACTCCCAGAACAATCTTTAACGCGCCGAGATTTGTTATTTTGGTAGCCGGACCGGTAATCATAAACGCGCACGCCTCGCCCATGCTCATGCCCCCCGCAAGCCACCACCGCAAAAGCGGAATCGTGCCGCCGCCGCACGCGTATAATGGCACGCCGATAGTAGCCGCCATTAACAGTCCAAACGCTTTATTGCCCCCGAAAAGCGCGACCGTCCAGCTTTCAGGAATATATCTTTGAAATAACGCCGAAAGCGCAACGCCAATCAGAAAATACAATCCTGTGGCTTTCACATTGCGCCAGATATTTTTTAACAGCCGCAAAAAAAGATTGGGGTCTGTGTCACGGTTTTCAGGCTCTTTAAAACTTGAAAAATTAAAAAAGCTTTTATTTTTACCAGAATAAAAAAAACGGACGCACAATCCGGCTGCCACGCCGCATAAAAAACATGATATAACGCGAATCACAAGGGCAGTCATGCCAAGAGCCGCGCTGTACATGATAAGCTGGGGATTTAACAAAACAGAACTCATCATAAACGCCGCGAGCCAGTCGTCTTTTATGCCTTTTTCGGAAAAAGAAGCGGCAATCGGAATAGTCCCGTACATGCATAAAGGCGACGCAATCCCGATAATACTTGCCGGAATCATTCCGAATATGCCTAATTTCCTTTTTTGTAAAACGGTAAACAACTGATGAATCTTTTTTTTGCCGAATACCGATATAACAGAGCCTAATAATATGCCTAACAGCCAGTATTGAAAAATCTGCTCAAACTGCAATGTGAAATAAAACGAAAGATAAATATATTCCCGGTGTAAAACTTCAAAAATATTACTCATCAATATTTACCAGTTTATATTCGCTTCTGCCTAACCCGATTTTTTCAGCGTGTTTTAAAGTGAGCAACCCGTTGCAGGCTTTGATACGGTTCATCAGGGTTTTGCCGTCGGAAGCGGCGGCGACTAAATCAACGCAGGCTTGGTCGAGCGCGACCGGGTCAAAAGACGCTAAAATACCTATATCGTGCATATCCGGTTCAGCCGGATGGCCTTCGCAGTCGCAATCGACGGAGAGCCTGTTCATCACATTGATATATAAAATATTCCCGTTTAAACTGTCCGCTACGCTTTTACCCGCTTCCGCCATGCTTTTCAGAAAATTATCACGGTTGGCTGAAACGAGGTCGCTTACGCCGCCTTTCATTTTTGTTCCGCCTGTATGTATCCAGATTTTGCCCGAACGCGAGGCAATGCCAATCGAAATATTTTTAATCGCACCGCCGAACCCCGACATTTCATGACCTCTGAAATGCGAAAGCACCACAAAATAATCATAGTCCGTAAAATGCGAGCCGACGAAATTTTCCTGTAAAATTTCCCCTCCGACAACAGGTATGCTTATTTCGTCGTCGGAATCCATCAAATCAAATTCGGCTATATCTAAAAATCCGTGGTCTTTCGCCACTTGCAAATGGACTTCGTTTTTGCCGCGCTTGCCGCCGTATGCCGTATTACACTCTACGAGTGTCCCGTTTAATGAGTGCACAAGGTCTTTTATAAGTTCGGGACGGAGATAATTACTGCTGGGCGGTTCGCCCGTGGTGATTTTCACGGCGATTTTTCCGGTCGGGTCAACTCCGAGCGACTGATACGCCTTAATCAGACCTTCAGGGCTAATATCCGAAGTAAAATAAACTATAGATTTTAAATCTTCGTTTATTTCGTCCGGTTCGTCAGATTCGGCTGACGGATTAAAATTAATGTTATCCGTAATATCCGGGATTTGTGATTCTTTGCCGCTTTGCGGCGGGTTTTCAGTTTTGGCGCAGCCGATACTAACAATAATAATCGCCGTTAATATTAATAGCATACAAATAAATTTTTTCATAAAATCCTCCTGAAATTTATATTTGAATAATACTTACAAAATACATTTTATACCTTTGACATTAGTCAAAGTCAATAGATTTTTGAAAATATTTCAAAAAAATCAAGAAAAAATAAAAAACCGCGGTTTTTTCACTGCGATTTTTATTTTTATATTATGTTTTTTCGGGGATAACGCCGTATTCAACAACGTCAGACTGATAATGAACAGACTCCGTTCCCGCTTCTATCGCGGTATTGTAATACCATATTTTCCAGTCGATAAATTTCATAAAATCTTCGAGTTCTTTCATTTGGCGGGTTATTTTGATTTTATGCTCCTGCACAAATTTCAAACGCTGTTCCAAAGCCGCGTCGCCTATAAAACATAAATCAATATATTCCTTGATTTTTTTTATCGAAACCCCGGTCGCCTTTAAATTTTTTATTATTTGAAGCCATTCAAAATCTTCTTCTTTAAATTTACGTATGCCGTTTGAATCGCGTTCTACAAAAGGCAGAAGCCCCTGACGGTCATAAAAACGCAGAGTATGCGCGCCAATGCCGCTTTTCCGCGCAGATTCGCTTACAGTATAAGTCATTTTTATTTCCCCTTATTCTAATTTTTTATTGTGTAATATTATAACATTATTTTTAAAATAAATTAATGTTTTTTTGTAAAAAATTTTCATCTCGGGTTAAATATGACAGGGTGTTGTCATATTAATAGTGATATAATATTAAAAAGTTTAAAATTTATATAATATACGGCGGGCATATGAATATCGGGGAATCAAAAAGAAATAAAACCTATGCGGAAATAATATCGACTTACTGGATAGAAAGAATTATCGAAAATTTATAATATAAACCGCTAACCGAACGTGCTTTTCTCAATCTATATAATTGAGGGCGGAAAAATTCATGTGAAAAACGGAGGTGAGATTTTGGAAAAGGAAAAGTCCGATAAATTGATAACGGACGCGGCGAAAACAATATTTACATATTGCCGCGCCCGTACAAACTCAAAAGAAGAAGCCGAAGACCTGTCGCAGGATATTATATTAAAACTTTTAAAGAATCGGGATAATCTGCGCGACGACAAGGCATTTTATGGTTTTATGTGGGCAATTGCCGGCAATGTCTGCAAAGAATGGTATAGAAAACGCAAAAAAATCAACGAGAGCGAACTTGACGAGAACATTTCTGACGAGAGCATTCCGTTAATCGAGCTGCTTGAAAAAGAATCGGATTTAAAACTGTTGTACCGCGAACTTAGATTGCTTACCGAACAGTACAGAAAAGTCGTAATCCAATACTATTTCAACGACTGTAAAGTTTCCGAAATTTCAAAATCTCTGGGTATTTCCGAAAGCATGGTGAAATTTCTGCTTTTTAAATCAAGAAAAATATTGAAGGAGGGCATGAACATGGAAAAAACAAACGGAAATTTAAGTTTTGACCCGAGACATCTGATTTTAGCGACTTCCAATAAAGGCGGCGCGTCAACAGAAGAATGTTATTCGATAATGGACATAGTTAATTATAACGATAATCTGATAGCGCAAAACATTCTCTTTGCCTGTTATAACGACCGTTGCACAGCCGAGGAAATCAGCCTGCAAATAGGAGTCGCGGTTCCTTATTTTGAAGGAGATTTATGGAGATTGCGCGAAAAAGAACTGTTGATTAAAAAAGGCGGGAAGTATGAAACAAACTTTGTGATTTTTACAAAAGAATTTGCAGAGGAAGCTAACGAAAAAATGCTGCCGGTCCAACGCGAAATAGCAGAAAAAATTACTAACTTTTTAAATGAGCGTCTTAATGATATAAAAGCAATCGGATTTAATAGAGGAGTTGAGGACGACAATTTGCTGAAATGGCATATTACAAATATGTGCTTTCAGGAAATTTCGAGCCAAGACAGCCCTAAACAAAAATCAGCAGAAACACACTCTTTAGTATATAAATACTCAGGAGGACAAGTGTTGGTATATGGAATGGAGCATTACGAAGGCATTTATGTGATGTCAGGTCACCTTGGAAGCAACACTAACGGGGATATGATTAAGATAATTGATTTGTCTGTGACCAACAGCGCGGATATTTGTCCTTATTTCAACCGCAATCAGAACCGTGTAAATATCATACTCGACATTGCGCGAAGAAAAACCACCGGATTTGGCGAAAACGATATGTTTGAAATAGCGGAATTTATAAAACAAGGGTTTGTAAGAAAAAGCGGCGGCGATTTGAGTTTGAATATTCCGGTTATGACAAAAGAACAATGTGAAAAAATAAAAAGTATGTTTATGATTGAAAATGCAACAGACTTACGTATTATTATAGGAAAAATAAATGAAGCGGTTGATATTGTCAGGGATATTCTGGTACAGCACGCTCCGGTTTCGCTGAAAAAAGAAGCCGAGGCTCTGGCTTGGATAAAACAGCGTGACTTCGGTATTGCGACTATGAAAATAATGCTGGATAACGGCACACTGCAACAGGTTGCTGATAACACGCACCCGACTACATATGTAGTGCTGGCGTAAATTCAATCCGCGATGTGAAAAATTTTTGCCGAAAGCCCACTTTTAAAAGGGGGTGGCAACACGGAGTGTTGACGGGGGATTATTGTAAATCAATTAATCCTCAGTCAGCTTCGCTGACAGCTCCTTTAAAAAAGGAGCCTTTTTTATTGCTATGCGAATTGCTAATTTATATTACGCACAACTTGATTATCGGAAATATTTATGTTACAATATTGATATATATTTATTATATGCAATAAAGTTTATATTTGGGGCAGGTGATATATTTTTGAAAGTAGAAAGATTAAGCAAAAATACTTGTAATATAGATGAAATCAAGAATGAATTAAAACAAATGTTAGACGAAATACGGTACGCGCATACTGTCGCCGTATGTGAAACCGCGGTTATTCTGGCGGAGAGGTTCGGCGCGGATAAAGAAAAAGCCTGTCTCACGGCTCTTTTGCATGATTGCGCAAGGGGTCTTGACGAAAAACAGCAAAGGGCGTATTGCCGTGAAAACGGGATTGAACTTGATGAATATATGCAAAATGATGTAAACCCTGTCCATGCTATAATAGGTGCGGACATGGCGAAACGGCGTTTCGGGATTAACGACAAAGAAATATTAAACGCTATATATAAACATGCCGTAGGCTGTGAAGATATGTCGCTTTTAGATAAAATTATTTTAGTCGCGGACGCAATCGAGCCTAACAGGGACGGAGACGACGCAGATGAAGCGCGAATAGCCGCCGAAAATGATTTAGATAAGGCGTTAGCTCCGGTTATGCGAATAAAGTCACGTTATTTACGGGGAAACCCTATGCACCCGAACAGCGTCGCTATGCTGAAAAAATTGAGCGACACAAAGCTCTATTTCGATTGGGCAGAAAGAATATGCGCCGAAAAAAATATCAAAATCAACGGAAGAATGACGCATATAAAAGACGGTAAACTTTTTTGCATTTCATCAAATATTGGCGATTTATACCTTAAAAAAACGACCAGTTTTATCATAGATGAGTTGAATTTTACACTTAAACTTATGGAATTGGGAATTATCAGTCTGCCCGAATGGATTGGTTACGACCATGATATGAAAGTATGTTTAATGCAAGATATGGGCGGAAGTGACTTATCAACATTGCCAATGTTGGATATAGGAACATCGTTAAATATGTTCATCTCGTTAGCTCATTTGCAAAAGAATTCAATTCAATACGTAAAATCGGAAGGCTTTTACGGTTTTGATTATAGGATTGGCACGATATTAGATGAATTGAAAGATTTACCCGAATCTGCATATAAAATGCTATCCAATACACAATATAGGATTACCCAAAATGAAACGGAAAAATTAAAGCGAAATACCGGGTATGTAATAATGGTGTTGGAATCTATAAAAAATTCGTGTCTGCCCGATACAATTCATCATGGTGATTTGGGAACATATAATGTCCGGATTATTAATGGGAAAAGTATCTTCTACGATTGGGGTTGCGGAGGCGTATCGCACCCGTTCTTTGATACATTCCGTTTATTATCCTCGACAAGGGGAAAACTTCCAACCGATGCGCCAGCCAAAGAAATAATAATAGATGCATACTTTCGGGAATGGTCGGAATACGGAAGCCACGAGGAATTGAAAAACATATTTACGGCAATCGACGGGTTGGCGGGATTTTACATGGCTTATGTAAAATATATCAGGGCAAGGAATCTGCACCTTTCATTTACCGAAAAAACAGAAGCTATATCAGCAGATGGTTTAGGTTTAGATATGCGATACGCAACGGCTGCCACTTATTTAAAAAGATTTATAGCGAACGATTTTAGAATTATATAAATTTCACACACAAAAAACGGATACTGATTAAGTGCCCGTTTTTGACAATCCTCAAATATATAACAAAAAACAGAAAGGATAAATAAAATGATAAAAAAGCGTTCTTATAAAATTAAAATGAAATGTATAATTGCGGCGTTATCGCTGGTTACGCTCCTGAGCGCGTGTGTTGCGAAACCTGTCGAAGATTCACCGGAAACACGTGAAACAACGGCAGAAACCGATTCTGAGCCAACAGTAGCAACAGATGGCACAGAACCTGCGGAAGAAGTTATGCCTGTAACCAAAACCGAACTATCCGTGCCGGGACCGGTTGACGGCGCGACGCTCTATGTGGATATAACCCGGGGCAAAGACAACCAAAACGCCGGGTCTTTTGAAAATCCATTTAAAACCCTTTCGTATGCCGCCGTAATGGTAAAGCCCGGCGATGTAGTTGTCGTTATGCCCGGCGTGTATGAGGAAGGCGGCGCAGGGGGTTCAAAATCCGTTAACCTGACAATCGACGGAACTTCGGATAACCGGATAACTTTCAAGGCGCACCCTGACCGTATGGCTAAAGACCTGATTGAACTGACCGGGGATTTTGACAAAGCGGCGGAACTTGGCGTTGTCGTGAAAGGACGCTGGGAAGGCGGCGCGATAAACGTAAGGGCTTCTTATCAGCAAATCGAAGGCTTTTTTGTGACCGCGTATGAAGATATTAATTACGCCACGGGCATTAATATACGCGACGTTCCGGAAAACGCAGGGAAAAGTCTGGATAACGGCGAATTTATAAGTCCGGGACATCACCATATCAGAATAATTAATAACGTAGCGTATAATTGCCCGCAAGCCGGAATCTCTTCCGGTAATAACGAATATTTAGAAATCATCGGAAATATCGTATATCAAAATTCGAGCACAGGAAACTGGGAGGGCAGCGGTATAAGCGTCGGGTTTATCGGAATGCCTTATGACGGTCCTGACGCGCACCCGGACGATTTCCGAATTATCATAGACGGGAATATCTGCTATAACAATACGGGATTCGATATAGGTCGCCGTAAAATGCTTGGTCATATAACCCCATGGCAAAACGGGCACGCCGGGGACGGAAGCACCGACGGCAACGGCATTATCGTTGACTGGTCTCAGCAAACACGCGTACTGGTACGCAACAACATTCTGTATAATAACGGAGCGCGGGGGATATGCTTAACCACCGCCGATAACGTAGTGGTTGTAAACAATACTTCGTATGACAACGGCTGGGATTCATATCAGCAATATCATCTTGATGAATTCAGCGACTGGTACGGCAGTAAAGGCGGCGGCGGGGACAATAATATTTACGCAAACAATATTTTTTATATCGGTCTAAGTAACCGTGACAGTAAAAAAGGTTATCAGCCGAAATTCGGGATTCCTTCAAAATCAAGCCGAGCATATCAGGGTTATAATTTATACGCCGGCGCAAGCGTCAGTTCCGGCTCAATACATGACGGCGATATAAACAATCAAGACCCGTTATTTGTAAACGCGCCGCCTTTGATTGGCGCAAACGGCAGAAATATTCCTGAAATGACAGGCAATGAATCAGAAGAACCGGATTTTTCGAATGCGTACCCGTTGGACTCCTATCATTACTGGGCGGTTGATTTTTCCCTGCAACCCGGAAGCCCTGCAATAGGAAACGGTTATAAAACAGGCAGTAATTTAACAAAACCTAACGATAAAATGCCGGACGAAAAGCTTGAAGAATTGAAAAAGTTTTTAGAATTGGGATTGCCGGAATACGATATATTCGGCAACAGGCGCGACCCCGATAATATGGACATGGGAGCCGTCGCTTATAATGTTATACTGAAATAAGGCGAAAGCCATTCTGTCAGAGTCATATTTTCGTCCCACCATATTCTGTTCTGACTTTTTGCCCACCACCAAATCCCAAGACGTTCAGCCAGACTATATATTTTCAGACGCTTATAAAATCCATTTTTCGGGGGATTTAATCTTGCGTATTCTGTTATAAATTCTTTTGCCAAATCAACACCCGCGTCAATATACATGGCATATGCCCGCGTAATATCACATTCGCTGTTTCCGAAATGAGACATGGCAAAATCAAAAACGCCGCATACTTTCCATTCGCCGTGAGCATTTGAAAATACCACGTTATCTTCTTTAAAGTCGCCCATGATAAACCCCGGCTCATATTGAAATGAAAGCGCGCCGATATTTTTTTCTATTATCTCATTCATATAAATATTATCTTCGTCTGTTACAGTTGATATTTCGGGCAAACCGGCAATCGTTTCTTTAAGCCGTTTGGTAATTAGTTCAACATGACCAGAATGTTCCTGCAATCCATTCGGAGGAGTAAATATACCCGCGTCTTTCTGATGTTTCACAAGTTCAAATTTAAGTTTATGCATTTCTGCCAAAGCCGCCGCCATTGCGCGGGCTATTTTTAGTCTCTCGTCTTTACTCAAATCAACAATAACCGTACCGCCGTTGGCAATTTGTATTCCCGACAGCCGCGGCATAATCGCGTATTTAAAGCCGAATATATCCGTATCGTTATCTATAATATACGGGTAAGCCGTAGGCGTGTTTGTTTTTTCGCGCAGGTTATCGACCGCGAATTTTTCAACGTCAAACTGTTCGTCATAAAACGGTCTGCCCCTGAATACATATTCTCCTTTTGTGGACGTGAGAAAAACATTCTGACCCACGATTCCGGCTTGTACTTTTTCAATTTTTAAAAGATTGCCCAAGTTTAGTTTTTGCAGGGCTTTAGCAAACTGTTCTCCGCTTATTTCGCCGAGACTTCCGGCGTAATCAACTTTTTCCGTTAATCCATAATCCATATTTATTCCCCCGTTAATATAGTTAATCATCTGCGCATGTTTATTTTATAATTATATTATATCATAATACAAATGCTGTTTTCAACAGCTATCGAAAAAACAATAACTTAAGAAAATTCACAATAAATACTTTATTATAAACTTAATTATTATGTATAATAAAAAGTATAAAACTAAGAAACCGAGAAAACAGGAGGATATATCATGACAAAAAAACGCAAAACACTCAGAAATTTTATTGCGTGCATACTGACGGCGGTAATGTTGCTGACATTCGTTCCCGCGTTTAACCCGGCAACATTGGCGGCGAATGTAACCGAACAGCCGGACTTGCGCCTGCAAACAATATTGATAGACAACTGGGGGTCTGTGTGGAAAACGGAAAGCTGGGGCGGCGCAAATCTTACGCCCAATATGAACTGGACGACTTTGACAATCAGGGATTATTATGAAAACGGATTGCTTAATTTTGAGGTCAGGAACACGGGGACAGGCGATAAAAATTTTACTATCGGACTGAGGTCAAAAAGGCACGGCGGCGACGACACTATAAACTGGACAACCGCTACGGCAGGCAAAGCCCTTACGGCGACAACTGACTGGCAATCGTTTTCTTTAAGCATAAAAGCCGTCGTTGACGCCAATCCAAACAGCAAATTCAGTTTAGACGATTTGTGGTATGTCGCAGTCAGCGGAACGAACGGCGGGAAACCCCTGGAATTTCGCAATGTATCTATTTCTTCGACAGACGACGAGAGACAATATCCTATGATTAAAGTCAATCAGGCAGGATATGAATTAAACGGCGCAAAAACGGCGCGTGTCAGTTATTTTTCTAAATTCGGCTCGTTAAACGGGAAAACGTTCGAGGTCGTCAACGCCGCCGACGGCAAAGTTGTTTTCAGCGGTACGTTGGCAAACGCTAACTCAAACGACGGCGCGTCGGGCGAAAGGGTTCACATATTTAATTTCGACAGCGTGACAGTCCCCGGCGAATATTATATACGCATACCAAACTCCGGGTTAGACCCGGCTAAGCGTTCCCCGCGTGACATATACGAGGGTTTAAACGTAGAAACAATCGAATCGGTTAAGTTTAAAATAGAAGAAAACGTTTATAAGAGCCTGATTACCGACCTTATAAGATATTTTTATTTCCAGAGGCAGGGGATTGACCTTGAGGAAAAATACGCGGGTGATTTTGCCAGAAAAAATTTACACCCAAACGATAACGCCGTCATGAAATGGTCGGACAGAAACAACAAAGACGCAAAGCCTTACGATGTTTCGCAGGGCTGGTACGACGCGGGCGACTACGGGAAATATATGTCTCCGGCAGCTTCGTCGGTTTCGGATTTATTGTTCGCGTATGAGCTTTTTCCTGATGTTTTTAAAGATTTGGAACTAAATATACCGGAAACCGACAAGGACAATCCGCGCTATGTTGACGCTCCCGGCATATTGAGCGAAATAAAATGGGAGCTTGACATGATTCTTAAATTCGAGCACAGTTCGAAAGACGGGTCGTTCTTTATCGCGGCGAATTACGACGGCAATAAAATTTATATGGAAGATACGCTGAAAAAAAGCTCCAACGAGAAATCAAAAGAAAACGAGAGAGACCTCAGGTCGCATCAGGCAACGGCAGGCGCGGCGGCTGTTCTGGCTCACGCTTATCTCGTGTATAAAGACGTTCCTGCATACGCGAAGTTTGCCGACGAATGTCTTGCAACGGCGATAAGGGCATGGAAATGGGTTACAGATTCGAATAATCCGAAAAACATGAAAATAGACGCGGCAAACAGGGTTTACGAAATCAACGAGGCGGACCTTGACCGGGAAATGTTCTGGGCGGCAGGCGCGCTTTACAGAGCCGTAAAAACTTCGGGCGGCGACCCCGGAATATATGACAAGTATATACAGGACAATTATAAAAACTCCAATGTTTTGCGTTGTTTCGACGGCTATCAAAGCGTGAATTACAATCACGGAGGCAAATCTTTCTTGGGATATGTGCATTATTTATACGGGAATGACAAAGCTAACGAAGAAGTCAAAAATAAATTCACAGGTTCAAGCGGGTTTACTTCATGGAGAAACATCATGCTCGGCACAAATACATGGGGCGCTGCTTATCCGACATGGGGCTACTGGTGGGGGTCAAACCAGATGATAGCGCAGGGGTCGATGACGCTTCTGCTCGGAAGCATGATAATTGAGGGCAACGACAATCTTCCTGCCAATGTTATCGGCAATATAGAAAATACGGCTCATCATTTGCTTGGGATAAACCCGATGTCGTTCTCGTATGTTTCGGGCAGCGGCGAAAACAGCGTAAAGAATATTTTCAGCGCGATATACTCGCATGACAAAAGATTAGACCCGTACAAAACGCCTCCGGGATATTTCACCGAAGGCTTGAATATTTACGACAACAGGCATTTGTCTAAATTCGACGGCAAATGTTACATCGACAGCGATGGCGAATGGACGACCAACGAAAACACAATATACGGCAACGCCGCGATGACGTTTTTGATAGCGGCAGTAATGGCTAAGTCCGTTGCGCTCGAAATACAGGAAACAAAACCCGAATCCGTAAAACCCGTAGAAAACGCAACGGTGGCAGCCGGAAATATCACGCCTACGGATAACGACTTGGCTTTATCAACGTTAAACGTGACCGAAGCCGAAAAGTCGAACTCCGGCGGCGGAGGTTTGACCGTTCCGACACAAACGGGGATTATTGCTTTGGCTGTCATATTAATTTTAGGAATGATAGTAATATCGGCTTTAATAATAAACAAAAATAAAAACAAAAAAGCCCAATAGCTCCCGGTTTTAAACGCTATAAATTTACGGATAAAATCCGTTTTATATTCTCCGCGTTCTCTTTCCAGTCTAATGTGCCGTCGATACGAATAACAGGGCATGTGAGGGTTTCCGCCCATTTATCAATGAATTCCAGAGAACGCGAGGCTACGAAATCACGGAAATCTAATTGCTGCTCATACATATCGCCGCCTTTGAGGACGCGTTCCCCGAATTTATCATATTCACGCCGCTTGATACGCTCCATACGAATTTCAAGCGGCGCGGTGATATAAACGGCAAGAATATACATAGACGTAATTTTTTCGCCGAAATCACCGTCGGCGGCAGAAATTACAAACGAACGGTATTTTTCAATATCGGCAAGCATTAAATTTACGTAGTCCTCGCGGGAACGCGGGTTTGTATACGGAATTTCAGATTTTTTGAAATAATAGGTTTCTATATCCATGTGTTTATAGTGCAAAATACGGGCAAGTTCGCGTCCGAGCGTAGTTTTCCCGCTCCCGTTTGCCCCGAAAACAATTATGCCGTTATATTTATTTGCATTATTCATTTTATTTATTTTTATGTCCTCCGTTATTATGATTCTACGATTCAAAAAAGAAAACATCGCCCCATACGCCGCCGCTATATGTTCCGCCGCCGCTGTTCGGATATGACTCTTTTATTTCAAAATTGCCGTTTGTATACTCGTCTATAACTTTATTCCAAAAAGGCACGCTGTTTTTATCGCGGGGGTCTCGCTTTAACTGCCAGTTGCCTTTATACATATCAAGTATGCTGTTAACCGCAAATCTCCCGATTCCTAAGCGGCGGTATTCGGGCATCACAAAAAATTCGTATATTGAATAATCCGTTGGTATGTCCAACGCTACCGAATCAGGGCTTATCAGCACAAATCCCGCATGGTTACCGTCTGCCATGATAAAATATGCCAGCCAGTTTTCCCATGTGAAATAACGGTCAAGATGTTTATATTCATAAGGTTTATTTTCGTTCTCATTTGCGTCTATCTCTTCATAATCGTTCGGTTCGTTTTCATATAATTCCAAAAGATTTTTCAAAAGCATTTTATCGTTTTTTTTGACACGGGTTAATTCTAATTTCATAATTTTATAATAGCCTTTCACATATAATATTTACGTTTTATTAATGATTAAAGGAGGAATTTATTATGCTGACTATATCGCCGTCAAAAGATTATTTTCTGAAAGACGGCAAAAAGATTTTTATACTCGCCGATACAGTATGGACTGCGTTATATAATCCGACAGAAACTGAATGGGATTATTATCTCGATTACCGCCGTATGCAAAACTTCAACGCGATACAATTAGCCGTCCTGCACCAATGGGACGGCGGGACTCCCGACAGCGGCATTTATCCGTTCGCTTTAAAAGAAAACGGGGCTTTTGATTTTTATAATATCAACGAAGAATATTTTATCAGGGCAAAAAAAATGCTGACAAAAGCCGTGGACAAAGGCTTTATCCCAATGCTTGTAATACTTCACGCGAGCTATACGGCTAACACGTGGGCTGTCAGAAACAGACCGGAAGCCGTCATGCCGCTTGAAATCGTGGAAAAATATTCCGAATACGCCGCAAATTTGTTTAAAGATTTAAACCCGATATATATAGTGGCGGGCGATACTGATTTAAACGACGAAACGACCCGTAAATATTTTCACACGGCTCTCAACGCCGTAAAAAAAGCCGACCCTGCGGGTCTTACGTGTTTTCATCTGACCCCCGATACAAAACTTCCGGACGAGTTTTTATTTTCGCCGCTTTTAGACTTTTATATTTTACAGCCGGGGCACAGGGGAGATAAAACCTGCTTTGCCTATGAAATGACGCAGGAATACTATAATAATCCCGTGAAACGTCCTATATTAAACGGCGAATTTTACTATGAAGGTCACAGCCATACGCAGGAATTATACGGCAGATATAACGAGTTTGACCAGAGACGGGCGATGTGGCAGGGAGTGCTATCCGGGAGTAAGTCCGGGATAGGTTATGGGGCGCAGGGTTTGTGGGGCTGGTACAGAAAAGGCAAAGATTTCGCCAATATAAGTTACGGCGGGACAGCGTTCCCGTGGCAGGTTGCGTTAAACTTCAAGGGAGCGTGGGAAGGTTCTTTTGTCAAATATATATTTGAAAATTACGATATGTTTGACGTCGAACCCTGCGATATTATACAAAACGGTCATGAACTACAGCGAAAAGAGATAAGAGCGGCAAAATCCCCCGACGACAAAAAAATAGTCATATATATGCCATATAGCGAAAACATAACCGTATCGTGCGACTTGTCGGGATATGATTTTATAATGGTAAACATGAGCGAAAAACATTTCGCTAAACCGGATATTATATGCAAAATTGATAAATCCGTTATCAGAATGCCTGATTTTAACTCCGATATTTTATTTATCGGGATAAAATAATTTTAGGTTTATATAAAAATAAATAAATAAATTAAGAGGAGAAAGTAAATATGAAAACAATAGAAATCGGAAACGGAGTAAAACTTAGCGAAATATCGCTCGGAGCGGGAGGATTAGGCTGGGGAAGCCCTGAGGATGACGAAAAACGCTTTAAAATAATGGATTTGTATTTTGAACTGGGAGGGAGAACTTTCGACACGGCGAGAATCTATGCGGGAGGAAATTGCGACGCGTCTCTTGGGAACTGGCTGAAAAGCCGTAAAACGAGAGAAGAAGCGGTTATTGTCACTAAAGGAAGCCACCCTGACCCTGCGAATATGTTTGTATCAAGATTATCGAGTGATGAAATTGAGAGCGACTTGGATTTATCGCTTAAAGCCATAGGGATAGATTATTCCGACCTGCACATACTGCACAGGGACGACGTAAAGAAACCTGTCGGGGAAATCGTCGATTCGTTGGATATTCTCGTGAAATCAGGCAAAACCCGCGCCGTCGGCGTTTCAAACTGGGCGGCGACAAGAATCATACAAGCGAACGATTACGCGAAATCCACAGGGAAAGCTCCCATAGTGTGCGCCCAAATGCACTACAGCTTAGCCTTGACGACTACGCCCTCGACCGGGGATTTGACGCATGTGATCCTGAACGAACCCGATATAAGCTGGTATAAAGAAAGCCGGATCGCATTGATGGCATGGAGTCCGCAGGCAAGAGGCTGGTTTGTCAAAAGAGCCGGGGGAAAAGAGCCGACGGGAAGCCCGCTCAGATATTATGATTCGCTGCCGGAAAACCACAGGCGTCTGGAAAGGCTGCAGAAGCTGTCAAAAGAAACAGGGTACAGCCTGACGGCCATAACGACGGCGTATGTGCGCGACTGCGGCATGAACGCTTCGCCTCTCTGCGCGTATTCAAGCACAGACCAGCTAAAAGACAGTTTCGCGGCATTAAATATCAGCTTGACGAAAGAGCAAATAAAATATTTAGAAACAGGCGAATAAAAAATATTTTCATAAACCTCTTGACAAAACAGGTCTATTATGATAGACTATATATGTGTCAGGCTGACTGCAATAAATTAAATGAGCCTGTTAAGGAGGATATATGCAGGATTTGAAAATATATGACGCGGAGTACAGATTTTTGAATATCATCTGGGACAGCGAGCCGATAAATTCGACGCAGCTTACGAAGCTGTGCTTTGAAAAACTGGGCTGGAAGAAAGCCACTGCTTATACAGTATTGCGTAAACTGTGCGACAGGGGGA
>Ga0082212_10002393_pt1 | contig 27336 bp, 20 predicted proteins | sample TergutNt197P3_FD_71548 | JGI IMG/M metagenome (GOLD analysis project Ga0082212, IMG submission 71548) | Neocapritermes taracua P3 segment gut microbial communities from Petit-Saut dam, French Guiana - Nt197 P3 | ecosystem: Host-associated > Arthropoda: Insects > Digestive system > Gut ...
AAAATACTGAACATGGATCAGAAGCAAACTGAACTTTGCCGACTGGTGAAGAACTGGGTGAGCCTAAAATGATAACCGGGTGTCCCAAAGTCGAAAACAGGAGTCGGACAGGAGCATCAGTGGCTATGCAGTCATCCATGCTCTCGGGAAACAATATGGTTTGTCCCTGTGAATACTCCTTAATTGCGTCTTTCTTATCATATAAGTTTGATTTTCAAATACAAAGACACAAAATCGAATTGAATATTCCAAATAAAAAAAGACTGCCCAAAAACTTTTTGAACAGCCTCTTTTTTCACAATCTGCCGGATAATAATCATCAGACAGTTTTTTGATATAGAAGGGAATTAACCTCTTCTTTCTTCTCTGACTTTGCCCGGAACGGGAAGAATGTATTGCGACATATCCATATTCTTGAGTTCCGGAATGTCGGGTACTAAATTCATATCCGAAGCCATAACTTCATCCCAGGTTACTTCGGCGCCGGTATAAGCCGAAATGCGTCCCATGATAGCTGTCATTGTCGAAACTGCGGTTTCTTCGGCTTGACTGATTGGCTTATTATCGCGAATATGATTGACCAGATTGATATGTTCCAAAACAGAAGGAGAACTTTGTTGGAAATCCGCTTTTTCCTTGTCAAAATCATATTTCCACAATACATTACCTTTAAGGTCAACAATCTTGTGATTATCATCCCTTCTTCCATCACCTCCAAGCCATACGCCCTTGGTTCCCTGAATAATTTCGGTATTTTTAGTTGCGCAGGCATCAATCTGGCGGCACATACTGTGCAGATGGAAGCCTCCTTCGTAGATATAATCAACGCTGAAGTTGTCGTATTGATCACCGGTTATCCGCCGTTGGCGTGAACCGAATCCAACAGCGCTCACCGGTTTTTGCCCCGAGAACCAGTTGAAAACATCGATATTGTGAACGTGCTGTTCTACGATGTGGTCGCCCGAAAGCCATATCCAGTTCACCCAGTCGCGAATCATCCATTCCATATCCGTCCATTCTTTTGCTTTCGATCTGTGCCACAGATAATTTTGATTCCAATAAACATTGCCGCCAACTATCTCGCCGATCAAACCCGATTGCACCTGTTTGTAGCTTTCGATATAGCAACGTTGATGGTGACGCTGTGTTCCGGTAACCACACACAAACCTTGTGCCAGCGCCTTCCTCGAATCTGCGATTATTGAACGTACACCGACGGGATCAACGGCCATTGGTTTTTCCATAAATACATGTTTCCCTGCATTGACGGCTGCTTTGAAATGTAAGGGGCGGAAAGCCGGAGGTGTAGCAATGATCACCACATCAACGCCTGCATCTATCACTTTTTGATAATTGTCGAAGCCGGTAAAACATTTGTCATCAGAAATATCCTGATTGTATTTTTCTTTAAGCGCCTTACGACAAGAACCTAACCTGTCGGGAAACGTATCGCCCAAAGCTACCACAGACAGGCTTGGGCCGGCGTCCATAAAATTTTGTACAGCGCCGGAGCCGCGTCCGCCGCATCCTATAAGTCCTGCTTTCAGAGGTTTGCCGTCTTTTGCCTTATCGGGCATCACGCCGCCTTCGTACAGTTTTGGAATATTCCATTCTGCTTCGGGACGCAAGGGTACCAATGGCGGTTCTTTCGGACCTCCACACGAGGTCAGTAATGCGCCGGCTCCCAATGTGCCGGCAGCGCCCATCACTGCGGCGCTTGAAAGGAAATCTCTCCTGTTGATTGAATTTTTACTCATGATATTTGATTTTTCTATTGATTAAATGTGAAATTTGGTTATTTATTATATGTGCAATTTTAATATGCACTTATTTTTATGATCTGGCTTTTCCCGGAACAGGAACAACATATTGCGTCATGTCCATATTTTTGAGTTCCAAATGATCCGGCATTAAGTTCATATCCGAGCTCATCATTTCATCCCAGGTGACTTCAGCGCCGGTATAAGCCGAAATGCGCCCCATGATGGCTGTCATTGTCGCAACAGCGGTCTCTTCGGCCTGGCAGATCGGTTGATTGTCGCGGATGTGATTGATCCAACCGACATGTTCCAGTACATGACCGTCAAATTGTTTGAAATCCTCTTTTTCCTTTTCAAAATCAAATTGCCAGATCACATTACCTTTCAGATCGATAATTGTATGATCTTTTCTATCTTCGCCTCCTCCTGTCCAGGCGCCTTTGGTTCCCTGTATAAACGCTGAAATGTTGTTATGGCAACCTTCAATCTGACGACACATGCTGTGAACGTGACAACCGCTTTCGTAAAGATAATCAACGCTAAACATATCATACTGATCACCTGTCAAACGACGCTGACGGGCGCCAAAACCAACACATTTCACCGGCTTTTGATGGCTGAACCAATTAAAAAGATCGATATCGTGAACGTGTTGTTCTACGATATGGTCACCCGACAGCCAATTCCAGTTTACCCAGTCGCGAATCATCCATTCCATATCCGTCCAGTTCCTGTCTTTTGTCCGATACCAAAGCATGTTCTGGTTGAAATAGATATTACCGCCGACAATATCGCCGATCATACCCGATTGCAGTTGTTTATAGCTTTCGATGTAGCATCGCATATGATGACGATGCGTCCCTGTAACCACGCAAAGCCCCTGCGACTGCGCTTTTCTCGCATCAGCAATGATTGAACGTACTCCGACAGGGTCAACGGCAAGCGGTTTTTCCAAAAATACATGTTTTCCTGCATTCACGGCATATTTGAATTCTACAGGGCGAAAAGCCGGAGGCGTACAAATGATCACCACATCGACGCCGGCGTCGATTACTTTTTTATAATTGTCAAAGCCGGTAAAACATTTGTCATCGGCAACATCCATATTGTATTTTTCTTTCAAAACCCTGCGGCATCTTTCTAACCTGTCGGGAAACATATCGCCTAACGCTACTATGGATACATTAGGGGCAGCATCCATGAAATTTTGTGCAGCGCCGGTTCCCCTGCCTCCGCAACCAATAACACCTGCTTTCAGAGGTATTCCGTCTTTTGCTTTATCAGGTAATATTTCTTTTGGAATATTCCATTCGGCTTCAGACCTTAATGGCACATAAACAGGCGCTTTATTTCCTCCGTCGCATGATGAAAGTAATGCACCGGCGCCCAACGTCCCTGCAGCTCCCATGATAGCAGCACCCGAAAGAAAATCTCTCCTGTTGATCGAATTTTTACTCATAAATACGTATTTGAATAATTGAATAATTGACAAAACTCTTAATTCTTAATTCCTAATTCCTAATTGATTGTGTCGTCCGGTTCGCAAACCACACGGAATCCGATGCCCTTAATGTCCGTATACCACCAGATACTCTTGGGTTGTTGCGGGTCAGTTTTCAGCCACTCCTCTGATTGAGTTGCAAAACGGGCTGCGGAGCGCAGATCGGCAGCATCGCTGGCGTAGTAGCCACCACGTACCACATGTTCTGTTCCTTCCTCCGGTCCTGTAGGATTGGTTACTGATGATCCGGTCTGTGAGTAGGCGTCGGGAGCATACCAGTCAGAGCAGTACTCAAGTACATTGCCTAACATAGCCCTCAAACCAAAAGGATTTTCGTGTACGCGGGAGGGCTCATGAGTTCTCATGCCACTGTTCAGATCGTAAATGACAAAACGGTTGATGACAGTCGTATCCGGGCCAAACATTTTGTTCCACCATCCCTGCGACGAGAATTTTTTGGGATTTCCCGGGAAGAAATACGGCGTTTCGGTACCTCCGCGGGCTGCATATTCCCATTCGGCCTCGGTAGGCAGGCGGTATTTTTTGCCTGTTTTCATTGATAACCACTGGCAATAAATTTCAGCCGAGTAGTGTGTCAGAGTAATTGCCGGGCGCATGCCCTGACCCCACCCTTGAGAAGGGTCTCCGAATGGAGGCGTCGGACCGCTGATGGCGTCCACCGTGATGGCGTCCAGGTTGCGTGCTCTCATGATATCGGGCGGTATACGTCCTTCGGAAGAGGTTTCGATATGGTACGACCAAAATTCATTCCAGCTTACCTGCACCTTACCCATGAAGAAACGACTTACGGTTACGTCGCGAACCGGACCTTCGTCATCCCTGCGGAATTTTTCATTGGCAGGGCTGCCCATCCTGAAAGTACCGCCGGGGATAGCAACCATATCAAATGATAACGATGTGCCCGGAATTTGCTCGGCAAAGTTTTCAAACCGCGTTACAGAAGCCGGTTCAGAAAATATCCCGGCGGTTGCAGACGAAATCGTGGGAACGTTTGACATTTTGGCATGTGAATAGTTGGGATTGTAGTGCCCAACGTCCAAATGGCAACTGATACATTGCAAATTGAGTTTTTTCTCGTTGGCCTCGTAATACAGGTGCGCCGTTCCGCCATCGTCCGTCAGACCTTTGGGAAACAGATTGATATGACATTCCTTGCACGATTCGTTATATACGATTTTAACAGCGTGATCCAGCTGTTTTTTATCTTCCCAGTTGAACGAGGCGCTGTCTTTCGTCCAGTATGCCCATAAATCGTGCAGACCGGTACGCGCTTTTTCCCTGATATGCCTGAAATTTCCCTTGGGCGGCAAATGGCAATCAATACAATGCACCCTCACTCCCGTCCTGTTGTTGACATGCGATGATTTTTTCCAACTGTCAATAGCGTGCGGATGTATATGACAACTTGCACAATATTCGTCCGTTCCGTAATGATGTATCGCTTTGTTTCCACACAACATAACTATAATCCCAATAATTCCGCCAATCATGAAGATCAGCCATGGGCGTTTTCCTAAAGACTTTTTAATTCTTGACATTTTTTTCTGATTAAAGATTTTTTATTCTATTATTTATGGTAAGCTACAATTCGCAAAAGTACGCTAAATATACAATTTTTCATCATTTTTTTCAACTTTGCATGTTAAAAAATGTTAAAAGACTCCGAAAACATACCTGTATCCGTTCCCCTGCTCAATAAAGTATGGACTGCCTGTCTGCCTTTTTCCCCCAGATCAACTGAAAAATCATTGACATACAAAGCGATATGCTTCCGGCATACGTCGAGCGACATGGCTTGAGCATGACGGATAACAAATTCATCCGTCGCGTGTGGATTTTGCAATGCAAAACGTACACTTTCGCGCAAAGCGATATTCAGTTGTTGTTTCGTCTTTTCGGATAAATCACGCCTGACAGCGATGGCGCCCAACGGTAAAGGCAATCCGGTTTCATTTTCCCAATACTCGCCCATATCCATGATCTTGCGCAAACCTTTTTGCGCGTATGTGAAACGTGTTTCGTGTATCAACAGGCCGGCGTCCGCTTCATCGGACAACACTGCCTCCTCAATATCCGAAAACAGATATTCTTTTTTTCGGGTCGCCGTTGGAAAAGCCATCGTCAGCAGCATGTTGGCCGTCGTGTCTGCTCCGGGAATGGCAATCCGCAGGCAGGGTACTTCGTCAGGATATATCTTTCGCCGGCTGACCAGTAACGGCCCGTTACCGAAACCCAAAGCGCTGCCCGCCGTAAGCAACTGATATACCTGCGCTACCTTCGGATAATGGGCATAACTGATTTTTACCACATCAAATTCCTGCTCCGTTGCTGCCCTGTTCAACTGTTCAATATCCCGCATCCCGACACTGAAAGTCATCCCGAAAGTATCAACCTGCCGGTGCAGCATCGCCCAGAACATGAATGTATCATTAGGGCAGGGGGAAATGGCGAGAGTTATCATTAATATTTAACCTGATTCATTTTTTCCATTTTCAACTTTTTTCGCTTCTTCATCCAGATTCACCACTAATGTGTAGCCGATGTGACTGATGCGTAAAAATAATTTTCTGTTTCCCTGGATATCAAGAACTTCGCCTGAAATACCTTTCAACGGGCCGGATGCTATGGTAATGGTTTGTCCTTTTCGGATGCTGCTTACCTCCACATTAAATATCAGGTTACTTGCCACAGTCCGCTGCATGGCTTCTATCTCGTGGTCGGGGATGATCACAGCCTTCCCTTTGTGCGTCACATACGACATTACGCCTTTCGACCCGAAAACCCGCCGGTAGTCACCCTTCTGAATGTGTACAAAAACATAGGAACTGATGACGGGAGTTTCAATCCATTTCTTGCGGTCGCTCCATTGACGCAGTACCTTCCGCATGGGGAGATATACCTCAATTCCTATCTGTTGGAGCTCTTTGTGTACTTTTTTTTCAGCCCTCGGCTTGGTATAGAGAGCAAACCATTGGTATGTGGCGTCGTTGTTCATCAATGAAATTATTGCGCAAAAGTAATCAATAATTGAATATTTCTATTACTTTTGCTTGCTCTAAAAACTCAAACATGAATACTTCTTTTTCATCCCGTCATATCGGGCCTCGTCAGCATGAGCTGGCGCAAATGCTGTCGGCGACAAATGTTTCGTCGATGGATGAATTGATTGATAAGGTGCTTCCGGGCGATATCCGTTTACCGGATCCGTTGAACTTGCCTGCAGGAATCAGCGAAGCCGCGTATTTGGATAAATTGCGGGCAATAGCCGCCAAAAACAAAATGTACCGCAGTTACATCGGTATGGGCTATTATGGTACCCTGACGCCATCGGTCATCAAACGAAACATACTCGAAAATCCTTCGTGGTACACCTCATATACGCCCTATCAGGCAGAAATATCGCAGGGACGGCTCGAAGCGTTGCTTAATTTTCAAACTTTGGTGGTGGAGCTTACTGCGATGGACATTGCCAACGCCTCATTGTTGGATGAAGCCACTGCCGCTGCCGAAGCCATGATCATGCTGTATAACCTCCGTTCGCGCGAAGCGGTTAAGGCAGGCGCCAACCGTTTTTTTGTTGATGAAAAAGTATTTCCGCAAACATTGGACGTGATGCTCACCCGTGCCGAGCCGCTTGGTATCGAAATCGTTACAGGTCAGTATCAGATTTTTACGCCCGACGCTGCTTTTTTTGGCGCAATGGTTCAATATCCGGACGCTGAAGGTAATATTCACAATTTTCGCGCTTTCGCGGAAGCGATACATGCCGCAGGATCGCGACTCTGTGTAGCTGCCGATTTGTTGAGCCTTGCCCTCCTGACGCCTCCCGGACAATGGGGCGCCGACGTGGTAGTAGGATCATCGCAACGTTTCGGCATACCGATGGGCTACGGAGGGCCGCACGCCGCTTATTTCGCTACCCGCGACGAGTATAAGCGCAACATGCCCGGCCGTATCATCGGCGTAAGCGTGGATGCACAAGGCAAACGCGCCCTGCGAATGGCGCTGCAAACCCGCGAACAGCACATCAAACGCGAACGGGCTACGTCCAATATATGTACCGCGCAAGCGCTGTTAGCAACAATGGCCGGCATGTATGCCGTGTATCACGGGCCGGAAGGAATACGCGCTATTGCCGGACAGATACATCAACATACGCAGTCGCTGGCAAAGCAGTTGGTTGCCATGGGGTACACCATTGTCAACGAACGCTTTTTCGATACGCTCACCATCAAAAAAACGAAATATCACGTCGCCGCCATTCGCGAAAGAGCAAAAGACGCGATGATGAATTTTTTCTACGGCGAAGATTTTATCCGCGTAAGTTTGGATGAAACCGTTACCGAAGCAGACGTGCGGGATATTGTGGAGGTTATTACCAATTTCCCTGCGAAAGATGAGGATTTACCCATGACAGATGATATACCTCTGACAGATGATACCCGAAAGGATACATATCTGCAACAGCCGGTTTTCAACAGTTACCGTTCGGAAACGGAAATGATGCGTTATATCAAAAAACTGGAGCGCAGGGATATTTCGCTGACACATTCGATGATTCCGCTTGGTTCGTGCACCATGAAACTGACTGCCGCCACCACGATGTTTGCGCTCGGCTGGCCGGAGTTTGGCAACATTCATCCGTTTGTTCCCGTAGAACAGGCGGCAGGTTATCATGAGCTGTTCGGCGAATTAGCGCATCAATTGGCGGTTATTACAGGTTTTGACGCCGTATCGTTTCAGCCCAATTCAGGCGCGGCGGGCGAATATGCCGGCCTGATGACGATCCGCGCCTACCTTGCCGCCAGTGGTCAGAAACACAGAAATACGGTGTTGATACCCTCGTCGGCGCATGGCACCAACCCGGCCAGCGCAGCCATGGCGGGTATGGACATCATTACCGTTCCCTGCGACGACAGCGGCAACATCAACATTGCGAAACTGGAAGAACTGGCCGAAACCAACCGCGACAGACTTGCCGCGCTGATGATCACTTACCCCTCGACGCATGGCGTTTTTGAGGAAAATGTGAAAGAAATAACCGCAATCATCCACCGCTACGGCGGACAGGTATATATGGACGGCGCCAACATGAATGCACAGGTGGGGCTTACCAATCCCGCTTTTCTCGGCGCGGATGTGTGCCATCTCAACCTCCACAAAACATTTGGTATTCCGCACGGCGGCGGCGGTCCGGGCATGGGACCCATATGTATTGCCGGGCATTTGGCGCCTTATCTGCCCAATCATCCGGTAATACGTTCCGACAGCGACAAATACATTTCCGCTATTGGCGCTGCTCCGTGGGGAAGCGCCAGCGTACTCGCCATTGCCCATGCCTACATCACCATGATGGGCGGCGACGGATTGACGCAGGCTACCCGAATGGCTATCCTCAATGCCAACTACCTCTCGGCGAAGCTCCGTCCCTGTTTTGAAACGCTGTTTACCAACCGTAACAGTATGGTGGCGCACGAATTGATACTGTCATGCGCCGGATTCAAAAGCGCCGGAATCGTGGCAGCCGACATCGCCAAACGATTGATGGACTACGGATTCCACGCGCCTACACTGTCGTTTCCGGTAGCCAATACGTTGATGGTGGAACCCACCGAAAGCGAATCGTTGCAGGAATTAGACCGTTTTGTGGAAGCAATGGCTACTATCTACACTGAAATTCAGGAAACAGCCGGTATATTAAAAAACGCGCCGCATACCGAACAAACGGTTGCAGCCGACGAATGGACATATCCCTACCCGCGCGAAAAAGCGGCATATCCTCTGACGTGGATTCGCGATAACAAGTTTTGGCCGGCTTCCGGACGTGTGGATGATGCTTATGGCGACAGGAATTTAATATGTACTTGTTTTCAATGAAAGAAAATTTGATTATGTACTTAAATTTGTAGTCTGTAATAAAAATCATTAAAAATTAAAAAGAAGTTTCTATTGTGAAATCAGACCAGAAACTCGAAATCTTTTTGTGTCTCTTTATCTTTGTCTTTTGGGGTAATTTGTCTGCACAACCTCTGCGGCGATCGGTAGAAGCAGGAAAGGTTATTGTAAAACTCACTCCCGGTGCGTTGCCCGCTGTTGAAACAAGACTGCGGACGTTGAGCAAAACTTTATCCGACACATCCGTACTGAATACGGGAATCAGATCGTTCGACCTGATCAGCCGTCGCTACAAGGCGACCAACATGCGTCGTGTTTTCCCCGACGCCGGAGAGTACGAAGCAAAACATCGTCAATACGGGTTGCATTTGTGGTATGAGATCATCATTCCCGAAGACGAAGATCCAGAAGCGGTTGCTATTAATTATGTTGGAGATGAAAATGTGCAGATTGCCGAGCCGCGTTACAGGATACGCAGTTTTGCCATGCCTCCGGCGCCTTTGCCACTTGCAGAAACGCCCAATGATCCCGACTTCGAAAAACAATGGAACTTAAACAATACGGGGCAGACGGGAGGAACTCCGGGCGCTGATATCCGAATGGTCGAAGCCTGGGAAAAAGCCAAATCATTGGGAATCAAAAATAACAATGTCATAGTAGCGGTGATTGATGGCGGTGTATATCATGATCACGAGGATTTGAAAGATAATATGTGGGTGAATGAGGCAGAATTGAACGGCGCCCCGGGCGTTGATGATGATAGAAATGGATATGTGGATGATATATATGGATATGATTTCATAAATCGTACCGGAACAATTTCTCCAGATGACCATGGCACACATGTGGCCGGAGTCATTGCTGCAGTGACTGATAACGGCGTCGGTGTATCCGGCATATCCGGAAATCAGAACGATGGATTTGGTATAAAAATCATGACAGTGCAAATACTCGACGGCAACAAAAGCGTGTTGTCCATTGGGCCGGCATTTGCATATGCAGCCGACAATGGCGCAGTGATTGCACAAAACAGTTGGGGATACGAAGAAGCGAATGTATACAACAGGACAGATATTGAAGCAATCAATTATTTTATCAAAGAAGCCGGTAAGGATAAAAATGGCCTCCCACGTCCCGGAACGCCCATGACAGGAGGGATTGTTATCTTTGCCGCGGGTAACGATAACAAGGATGACAAATGGTACCCAGCCTATTTTGACAATGTGCTGGCTGTGGCGGCTACGAACCATGACGGGAAATTGGCACGATATTCAAATTACGGCAACTGGGTGAATATTTCGGCGCCCGGCGGCGAAATCACCGGAAGGAACGAAACAGGAGGAATTTACAGTACATCCTACCGTGCCGCCAACAGCAACTATTACGAATATATGCAGGGTACGTCGATGGCCTGCCCTCATGTGTCGGGCGTGGCAGCGCTGGTACTTTCGGTGTATGGCAACGAATGTTATACGCCCGATATGTTGCGTTCCCGTTTGTTACTTTCAGTAACGCCATTAGACATGTTTGATCCCGTAAATGCCTCAAAGATGGGCGCCGGATTAGTGAACGCTTCGACAGCTTTGACTCCCGGCAGCGCACCCGAAAACATAACCGATCTGACGGCTGAAATGATCAATGCCGTGTCATGCAGGTTGAACTGGACAGTTCCGCAAGCAGAAAACAGTGATGAACTGAACCTTTACACCGTAGCCTGCGCCACCGGGCAGATCACCGAAGCCAATTTCGATCAGTATGCACTGCCGCCGGCTGTTGCATCGCCGGTAGCGGAAACAACCCTGCAAACCATCGTTACCGGACTTCGTCCCGCTACATCATATTTCATTGCCATACGTAAATCGGACAATCCGTGCGAAGTATCCGCAATTTCCAATGTCGCGACGGTCACTACGCGCACCAATGCAGCGCCTGTTGTGTCTACCCCTTTACCCGACATTACCTTGAGAGATGTGGCAAAGGAAACAGCTTTTTATGTTGGAAATGTGTTTACCGATGATGACGGAGATAAAATGACTTACGAAATATCAGTCGCTTCCTCAAAGATAGCTTCCGCAAGGGTAAAGGGCGATTCTATACTGATCAAACCGGTAGCGGCAGGGAAAACAGCATTAACGCTCACAGCAGACGACGGCAATTCAGGACGAACATCTTTTTCATTGTCGTCGACCATCACACAAAACCATGCGCCTGTGTTCAGCGGACTGTTTGCAGATACAACGCTTATCCCCCATAGCGCTCCCGTTGTGGTCAATCTGGCAGAATATGTATCCGATCCGGAAGATGATCCGGTAATTTTCAATTTGCAACCCGGCAAGAGTGACATCCTCAATGCAGATATCAACGATAATATTCTGATCATATCATCACATCATCACGGATTTGAAACATTAGAGATCACCGCATCCGACCCGTATCATGCCAAAACCACAAAAACCATCCGTATCACGGTGGAACAGAAATATGCTCCGGACAAAACCGACAGATTGCTGGTGTACCCCAACCCGACAAACGACATACTGTGGTATTCGTATATCCTGAATAAACCGGCATCGGTAAACATTCGCATCGTGAACTTCATCGGGCAAATCATGTATCAGAAACCTTCCGAAAAGCTACCGGCAGGCACATATTATCATAACATCAATATTAGCGATTGGGATGTCGGGATATATGCCGTACAGTATTTTGTTGATGGAAAACTGAAAGATACGAAGAAGGTGGTGAAACATTAAAGTAAGTTTCTATGTTTTATTTTTCTTTTACGCAAGAAATGTTTTACTTTGCATGAAATAACATACCGGAAGTTTTGCAGAAATTTTGAATCATGAATAAAGTTTTCATAGCCAATCCAATCTTCGACACGGTGTTCAAACATCTGATGGAAAACAACCGTGTGGCGCGTTACTTTGTGGAAACGATTATCGACCAGCCTGTTGACAATATTGGTGTAACACAGCAGGAGCGCACTTTCGTAAAGATACCGTCAACGGTTGAAGGTAAGGAACTGACGCAGGAGGAGATAACGAAGATAGCAGAACTGTTGTCTGTACTTCGTTACGATTTTGTAGCTACCATACGCACTCCCGAAGGTTACAAAAAAGTGTTGATAGAAATTCAGAAAGCCAAGAATATACTCGATTTGATGCGTTTTCGCTCCTATCTTGGCGAACAGTACAAACGCAGGGACAATATCGTCACAGATGGCACGCAAACAGAAGAAATTTTACCCATCATCACCATTTATTTGCTTGGGTTCAAGCTGCCGGAAACTGACGCTATTGTCATCCATGTCAGCCGAACTTACCGTGATGTGATTGCCCGCAGGGAATTGCACGTGAAAAGCGAATTTATCGAATGTCTTACGCATGACAGTTATGTGGTTCAGATACCCCGCATCGAAGGGAAAAGCCGCAGTCGTCTTGAAAAAATGCTGAACGTTTTTGAGCAGAATGATTTCTATGATGAAAAAGGTATCCTCAAACAATATCGTCATGAATTGGAAAAGGATGATGAAGAAATACGTCTGATGGTGGAGATACTCTGTCATATTGCTGCAGACCCTGAAAAACGGGAAGAGATAGAGTTAGAATGGCGCTCAAAGGAATTTTTGGAAGACTATATCAAACAGAAAAAGGCGATTGCAATGCAGAAACAAGTACTTGAGGAGAACCAAAAAGCACTTGAGGAAAACCAAAAAGCACTTGAGGAAAACAAGAAAGTGCTTGATGAGAAACAAAAAGCGCTTGAAGAGAGCCAAAAAGTAATTGAGGAGAGCCAAAAAGCACTTGAGGAGAACCAAAAAACGCTTAAGGAGAGCCAAAAAACACTTGAGGAAAACAAAAAAGTACTTGAGCAAAAAGATAAAGCGCTTGAGCAAAACCAAAAAGTACTTGAGCAAAAAGATAAAGCGCTTGAGGAAAAAGATAAAGAAAATGAAGAACTGAAAAAACAGATTGCCGGGTTACAAAAAATGGCAAAATGAACTGTTATCTAAAACCGTAATTCATATGATACTGAATATTGATCATATCACGAAATTTGTTTCTAAAGAAAAGATTTATGCCCGTCAGGACGAAGCAGTTGCTTACGTAAAGGTCCTATACGGAAAAACAGGTAAGGGTAATGATTTCCTTGGATGGGTGCAGTTACCTGCAAACATCACCGAAAATGAAATTTCTGCCATTGAGGAAGTAGCCTCATTCTACAAGCAGAACACTGAAATAGTGGTGGTGATTGGTATCGGCGGTTCGTATCTTGGGGCGAAGGCTACAATAGAGGCATTGTCGGATAACTTCTGGGCGATGAAGGAAAATGAAAACCCGAAAGTGATTTTTGCCGGACAAAACATCAGCGATGACTATCTTTATGAATTGCTCGCTCTTTTAGAAACGCGCAAATATGGAATCATAGTGATTTCCAAATCGGGAACTACCACCGAGCCGGCTATAGCCTTCAGGTTGTTGAAAGATCATCTCGAAAAGAAAGCGGGTAAGACACAGGCCAAAGACCTGATTGTTGCCATTACCGACGAAAAGAAAGGCGCGCTTCGCAGTTTGGCAACACAGGAAGGTTACCGCACATTTGTGATTCCCGACGACGTGGGCGGCCGTTTTTCGGTACTTACCCCTGTGGGATTGTTGCCGGTTGCAGTTGCAGGGTTTAGTATCCGGCAGTTGCTTCAGGGCGCTGCCGACATGCAAAAGGCTACGGGACCCGATGCGCCGTTTGAGGAAAATCCGGCAGCCATCTATGCCGCTGCCCGCAACGAATTGTATTGCGCCGGAAAAACCACAGAAATACTGGCAGGCTATCATCCCAAACTGCTGTATGTCACAGAATGGTGGAAACAACTTTACGGCGAGAGCGAAGGAAAAGAAAACAAAGGCATTTTCCCGGCAGGCGTCACCCTCACTGCCGACCTTCATTCGATGGGACAATACATTCAGGAAGGCTTGCGCAATATATTTGAAACGGTCATTTCAGTGAAGCGGACAGCCCACAGGCTGCGTATCCCCAATGACCCCGCAAATCTGGATACATTGAATTTCCTTTCGGAAAAACGTATCGACGAGGTGAACAAAATGGCTGAACTCGGAACAATGCTGGCTCATGTGGACGGCGGAGTGCCCAACATTCGCATCGAAATCCCTGCCATCAACGAATACAATCTTGGCGCACTGTTCTATTTCTTTGAAATCGCTTGCGGTATCAGCGGCTACATGCTGGGAGTGAATCCCTTTGACCAGCCCGGCGTGGAAGCATACAAAAAGAACATGTTTGCGCTGTTAGACAAGCCCGGTTACGAAGAGGAAAGCAGGAAAATCAAAGAGAGACTGTAATCACGACCTCGCCGGCGACGTCCGGAAAGATGTAATTCCCGTCATTGCGGGAAAAGCGAAGCAATCCGGTACAATGTCTTTAATAGATTGCTTCGGGCTATCGCCCTCGCAATGACGTTTCATCGGACTTTTTGCACAGTTTCCGGAACGTCAGTATAAACGTCGGGACTGAAAGTGCGGACATTTCTTCCTCAAACCTGAAACCTCAAACCTGAAACCTCAAACTTTAAACTTTAAACATGAAGCCTGAAACCATTTCCCGTAAGGTAATCGAAGGCCGGCGAATTTCTGCCGATGAAGGTCTGGCGCTTTATCAGTGCAGTGATCTGGGATGGCTTGGCGCACTGGCCTGCCATGTGAAAAGGCAAAAAAGCGGAAACGAAGTCTATTTCAACAAAAATTTCCATATCGAACCAACCAATATTTGCGTTTATCATTGCCGTTTTTGTTCATATTCCTGTCGCACGGATAACTGTAATTCATGGGAAATGACGGTTGATGAAGCAGTGAATACAGCCAGACGCTATGAACGTTCGGACGTTACCGAAGTGCACATCGTCGGCGGCGTTCATCCCGACAGGGACGTGCATTTTTATGCCGCCATGCTTGCGGCCATCCGCGCGGTTTTGCCCGGGGTTCATATCAAGGCGTTCAGCGCGGTGGAGCTTGATTACATGTTTGCGAAAGCCGGAGTAACAGACAGCGAAGGTTTTGAAATATTGAAACAGGCAGGGTTGCAGTCGATACCGGGCGGCGGCGCCGAGATATTCGACGAGGGCGTCCGCAAAGAAATTTGTCCCGAAAAAACCGGTTCCGGGCGCTGGCTGGAGATTCATCGCGCTGCTCATCGCGCAGGCGTCCTGTCGAATGCAACGATGCTTTACGGACATGTGGAACATTACGCGCACCGCATCGATCATCTGATGCGTCTGCGCGCGCTTCAGGACGAAACCGGCGGATTCAGCGCCTTCATCCCGCTGAAATTCCGTATGGCTAATAATGCCATGTCGCATCTGGGCGAAGTTACTGCTGTTGAAGATATGAAAAATTATGCAGTTTCGAGGATTTTTTTAGACAACATACCACACGTGAAGGCTTACTGGCCGATGATCGGCAGGGACATGGCGCAGATGGCGCTTGCCTTCGGCGCCGACGATGTGGACGGTACGATTGACGATACAACCAAAATCTATTCGATGGCAGGCGCGGCCGACCAAAAGCCTGCAATGACCACCGCCGGAATGACGGAAATGATTCGTGCAGCCGGATATCAGCCTGTGGAACGCGACAGCCTTTACCGGCCGGTTTGCTGATCCGGTTGTCTTTTTCTCCTGTTCACCAGCATCACACTGGATAAAATAATGATCAGTCCGAGAATTTGTACAAGTGTAATCTGTTCTTTTCCGAATGTTTTTCCAAAAAAAACGGCGATAAAGGGATTGACGTAGGCGTGCGTTGCCACTTCGGTTGCCGGACGTACTTTCAGCAGCCACACGTATGCCGAATAGGCAAGTATGGAACCGAATACAATCAGGTAAGCCAGCGACAGCCACGCAGAAGCAGGAACCTGCCTCAAATCTGTGTGAATATCTCCGAAAATAAAGGAACACAGCCAAAACACAGCGCCGGCAAAAAGCATCTGCCAAGCCGATCCTGCAAAAGCGTTTACTTCCTCCGCCGCTGACGACCGGTATTTAGCATACAGTGTACCTAAAGCCCAGGAAATACATCCGAAAACAAGAATAAGCACGCCGTATTCCCTGTGTTCATGGACGGCGCCGGCCGGCTCAAGTTGCTCTGCATACAGCATCAGTACGCCAAAAAAACCGGCAATGATACCGGTTACCGTAGCAGGATTCCGAAAATTCTTTTTCCACATCGGCACATCTAATGCCATGATCCAAATAGCTGTCGACGAAGCAATGATGGCCACCAGACTGCTGCTCAGATATCTTTGAGCCAGCATGACCACAGCCATATCAATAAAAAGCAGAACAATACCGCTAATGGCCGATTTCCTGATCAGGCTTTTTCTGAATACGGGTTCGCCTCTGATACAGCACCAACCAAGAAGCAACAGCCCTGCAACAGTAAAACGAACGGCGCCAAGCAGAAACGGAGGAAAACCTTTCAGGGCAACTCCAATGAAATAATAAGTGGAGCCCCACACTACATAAATAAGGAAATAAGCAACGAAAATACCGGGATTCCGGGATTTAAAGATTCCGGGATTCCGGGATTCAAAGACTTTGAATTTTTGAATCATTGAATTTTAAATCAATGAATTTTTAACTTTTTGCAGTCCTTCGGCAAGAAGTTCTTTGGGGCAGGCTATGTTCAGCCGGATAAAGTTTTCGCCATCGGCGCCGTACAGTGTTCCTGCATTGACCAGCAGGTTTTCCTTTTCAAGCAGCATTTTGGCTATGGCTGCCGACGTCATGTTCAATACAGAACAGTCTATCCACACAAGGTAAGTTGCCTCCAGGGGCAAAACCGGAAACTGCGGGAGATGTTTTTTGAAAAAATCCCTTAAATAAAGGTAATTGCCAAGCAGGTATTTTTTCAGTTCTTCGAGCCATTCTTCTCCCTGGTTGTAGGCAGCTATTAAAGCCTCTACCGCAAAAGAATTAATTTCACAAACTTCGTTGATGTTTAGTGCTTTGTCGATTTTTTTTCGTATGGTTTCGTCGGCTGCATGAATATTGGCTACCTGCAATCCTGCAATGTTGAATGTTTTGCTTGGCGATGTACAGGTTATCGAACGGTAACATAATTCCTCGCTGAGCGATGCAAACGGGAGATGCCGGTGTTCGGGATAAACGAGATCGCAATGTATCTCATCCGATACCACAGTGACGCCATTTTCCATGCAGATTTTTCCCATCCGCGTCAGTTCTTCCCTGCTCCAAACCCTTCCCACCGGATTATGCGGACTGCACAATAAAAAGAGTTTTGCACGCGGATCGGAGGCTTTCTTTTCGAAATCATCGAAATCAACTGTATATGTTCCATTCTTGTAAACCAACCGGTTAGCAACTATTTCGCATCCGTTGTTGCGGATGCAGGAAAAAAAACAGTTGTACACGGGCGTCTGAACGATGATTTGGTCGCCGGGAACGGTTAATGCCTTGAAAATAGCTGACAACGCGGGTAAAACTCCGGTAGTAAAGAGCGTCCATTCCCTGTGAAAACAGAAATGATGCCGTCGCTCAAACCAACCGGTTACCGCGTCGAAATAAGTTTGCGGTACTTTTGTATAACCAAAAATTCCATGTTGCAGTCTTCTTTCAAGCGCGTCAATGACGGGAGGCGCTGTACGGAAATCCATATCGGCCACCCACATGGGCAATACCCGGTCGTTCGGCGCCGAATCCCATTTGTAGGAATTGCTGTTCCTGCGCGGAACAATCTCATCAAAATTATATTTCATCATCTTACGGTCTTTATCTCACACGCTTCCGGGTTTTTGCAGTTTTCATCAATAATAATCTCATTGATGCTTTCTGCGATGATATATCCGTTTCCGGGATTTTTCACGCTGGTAACCGGACTGTTGATGGTGGCTTTCAATGTACTGTATTCAAAATTCCGGTCGGCGTCGGGCGTCATCACACAGTTTTCCATGACTAAATTTTCGACATAGCAAAGGGCTTGCGTGCCGGATATGGTACAGTTCACCAACCGCAGGTTTTTCGAGTACCAGCCGAGATATTCGCCATTGATGACCGAGTCGTATACAGTTACGTTTTCGGTATGCCAAAAAGCATCCTTTGAATCAAGATGCGAATGACGAACTTCTACGTTATGAGCATCCTGAAACGAATAGTTGCCTTCCAGTCTGAAATTTTCAACTTTAATATTTTTACTGTTCATAAAAATATAGTCGCCACCTTTGACTTCAACATGACGGATGTCAAGGTTTCTGCAATTCCAGCAACATTCGGCGGCATTGGGCAATTTTACGTTTTCGAGGATAAGCCCGTCGATCTCTCTGAACATTTTGGGTGCATCAACGACGGTGTTGGTCATGCGGAAATTTTTGGAATACCAGATGGCCGCCCTGCTGTAAACCGTGAAGAGACAGCTGTCAATCCATACGCCGTTATTGTGCCAAAACGGGTATTTGCACATAAATTCGCAACGATACGCTTCCACGTTATTACACTCTTTTATTGCCGATTCGCCCGGATAAAATTTTACATTTTCAAGCCGAAGGTTGTTAGTAGCGAAAAGAGGTCGCTCACCTTCAAAAAACTGATTACTGACTAAATTCATTTATTGTCTTTCTATACTGTCTACTGTGTGGGCAAAAATAAGAAATGTTTTTGGATTCATCAAATTTTCATCTACTTTTGCCAAAAAAGATTTTTTTGCCATGATTCAAATCACCACCGGTAAAGCTATTCCCGAAGACGGCAGCATAATATTGCTGGCGACGACAGATTCTGATTTTGCAAGCGTGGGGCTTTCCGAAGAGGAAATCCATTACGTGAAAACACTGATGAAAACACAATCATCCCATATAGCTTTCAATAAATGCGGACGGTGGCTCTTTATACAATCGCTTGATCCGTCAAATAATATCTCTGCGGAAAAAGAAAAAATGCGCCGAAATGCCGCTAAGTTACACCCATGTATCATGCAGCAGAAAATACGGTCGCTGGCTCTTGTCGATATGGCAGGCAATGCTGCGCTGGCATGTGCTTTCGCGGAAGGAATGGCGCTGTCCGGTTATCAGTTTCTGAAATACACACGCAAAAAAGCCGAAGAACAATCTTTGCTGTCCGAATTAATCATTGTGGGAACTGTTGAACAAACCGAAATCAACCGGTTGAACTATGTATTGGAAGCGGTATACAAAGCGCGCGACCTGGTAAACGAACCTGCCAATATGATGACTCCTGTGCAGTTTGCTGCAGAAATTGAGGCAATGGGCAAGGAGGCAGGATTTGAAGTACAGGTTTTCGACAAGGCTGCCATAGAAAAAATGAAGATGGGCGGCATATTGGCCGTGAACAGAGGAAGCACGGAATCGCCCACTTTCTCTGTCCTGGAATGGAAACCTGCCGCAGCAAAAAATAAACGTCCTGTGGTACTTGCGGGTAAAGGCGTCACCTTTGACAGCGGCGGGCACAACCTGAAAACGGGCGATCATATGAACGACATGAAGTGCGACATGGCAGGAGGCGCTGCTGTTGCCGCTACCATCTATGCGATCGCCAAATCGCAACTGCCCGTTTATGTGACAGGTCTGATTCCTTCGACCGACAACCGCCTCAGCCCCGACGCCTGTTCGCCGGGCGACATTATTACCATGTATGACGGCACTACGGTGGAAGTGACGAATACCGACGCCGAAGGACGCCTGATTCTGGCCGACGCACTGGCTTACGCAAAAAAATACGATCCGGAATTACTGGTGGATATGGCAACGCTCACAGGCTCGGCACAACGCGCTCTGGGCGACCAGGGAATAGCAGCCATGAGCAATGCTCCGCGTGAAATAACGGACAGGCTCAAAAGTTGCGGTGAATCCGTCCACGAACGTTTAGTTGAATTTCCTCTATGGGAAGAGTATGCCGAATATCTGAAATCGGACATTGCCGATCTCAAAAACGAGGGCGGCAAGTTTGCAGGGATGATTACCGCAGGTAAATTTCTGGAACATTTTACTGCTTATCCATACATACATCTTGATATAGCCGGTATAGCCTTTACAGAAGAAATCCACAGTTATAGGGGCAAGGGAGGAACAGGAGCCGGTGTAAAATTGTTGTTTGAATTTTTGAAAAATTATTAAAAAGATGAAAGAAAGAAAGAAGTTACGTATTGGAATTACGCATGGCGACATCAACGGTATTGGTTGCGAAGTAATTCTGAAGACCTTGAATGACGTGCGGATACTCGAGTTGTTTACCCCTGTGATTTACAGTTCGCCCAAAGTGATTGCCTATTACCGGAAGGCGCTTGGATTAAGCAATCTGAACACATATACGGTACGTTCGGCTGATGAAGCGCACGACGAACGTATCAATGTGGTGAATTGCCTCATCGACGAGGTACGTGTGGAGATGGGCAAATCAACGCCGCAAGGCGGCGAAGCCGCCTTGAGAAGTCTGCAGTTGGCTGTAACCGAAATGAAAAGCGAAATGCTGGATGCTTTGGTTACTGCACCCATCAATAAATACAACACGCAATCGGAACAGTTTCATTTTCCGGGACATACCGAATACCTCCAGTCTGAATTTGGTAACAGCAAGGCGATGATGCTGATGATTAGCGACTCGTTGCGCGTCGGTATGCTCACCGGCCATGTACCGCTTGCCGATGTGCCGGCACTAATCACTCAGGAAAAGCTCATATCAGCCCTGCGCCTGATCAACCGGACGATGCTCGAAGATTTCAACATTGATCGCCCGCGTATTGCCGTTCTGTCGCTGAATCCTCATGCCGGCGATAACGGTCTGCTGGGTGGAGAAGAGCAAAACATCATCAATCCGGCAATCGAAAAAGTCAAATCCGAAAATATACTGGCTTTCGGGCCGTATCCATCCGATGGATTCTTCGGTACGGACAACTACCGGAAATTTGATGTGACGCTGGCCATGTACCACGACCAGGGTATGACGGCATTTAAAACCCTGTGTTTTGAAAACGGCGTAAACTATACTGCCGGATTGCCCATTGTTCGCACATCTCCGGCACACGGAACGGCTTACGAACTTGCAGGAACAGATGCTGCTTCACCTGAATCCTTCCGGCAGGCACTTTACATGGCCTGCGATATAACTGCCAACCGGAAACAGTACCGCTCATTGAAAGCAAATGCAATGAAAGATGTTGAATTGAAGGTAACGAATGAAGAGTAGATATGAAAAGTTTTTGGAATGAACAGTGGAAGGATATTGAAACGGTGTATGACGGAAAAAACCGCAGAAAAAATTTACTGTTTTCAATTATGGGCGAGTAGTAAGTTATATAGACAATATTAACACTCCCAGACCTGTTTTGTACTTCTCTGCTATACATATTGAATATTTTGCAACACCCAAAATTACAAAACTATTCCTAATTATCAAATAGTTACACGGGTGTTGCAAAAAAATGCGGAAAACAAGAAATCAACCCGGAGCCCCACCGAAATTTTGAGGTACAGAAAAATACGGGGTAAAAACTGCAATGTGGGTTAATATCGAGATAGTCACACAACGGGATTTGACCTTGCGTATTGATTTCGTTAGTGAAGAGGACAGCTCACTCTTTCGAGTATTCCTGATATTTTTGTTTGATCGCCCGATTAATCGTTTCCGGCGAATAATTCATCAAAAAATCATTTGAAAAGTTGCAATAGGACATAAATTTTATTAATTCATCATCTTTCAGGCCGGTAAGTTGCGCCACCATTTTACCGTTGAACTTTTCGCCGATGAACATAAAATCGTGCGTTCCTTCTTTTAGCTTTGCATAATACTTTTTCTGCTTGCCCTCCCGACTGAACCGATTGTAGAAAAACGTAACAGGATTGATACCCGTAGGTATGTTGATACCACCCTGATTGGGAAGTGGAGGCGTGTAAACCTCCCATTTGGTAACAAACGGTTTCTCGATGATCGGCTGGATGATAACTTCGCTTAATTCATAGGTAGCGGGTTGCAGTTTGATGATATATCCATAATTGTACATTGAGTCGGTGAGGGAGATCGTCAGATTTTCGTAGCCGAGTGCGCTGAACAGAATACTGTCGTTGACATTGGCCGTAATTTTAAAATTGCCGTAAGCATCGCTCACCGTTGCTGTGCGTTGTGTTTTGTTGATGATGTGACAATTGCTGATAGAATTGAAACTGCTGTCGCTCACCACTCTCGACTGGAAAATATAATTGAAGTCCACTGTTACACGAGATAACTGATCCCTGCCTGCCTGATCTTTGTTTGACCAATAACTCAGATTTTGATTTTTTAAACGGTCTGTTTGCGACTGTGCATTGCAGGGCAGATGAACAAGCAGGCCGGCCACTGCCAACACAACAAAGTATAAAATATGATTGACTGCCGGATTCATAAAATGATTTTTGCAAAATTATAAAAATAAAATGAAAAATCGCGATCTTCATATTGGAAAATGTTCTATTTTTGCACACAAAATTTTAAAATTTAATCTATCATGGTAAAAAATAAAGTATATATAGTAGTATTAGCATTGTTGACAATGACAGTAATTAATTCATGTAAAATGGACAAAAAAGCAACATTTACCGGCGCCGAAGGCGAAGTAAAGCTGGTCACGCTCGATCCGGGGCATTTCCACGCTGCGTTGGTACAGAAAAACATGTACACGCAGGTTTATCCCGACGTGATGGTGTATGCGCCTGATGGCGACGACCTGAACGAACACCTCAAAAGAATTGAGGCATACAACACGCGGACAGACAGTCCGACACGCTGGAATGAAACAGTATATCGTGGCGAAGATTTTTTTGCCAGGATGATTGCCGAAAAGAAGGGCAATGTGATGGTAACATCCGGCAACAACGGCAAAAAAACCGAATACATAAAGAATGTGATCGATGCAGGGATAAACGTACTTGCCGATAAGCCAATGGCAATCAATGCCCAAAATTTCGAAATTCTCAAACAGGCGTTTGAATCGGCACAGTTGAATCATGTGTTGCTCTACGACATTATGACCGAACGGTTTGAGATAACCACCCTGTTGCAGCGTGAATTTTCGATGTTGTCCGACGTATTCGGCACACTTGAAAAAGGAACGCCCGACAATCCGGCTGTAACCAAAGAAAGCGTGCATCACTTTTGCAAATACGTATCGGGTGTGCCTTTGAAACGTCCTGCATGGTTTTATGATGTGGAACAGCAGGGAGAAGGAATCGTTGACGTTACCACGCATCTGGTAGACCTGGTGCAGTGGGAATGTTTTCCTGAAGTAATACTGGATACCAGAGATGTGAATATTGTTTCGGCAAAACGCTGGACGACTGATTTGAGTAAGGAGCAGTTCACGCTGTCGACTGCTTTACCCGAATATCCCGACTATCTGAAGAAGGATGTCCGTGACGATATATTGCACGTGTATTCCAATGGTGAAATTAACTATACCCTGAAAGGCGTACATGCCAAAGTGGGAGTCATCTGGAACTTCATAGCGCCCGAAGGAACCGGCGATACGCACTATTCCATCATGCGCGGTACCAAAGCCAATCTGATTATTCGTCAGGGGGCGGAACAGGGCTATGTGCCTACTCTGTACATCGAACCGCTGGTTCATACAAGTCTTATCGGCATTGAAAAAGGTTTGCTGGTGATACAGTCAAAATTTCCCGGTATAGAATTGAAAAAACTCGAAACAGGCTGGGAAGTGCTCGTACCGCAAAAATACCACAACGGTCACGAAGCGCATTTCGGACAGGTGACCGAGCGCTATCTGCAATATCTGATAGACGGAAAATTGCCCGACTGGGAAGTACCCAATATGATTACCAAGTACTATACCACCACCAGAGCGCTGGAAGTGGCGAAGGGGAACAGGTAAGAAGCATCAGGCGCACTTTCTGATTGTACTTCCGGTTTCATCTCAAAGCGATCCGATTGAAAAAAATATTGGTATATACATTTGTTCTGGCAGTATTTGTGATGCTGTTCGAACATTGTGCCAGGATTCCGGGCAATATTTCAGGGGGGCCTAAGGATGAAGTTCCGCCACAGTTTGTACGTGGCGTTCCGTCAAACTATTCCACCAATTTTAATGCAAAGCGGATTGAAATTACTTTCGACGAATTTTTACAGTTGAAAGACGCCAATAATCAATTCTTTTCATCTCCGCCATTCAAAAAAAAGCCTGAAATACTTCTTTACAGTAAAACCGTGCGCCTTAACCTTAAAGAACCGTTGTTGCCCGATATGACCTATACATTTGATTTCGGCGCGTCTATTGCCGATCTGAACGAAGGGAATGCAGCAACCGGATTTACGTATGTATTCTCCACCGGAGATCATATTGATTCGCTGACGTTTACCGGGCGTATCCTTAACGCTTTCGATCTGAAATCCAAAGGAAAGGACGATAAAATATCCACGTGGGTATTGCTGTACGACGATTTGAGCGATTCGGCCGTGTACAAACAAACGCCGACGTACGTAGCCCGTGCCGACCAGTCGGGATTCTTCACTTTTTCGCATATTCGTCCCGATACATTCCGTATATTTGCTTTGCGCGACGTGAACTCAAATCTGCTTTTCGACATGCCCAACGAACAGATCGCTTTTTCAGATACATTGATTTTGATGGATCAGCGTTATTACCGCAAGCCCGATTCACTGTTTTTTACTTCGCGCAATACGCCTGATTCCATCAAAGAAAAGAATCCGGATTTGCTGCATGTGGATATGATGCTTTACCAGTTTGAGGAAGAACCTTCCAAGCAGTACAGAATGGCTTACGAACGCAAAGAATCGAATATGCTGCGTTTTGTCTACAGTTTGCCGGTTGATTTGGATTCCATCTTTATTGACGTTCTGGAATATGAACCGGCGGGAAAATGGCACGAAATGGAAACCTCTGCCAAAAACGATACACTCGATTACTGGCTGACCGATACCTCTTTGATCAGCCGAAAAACACTGATGGTACATCTTCACTCGCCACGTACCGATTCACTGAATCGTTTGATTTACACGAATGATACGTTGAAACTGACCTTTGAAGAACCGAAGCAGACTGCTACTGCGAGAACGACGCGCCGCGAACAGAGAGAAAGCGAGCAACCCGCAAAACCTCGCATTGCTGTGGAAACACTGATCATCACCCCCAATGTCAAGAACAACGGAACGATGGAATTGACTGACCGTTTACAGCTAATCGCTTCACAGCCAATAGCGGATACCGATCCGACAAAAATCACTCTGCAGGAACAGTACGATACACTGAAAAGACCTGTCGCGTTCACATTTGCGCGGGATTCGGTTAATGCGCGGAAAGCCTTTCTTGACTGGAAACTGAAAGAAGATACCAAATATTTTCTGACCATCGACAGTATGTCGTTTACGAGTATTTACGGTGTATTCAACGATTCAACCGGCATTACTTTCAGTACGCAGAAGGAAGATTATTACAGCATTCTGGAAATTACCTTTGACAGTATCCCTTGTCCGTTAATCGTACAGGCGCTCAAAGGCGACAAGGAGGATGTGGTAAAGCAGGCGACGCTTACCGAAGGCAACGTGGCAACCCTCGATTACCTGAAACCCGACAAGTACAGAGTCAAACTGATTTACGACCTTAACGGCAACGGAAAGTGGGATACGGGCAATTATCTGAAAAAAATACAACCCGAGAAAGTGGAATATTTTTCTGAACCGGAGGTGGAGACTCATTCAAACGTGAAAATCGAATTACAATGGCCGTTAAAGAAAAAAGAGATAAATGACAGGAGCGGAGATCAGGAAGATCACGACCATGATCATGATCATCACGATCATTAACTAAAATGACAACCGACGATTTTTATATGCGCGAAGCCATTAAAGAAGCGCGTCAATCTATTGAAAAGGATGAAGTGCCGGTGGGTGCGGTAATTGTTGCAAAGGACAGAATCATTGCACGTGCTCACAATCTTACGGAAACCCTCAACGATGTAACCGCTCATGCCGAAATGCAGGCCATAACAGCAGCCGCATCGTATCTTGGCGGAAAATACCTGAAAGACTGTACCCTTTATGTAACGCTTGAACCCTGCCTGATGTGCGCCGGGGCGCTTTACTGGGCGCAAATCACACGCATTGTCTATGGCGCAACAGACGTCAAACGGGGTTTTTCATTATCTCCTTCGTCGCCGTTGCATCCTGCTACAACAATAACTAACGGTATCCTCGAAAAAGAGTGTGCCGCCCTTCTGACCGATTTTTTCAGAAAAAAACGCAAAAACATTGAACGTAATAATATTGCATAGCTCAAAACCGTGCGTCTGCACGTCAAACGTAAAAAAAGTATTTGGCGTTTATAATAGAAAAAATATGATTGGCGTTCGCAGTTGAATTATTTCTTCAGTCTTTTTCTGATGAGCGCCGCCAGCGTATTCATCATCAACACAATGATAATCAACACCAGCGCAGTTCCGAAGGCAATCGGGCGCGACGCTTCGATGTTGGTGCCGCTCGTTGCAATCACGTACAGGTGGTAGGGCAGCGCCATCACCTGGTCGAAAATGCTCGTGGGCAGTTTCGGCAGGAAGTAGGCGGCAACGGTAAAGAGGATGGGCGCCGTTTCGCCCGATACGCGCCCGATAGAGAGAATTAAGCCCGTGATGATGTTGGGATAAGCCGCCGGTAATATCACGCGCTGAATGGTTTGCAGTTTGGTGGCGCCCAGCGCGAGGCTTCCCGAACGGTAGGCGTCGGGGACGGCTTTGAGGGCTTCTTCGGTGGTGCGGATGACCACAGGCAGGGCGAGCAGTCCCAGCGTGAGCGAACCTGCCAGAATGCTGTCGCCGAAACCGAGCGTGTTCACAAACAACGTCATCCCGAACAGCCCGAAAACAATGGACGGTATGCCGCTCAAGTTGTTGGTAACGATGCGTATGATTTTCACGAACAGGTTGTTGGCGGTGTACTCGTTCATGTAAATCCCAGCCATCGCGCCCAGCGGAAAGGCGAAAATCATGCTTCCGGTAACCAAACAGAGCGTCCCCACGATGGCGGGAAAGATGCCTCCGGCGGTCATTCCGTCTTTGGGCGCTTCGGTGAGGAACTCCCAACTGAGCACGCCAACGCCGTTGAAGATGATAAAT
>Ga0082212_10002394_pt1 | contig 27327 bp, 22 predicted proteins | sample TergutNt197P3_FD_71548 | JGI IMG/M metagenome (GOLD analysis project Ga0082212, IMG submission 71548) | Neocapritermes taracua P3 segment gut microbial communities from Petit-Saut dam, French Guiana - Nt197 P3 | ecosystem: Host-associated > Arthropoda: Insects > Digestive system > Gut ...
GTCAAGGAAAACCACGAATATTTAGCCGATGAAGCAGTGATTCAAAACGGACATTCTCCGTCCCTGTATCGCGCCGTGTTGATCAACAGGAGTTTAAATACTTCTGTCTTTGCATTAGTAAATACATTTGCATCCTATAAAATTAAAAGATTATCCATGATGAAAAAAGAAATTTCCAATCCGTTGAAAAAGTTAGCAGTTTTGCTGTTATGTCCCGCCTTGGGCTTTTTCTTTTGGGCTTTTTCAGAGCCTGAATACCATGTAACAGTTATTGAATCTGCTCAACCACAGGAAGAATTTTACCTGCCGCTGAGTGATTTGGCAGCAGTTGAACATACCGATATGTATGTCGAAGTTGCAAAAGATGATGTTCTTGTTGTTTGTCAAGAAGATACGGTAAAAGTAAGCGCCGGATCGTCAACTTCCGATGAAGCGGTTGTAATAGGTTATGGTACTATGCGTCGTACTTCGCCTTCCGACGAAGCAGTTGTAATAGGTTATGGCACTATGCAACGTACTTCGCCGCTTATTATAGTTGATGGAAAAGAAATCACATCCACTCTTAACGAGATAGATCCCAACCAAATCGAAAATATTTCGGTACTTAAAGATGAGGCATCCGTTAGTGTTTATGGAGAGAAAGGAAGAAACGGGGTGATTATTATTACAACGAAAAAGACGGATAATTCGACTAAATCTTCGGCGCTCGAAGAGTCAAAATTAAATAGCATTCAACAGGCGCTTGAAGGTGTACCTTCCGGAATAATATCCCAAAATTTGGCGAATGATTCAACCAAGACAATTCGAATCGAACCCGGAAGACGCTTAGGTACACAGCCTCTCTATATTGTTGATGGGAAAGAATTCACATCCCCTCTTAACGAGATAGATCCCAATCAAATCGAATCTATTACTGTATTAAAAAATGAGGCAGCCGTTAGAGTTTATGAAGAGAAAGCCAAAAATGGGGTGATTATTATTACAACGAAAAGGACCGATATTCCGGCAGAAATAAACGATTAATAATTTTTCTATCCGCATACCCGATGAAAACGCTGTTCTCCATTTTACCGCAAAAAGAGTATTACGAAAAGTACCGGAATCAATATACCAATTAATAGATACCATTTTCCGGAACCGGCAAGTCCTCTTTTGCCTTTCACAATAAATAATCCGGATATTGCTAACAGGATAAGCGATCCGGCAAAGACATCGGCCACCCAGTTCCAGCCTTTCACCTTGTTGTAGTGAAGGCGGTTGATCCAATAGATAAAGACGCGTTTTTTATGCGTTTCATAGTCTAAATAGCCGTTGGCAGCGTTATATACTCCTATGCCTCCCTCTAAAAACAAGCGCGAATGTTCATCGTCGATTCGCATAATCCTTTTCAAGTTCGGCAAGTTTTTATCTGCCTGCCAAGCAGCGGATAATTCATCGGAGGTCAGATTCGCCGGCAGTTGAATGACATTCGCTTCGGTACGGAAAGCCGGATCTTTCCCATTCATGTGGTTGAGATAGATGCCGGAAATTCCATATACCAACGAGATGCCCACCATCAAAAAACCCAGGTCACGATGGATAATGCGCAAAATACGCGTTAGTTTCATTTCAGTCCAAAATGTCGAAACTCAAACCGTTCATGTAATAAACCACATAGTAGTCTTTGTCATGCGCTTTCATCCATTGACGCATATCGCTGATATTACTTAATTCGGCAGCACAGGATTCGGCATCGCCTCCTTCTTCTTTTATCTGATTCACGCCTTTTTCCATTTCGTCGATATATTCCTGACTCAGACGATTTTCCTTGAGAACGCCGGTGATTGCCAACTTGGAACCTACCAGTTCACTGTCGAAACTTCCGATCTCGCCCTTTGCCTCTACCCGCATGGATACTTCCTGCGATTCGCCTACTATAAAACAACGCTGGCCGGAATGTACGCAGGTATGTGTAACATAACCGACTACCGTTAACGTTTCATCTAATTTCTGGTCAGCTACGGCTAAAAGATTGTCTAATTCAAAAGCAGTTTCTACTTCATTTGAAGCAGTTTCAGACTTGTTTTTGCTGTTACCGGAGCAAGAAAATAAAGCCAACGATAACACTGCTAAAAAAAAGATTTGTTTCATTGTTGTAAAATTATATTTATAAAGCAGCCATAATACATCACAACTGCCTGACTCTCAAAGTCGAGGTACCAAGATTCGAACTTGGGACCCCCTGCTCCCAAAGCAGGTGCGCTAACCGGACTGCGCTACACCTCGTTTTTACGGGTGCAAAGGTAAGAAAAAATTATGGATTAAGAATTAAGAATTAAGAATTATTTACATAATATCATTATTTTATGTACTTTTGCTCCGTAGTTTATCAAAAATGAATCGTTATTTTATCTATTTATCGTATAATGGAACGAATTATTGCGGGTGGCAAAACCAGCCCAATGGAGTTTCCGTTCAGCAAAAAATAGAGGAAGCCTTGCAAACGCTTTTGCGAAAACCTTTGTCCATCACCGGAGCAGGAAGAACCGATGCGGGAGTTCATGCCCGCTTGATGGCCGCCCATTTCGACTGGGAAAGTGAAAACATTGACTTGTCTTTTCTGACGGAAAGATTGAATTGCCTGTTGCCGTCTGATATTTCCATCATAAAAATACTGCCTGTTTTACCTGATGCACATGCCCGATTTGATGCACTTTCAAGAACTTACAAGTATTATATCTGTCAAGAAAAAGACGCATTTAATTATCCGTTCTACTATCGAATTGCTTCGCCTCTTGATTTTGAAAAAATGAATGAAGCGGCGTCTTTGCTTTTTGAATACACCGATTTTACAAGTTTCAGCAAGTTGCATACCGATGTAAAGACCAATAACTGCAAAATTATGTATGCCGCTTGGGAGAGGGATGGAACGGGTTGGGTGTTTACGATTCAAGCCGATCGTTTCCTGCGGAATATGGTACGGGCAATCGTAGGGACTCTATTGGAAGTCGGACGGGGAAAACTTTCATTGGACGGTTTTCGGCATGTGATTTCGTCTAAGGATCGGGGAAAAGCAGGAACCTCCGTTCCCGGAAACGCTTTGTTTTTGACAGACATTGAATACCCAACGTTCGTCTTTACAGTTAATTAGATAACAATATATATATGAAACTAAAAAATATTTTTATACTATTTTTAATGTATGCTGCTGTTCACTTTGTTCAAGGACAGACAGTAAACGAGTTGTTTGTTAAGATACCTGATCCGGCATTTTTACCACTAAGCGTTTCCGATCGTTTAGACTTAATCGACCTCTATAAAGCGGGAGAAAAGGCGGCCGTAAAAAATCTTTTAGAGGATTCATGTTCAATTTTTCGTTTGACGGACAATTATATGCAAATCCAAACCGGAAAGAATACAATAGAACTGTTTTTACTTCCCTTAATCAATGATTCCAAAATTGTGGGACTGATTCAAACGGTTTGTGCTCCGGTTTGCGACAGTAAAATTGAATTTTATACTATTACATGGAAAAAGTTGGATACATCCGTTTTTTTTACTTATGCCAATGCGTATGATTTTTTAAAAGCGGAAATTCAGCCGGAAGAGGAAAACGTCAGTAATGCGCTGACTCCGCTTGACGTTTCTTTCGTTCGATTACAATACGATCCGGATAAACAGGAATTACAACAATATTATACTACTCCGGATTATCTAAGTGAAGCAGATAGAAGTAAAGTAATGCCGTTTTTAAGAGAAACACCCAAGGCGCTTAAATGGAATATGACACGTTTTGAGTAATTATTTGCGCTTAAAAAGAAACCATAAACTCAATCGGTGGTTGAGTAATTCGTTTTTATCTAATTGAAACGCTTGCAGAATGTGCCGGTGTGATTGTTGTACCCAACTGCGAAAATCCGTTTGCTTTTGGTAATGAGGAATATATTCCAACAACTTTTCTAAATAAAAATCATCTGCTACAATACCCGCACCCGCAGCAGATGCTTCAAAGGCATTACACGCTTGCTCGATGTGAGTAGGCACCATCAAAATCGGCTTTCCCATATACATGGCTTCGCATACCGACTCAAAACCGGCTGTTGTCGCGTATGCTTTACTCCCTGCCATATAACTAAGGAATAACCGGTCGTTCAAACGATGGAACGACAAATGTTCATTGATGACGGTTTCATCTTCTACGCCTTTTCTATCCCAAAAAAAACGGATAAAGACATCGGGATGCTCCGCCTGAAACCGGATGATTTTGTCGGCATAGGTATCGTTCAGCATATATCCGTGTATATAATTCCCATCGCTTACTTCCACCTCAAATACATCTTTCCTCAACAATGGAGGAATAACTACAATCCGGTTATTCTGTACATTATCCATTTTCTTGATCGAAAGTGCAAACAGTTTAGACGCTCTGATACAGGTGATTCGTGTAAAAAAAAGCATCAATCGAAGTTCAACTTTGTTGGCTTGCGGAAATCGAAATTCGGGATGAAAGAAAATATACTGATGTCCGACGCATACATACGGAATTTTTGGCGGGAACAGGGCATACGCAAATCCGGTTAAAAATTCATAAAAATTAACTACAACATCTACATTTTTCCGTTTAATCTGTTTACGAATAAAATGAATACTTCTCAAATAAGTCCCTGTTTTAAGAAAATTGTAAAAAATACTTGCCCAAATGTTGGTCTGTTTGTTTTTGGATGCAGGAAGAAAATTAGGACTTTCAAAACGCAGCACTTCGGATTGAATATTCTTCAAAAAAAACGTGGGAAGTTCTCTCCTATTGCTTTTTCCTACCAAAACAGCTGCTACTTCGTGACCGTTTTTCGTCAGCAGTTCGTACAAAGCAATGGCTTGCGTCAAGTGTCCTCGACCTTCTCCTTGAACTACAAATAAAAACTTCATTTAGTCGTTTTTTGTCCTTGTTTACGACACAAATATAAGTCTTTTCCCGTAAAAAATAAAAAAATATACGGTAAAATTTTATTAATAGAGAGAAAAGATGTACTTTTGCACTCCGAAATGATAAATAAATAAACCTCATATACAATGGCAAAAAAAGTAGCAACAGCCCCTACACAGGTAGAGGCGAATGTAGGTGAAATCTTTTCAAGATCTGAAAAGTTCATCGAATCTTACAAAAATCATATCATCATCGCGGTAACGGCAATCATACTGATTGTAGTAGCTATTCTCGGCGCTCGCCAATATTATTTCATCCCTAAGGAAAAAGAAGCGCAAGCAGCTATTTTCCCCGGTGAGAGTTATTTAGCAGGTCAGCAATGGGACTTGGCTTTGAATGGTAACGGAACGGATTATTTTGGTTTTTTGGGTGTGATAGAGGATTACGGAATGACTAAGACAGCCAATTTGGCAAAAGCGTATGCCGGAATCTGTTACTACCACTTAAACAATCCGGAAGAAGCATTGGACTATTTGAAAAAATACAAAGGAAAGGACAAAATTGTTGCGCCGGTAATTAAAGGATTGATGGGCGATTGCCATGTGAATTTAGGAGATATAACAGAGGGTATTAAATATTTCAATAAGGCTGCTTCCGAATTAAATAGCGAGATGTTAAGTCCCATCTATTTGAAAAAAGCCGGAACTGCTTACGAAAGTATTTTTGATTACATCAACGCAATAAAAGCGTATCAAACGATTAAAGATAAATATCCCAATTCGCAGGAAGCAAGCGATATAGATAAATTCATCGAACGCGCCACTTTGCTAATGAAATAATGGCTACCCAATATCAGAATCTGTCGGATTACAACCCGGAAAACGTACCGGATGCAAGTGGTATGCGCTTCGCAATTATCGTTTCCGAATGGAATCCTGCTGTTACCGAAAAACTGAAAGAGGGCGCGTATAATACATTACTTAAACACGGAACAAAGTCTGAAAACATACGCGTGGTTTATGTTCCCGGAAGTTTTGAGTTGGTTTATGCAACCAAACGCATTATGGGAAGCCTTCGACCGGATGCCGTTATCGGATTAGGCTGCGTCATCAGAGGCGATACTCCGCATTTCGATTATGTCTGTTCGGGGGTGACACAGGGTTTTGCACAATTGAACGCAGAAGGGGATATCCCTTGCATATTTGGACTCCTGACGACCGATACCCTGCAACAAGCGACCGACCGTGCGGGAGGAAAATGCGGAAACAAAGGCGATGAAGCGGCAATAACCGCAATTAAAATGGCGCATCTTGCAGGAATGTTTAGATAGTGACAAGTGACGAGTTACAAGTAATTTTTAGTTTTTATTTTTTAATTTTTAGTTAAATAAAGTGCTTACGCTCAAAGTTATTACGGAAAAAACGCAGGAAGTCGTTGAAAGATTGGCTAAGAAACATTTCGATGCTCAAGCGATCATCAATGAAGTGATAGCAACCGACCAAAAAAGAAAGGCTTCGCAGCAAGTATTGGATAAAAATTCAGCCGAAATAAACCAATTATCCAAATCCATCGGACAGTGGATGAAAAACGGCGAGAAAGATGCAGCCGAAGCAGCGCGTTCTCAAGTAACTACCTTAAAAGACAGCAACAAGCAGTTGGAAATTGATATGAAAGAAGCGGAAAAACGCTTGATCGAACTGCTGTGCCAAATACCGAATCTTCCCAGCGACCAAGTGCCGGAAGGCAAACACGCCGCCGACAATCTAACAGAAAAGACAGGCGGTGAGATTCCTGTTTTGCCCGAAGACGCTCTTCCGCATTGGGAATTAGCGAAAAAATACGATTTAATTGATTTTGAACTGGGGGTTAAGATTGCCGGAGCAGGTTTCCCTGTCTATAAGCAAAAAGGCGCTCAATTGCAGCGTGCTTTGATTAATTTCTTTTTGGATAATGCACGTGAAGCCGGATATATCGAAATTCAACCACCCTATTTGGTTAATGCCGATTCCGGATATGGTACGGGGAATTTGCCCGATAAGGAAGGACAAATGTATCATGATACCGTTGATGATTTATACTTGATTCCAACAGCGGAAGTGCCGGTTACTAATATCTACCGAGATGTGATTTTGGACGAAAAAGATTTACCTGTTATGAATTCGGCTTATTCGGCTTGTTTTCGCCGCGAAGCCGGCTCTTACGGAAAAGAGGTGCGTGGATTGAATCGTTTGCACCAATTCGACAAGGTGGAAATCGTGAGAATAGACAAACCTGAACATTCTTATGAATCCCTGCAAGAAATGGTCGATTACGTACAAACACTGTTGGAAAAGTTGGAACTGCCCTGGCGTATCCTCCGCTTGTGTGGTGGAGACATGAGTTTCACATCTGCTTTGACCTTCGATTTTGAAGTATTTTCCGCAGCGCAGAAACTTTGGTTGGAAGTCAGTTCCGTATCCAATTTTGAGAGCTATCAGGCAAACCGCATGAAATGCCGCTACAGGGATGAAAATAAAAAAATACAACTCTGCCATACATTGAACGGAAGCGCTTTGGCTTTGCCTCGAATCGTAGCGGCGCTATTAGAAAATAACCAGACTTCGGAAGGTATTCGAATTCCCCAAGCATTACAAGCCTATACCGGTTTTGATTGGATAAAGTGATTAAAAAATTTGTCTTTGTTTGAAAATGTTTTATCTTTGCATTTCGAAAAATATCCTGACTGATGAATAAAAATGTATATTTTGCAGCTATTGATATGGGATCTAATGCTGTCCGTTTGGTGATAAAGAGCGTCGAAAAAGACCCTTTCGACAATTCGGAAAGTCTTACACAAGACCTTCTTGTCCGTTTCCCGCTACGTCTTGGAGATGATGTTTTTTTACGGGGAAAAATTTCAAAAAATAAAGAAAAACAATTACAGCACTTGATGAAATCTTTCCAACAAATGTTGAAAATATTTCCCATTTGCGACTTCAAAGCCTATGCTACATCAGCCATGCGGGACTCTGCAAATGGAAAAAAAATTGCAGAAAAAATATTAAAAAAGACGGATATCAACCTCGAAATCATTGGAGGCGAAGAAGAAGCACGCATTATCTATGAAACCCATATTGAGCGTGAATTGGGGCAGGATGCCGATTATATGTATATGGATGTAGGCGGCGGCAGCACGCAAATTTCTCTGATTCATTCCGGCAATCTGATTTATTCACATTCTTACAATATCGGTACGGTGAGAATGATGAACAAGAAAGTTAATTTGAAAGAAAAGGAGGCGTTTGTTTCAAAGTTACAGGAATTACGCGCCCAATATCCTGATATTCAATTAGTCGGATCGGGAGGAAATATCAACAAAATATACAAATTGGTTCAAGAAAAAAAGGATCGCGGCATATTGAGCGTCGAAAAATTGAAACAGTTACATCAGGAATTATCCCCTCTCCCGATTGAAACCCGTATGAAAAAATACCGTATCAAGCGCGACCGTGCGGAAGTAATCGGATTTGCAGCCGGCTTATTCATCGATGCCGCCAATGCTATGCAAATGGATAAAATGGTGGTGCCGTCTATCAGTATCGCTGACGGGATAATTAATAAGATGTATCAGAAATATACGAATGACATTACTTAAATGATAGATTTTTCCACGGACTGCCATGATTCGTAAATGCTCCTTTTGCAATAACATATAGTCCGCTTAACATCATATTATCACCACTCCACATTCCGCGTCCGATGAGATAGGATACAGCAAACTCTTTCCAATTTTCGTATTCCAGAGTTGCTGTTTCATAGGCTTTTTTGATAAATCCCCAAGCCGTTTTTTCGTCGATATAACCCATATCGAAAGACAATCGGGCAATTACGACCAAACGTCCAAGATCCCATGCCAATATTCCTTTTTTCATATTTTCGTCGTTAAACGCTGCAAAACCATCATTCCCCCATTCGGCACTACACTCTAAAAGATTATCGGCAAACTGTATTGCCTTTTTAGTTTTTTCCTCAAATAGGGTTTGAAACTGTTCATTTCTTATATCAGGGTTCAACTTATACAAAGGATATAATTTGGAATAATATGCGCGGTGCCCTTCATTTTGCAGCCATTCAATTCGATCGTAAGCATCCGCTTTTTCATAGATTTTCCACGACTCTGTCAGCAACTGTAAAATTCTGTCCTTTGGAAGTCCTGTTGTTAAGCAATTCACATAAGCAGTGATTTGTTCACTGTTTATTAAGCCGATAGCCAATGCCTTCTGTTCACTTTCACTCATCGAAGGCGCACGAAGATTTTTCAGAAAATCTTTCACTATAAATGATCTTATCAACTGTTTGAGTCTTGAAAATACACCAGCCATAATATATCTCCTTACGAAAAAGTTTAGAAGGGACTTCCGATTTTTTTTGTTTATAAGTTGATTTTTCAAGGAGCCGAAGTCCGATAGACTCATTGAAAAGTCTTTTTTGCAAAGATAGCATTAAATCCCCAATTACACACAAACGCATAAAATTTTTATGATTCGCTTCGGACTATCGCCCTCGCAATGACGCATAGGAGTCAAAATGTAATAAAATCTTAACATAATCGTAATAAATTCGTAATAAGTCCTTCATACTTTTGCAGCAAAATATTAATGTGAGGGCAATTGTAGAAAAAATCGTTGAAGGACTGTTCAAATTCTGCGGAAGTATCAGTATTATTGTAATATTATTAATTACGGTGTTCCTGTTCAAAGAGGGTATGGGACTTTTCAGCAGTTCGGTAGTGGAAAGTGGATATGTGCTCTGCCTTCATCCGTCGAACAAAGTTAAGACCTTAACTTCGTATCAAATCAAGGAAATGTTTGATTATGAAATTGAAAATTGGATAGAAGTTGGAGGCGATGACCTTGAAATCAGGATTTTTCGATTTGAAGAAATTTTCAATTACTACACGGATGAAGAATTGGGCGAGGATTATGCCTTGTTGCCTGAAAAGTTGGCCGATGAAATAGAAAAAGATGAGGCTATCATAGCGTTTATTCCTGAAAAATACGTATTGAAGGAAAGCGATAAGCTGAAAGTTTTGAACACCGGCGCCATTTCGCTGGACGATTTTTTTGCCGGACGCGAATGGATGCCCACCTCTACGCCCTCCGCACAGTTCGGCGCTCTCCCTCTGATTTTGGGAACATTGTGGGTCAGTTTATTTGCTATTCTCATTGCTTTACCTCTGGGGATAGGTGTTGCCGTTTATATGTCGGAACTTGCCGGCGAGCGCATACGCAGGATAATGAAGCCCGCCATAGAACTGTTGGCCGGTATTCCATCGGTTGTATATGGATTTTTCGGGTTGATTGTATTGGTACCGCTTATTCAAAAGATCTTCAATCTTCCCGTCGGTGAAACGGCTTTTGCAGGCAGTCTTATCCTTGCCATTATGGCTTTGCCCACCATCATTACCGTTGCCGAAGACGCTATGCGAAGCACTCCTACCGCTATGCGCGAAGCAAGTCTTTCGTTGGGAGCCAATCAGTGGCAAACCATTTATAGAGTGGTCGTTCCGTATGCTTCATCGGGAATTTCGGCAGCTGTCATTTTGGGCATCGGCCGTGCTATCGGCGAAACAATGGCAGTGTTAATGGTTACCGGAAATGCAGCCGTTATACCCACCTCTCTGTTTGAACCCATACGAACTATTCCGGCAACCATTGCGGCAGAACTCGGAGAAGCCCCAACCGGAGGAACACACTATAAAGCCTTGTTCTTAATGGGCTGTATATTATTCATCATCACATTAGCTATGAGCATATTTGCTGAAATGGTGTCGAAAAAGCAACACAGTAAAGGAATTTAATTCAATTGAAAATTGTGAATGAAAAAAGAAGTTAATCAGAAAATAGCTTTCACTGTCATCAAATTGCTTGGGGTGCTGGTTATCGGAATTTTAGTATGGATTCAGGGATTCATCATCTACAACGGTATTGGGGTGATCAGTTGGGAATTTCTCACCCAACCGCCTACGGAAGGAATGACTGCCGGAGGCATCTTTCCTGCTATTGTAGGGACATTGTGTTTGGTGACAGGCAGTATGATTTTTGCTTTTCCGCTGGGTGCGATGGCAGGAATTTATATGAATGAATATACGTCAAACGGTTGGTTTGTAAAAATCATACGGGTAGTAACCAACAATATGAGCGGGATACCATCCATTGTTTTTGGATTATTTGGGATGACACTGTTTGTGAACACGCTTGGTTTCGGCGATTCCATTTTGGCAGGATCGCTCACCTTGGGCTTATTGGTATTGCCCATTGTGATCCGCACCACCGAAGAAGCATTGAAATCCGTTCCGGATGCTTTTCGTTCCGGAAGTTTGGCATTGGGGGCTACCAAACTCCAAACCATTCAACGGGTGATTTTACCTACTGCCTATCCGAACATCATTACAGGCTTAATTCTGTCTATCGGGCGTGTGTCGGGCGAAACAGCCCCCATTCTCTTCACGGTAGCCGCTTATTTTCTGCCCAAACTGCCTACAAGTATTTTTGATCAGGTGATGGCGCTCCCTTACCACCTGTATGTCATAGCCACCAGTGGAACCGACTTAGAAGCCTCGCGGCCCATTGCATTTGGAACAGCGTTGGTGCTGATAGTGATTGTATTAATAATGAATACGCTGGCAGCAGTTATTCGAAAAGGATTGAAAAATTAATAAAAGATGATAGAAGCAAAAAATATTGATTTTTATTACGGTGATTTTCACGCACTTAAAAATGTAAGTTTGTTTATTGAACCCTATACGGTTACTGCATTCATCGGCCCATCAGGTTGTGGTAAATCAACATTCTTGAGGCTCTTCAACCGGATGAACGATTTGATTGAAAATACCCGTCTTACAGGTGAATGTATAGTTGATGGACAAAACATTTATGACAAAACGGTGAAAGTTGATCGGCTGCGGAAACAGGTGGGTATGGTTTTCCAAAAACCCAATCCTTTTCCGAAAACTATTTTTGAAAATGTGGCTTATGGCTTGCGTGTCAATGGCATCAACAATAAACAGGTACTCTCGGAAACAGTCGAAAAAAGCCTTCGTCAATCGGCATTGTGGGACGAAGTAAAAGACAAACTCAAAAAATCCGCTTTTGAATTATCCGGCGGACAACAGCAACGTTTGTGCATCGCCCGCGCTTTGGCAATTTCTCCCTCCGTGCTGTTGATGGACGAACCGGCATCGGCTTTAGATCCTATATCGACAGCCAAAATTGAGGAATTGATTTATGAATTGAAAAAAGATTACACCATCGTCATCGTAACACACAATATGCAACAGGCTGCCCGAATCAGTGATAAAACCGGATTCTTTATGCTGGGCGAATTGGTTGAATTTAGCGATACGAAAAAAATGTTTCTAAATCCCGACAAGGAAGAAACACAAAATTACATTACCGGCCGTTTTGGATAAACGATTATATAATTACGAACATTTAAAATTATGAAACATACAGAACAAGAGATGCAATCTCTCAAAGAAGAAATAAGCCAAATGTGGAAGTTGGTGCTTTCACAAGTAGAAAAGGCAAAACAATCATACTTGACCGATGATGTGGAACTTGCGCACGAGATCGTCAGCCGCGAAAAACGTGTGGATATTTTTGAATTAAAAATCAACTGCGACTGCGAAAATTTTATTGCTCTATACAGCCCCGTGGCAATAGACCTCCGATTAGCGCTTTCCTCTATCAAATTCAGTATCACATTGGAACGAATTGCCGATTTTGCTCGGGGAATTGCCCGACACGTCATCGAAAAAGAATGTAACATACTCGATCAGCAACTGATTGAAAATCTGCAAATTGAAAAAATGTTTGATATCATCATTTCTATGCTTTCGGATGGTTATGTTGCGTTTGAAACCGAAAACACCAAAATAGCGGGTAAAATATTGGCAAAGGACACGGAAGCAGATGAAATCTATAAGAAATCTTTTGGAATTTTAACCGCTTATTTACAGGAAAATACAGCCCATATTCATTGCGGACTGAAAACGCTCCTGCTCATCAGAAAGTTGGAACGTATCGGCGATCATTGCAGTAATCTCGTCGAAGAAATCGTGTTTTATGTAGATGCAAAAGTTCTGAAACACAGTGAAAAAAAGAAAATAAAAAATAAGAGTAATATTTAAATATGAAATATTTCACCTAACTTTGTGAATGTTTAATTTTTGATAAATATGCCTGAAAAAATACTTGTCGTCGATGACGACCTGAATATATGCGAAATACTTGAATTCAACCTGAAGAACGATGGTTTTGAAGTGGAAGTAGCCTATTCGGCGGAAGAAGCCTTAAAAAAACTGTCCGACAACTATGCATTGATATTGCTCGATGTGATGATGAGCGGGATGTCGGGCTACAAAATGGCAGAAAAACTGCGGGCGGAAGACAATCAGATTCCCATTCTCTTCTTAACAGCCAAAGACACCGAAAATGATATGCTGACCGGATTTTCCGTTGGCGGCGACGATTATATTTCCAAGCCATTTTCGATCAAAGAAGTGATTGCACGCGTAAAGGCAATCATCAAACGAGGCAATCATCAATCAAGGAAATACAGAAAAAATCAAAAAATCGAATTCGAAAATCTTGTCATCAACCTTGAAACAAAAGAATTGATTTTAAACGAAAAAATAATAACGCTCACGAAAACAGAATTTGAAATGTTTGTCTTATTTGCCGAAAATCCGGAAAGAATATTTTCGCGCGAAAACATCATTGACCGTGTATGGAAAGAAACGCCATACGTTACCGAAAGAACAGTTGATGTTCACATTACAAGATTACGAAAAAAATTAGGCGATTATGCCTCATTAATTATTAACCGTCCGGGTTATGGATACAAATTTCATTATCATTCATAAATCTCAATTGAAATGAAGTTAAGTTACAAACAAAAATTATTCTTGTATTTTGCAATTATTTTTGCAGTGTTTGCCATTGGGGTAACCGTATTTGAACAGTCGCGTGAAAAAAGGTTCAAAACAAAGGCATTGGAAGAAAAACTTGAAACATACGCCGAAATGATTTATTTACACTTGCGCAACAATCATTTTGAAGTTGAATCATTAGACAGTCTTATTCGGATATTTCCTCAAAATATTCGAGTTAGTTTGATTGACAAACAGGGACTTGTGCAATATGATAATTCCGTCAATGACATATCGCAAATGGAAAATCATATCGAACGTCCGGAAGTTGTGAAAGCATTGAAAAACGGCACAGGAACCGACATCCGTATTTCCGCATCCAACAACCGCGAGTATTTATACTATGCACACAAGTTCGGCGAACGCTATGTCCGCGTTGCTTTGCCCTACGATATTCAAACACAGCATCTTCTACAGACAGATAAGTCTTTTCTATACTTCATTGCAGCGCTGTTTGCAGTAATGCTCCTGCTATTGAACTTCATTACCAACCGCTTTGGAAAATCCATTCGCCAACTTCGCGATTTTGTAACCATTTCAAATAAAAATAATATTCCCAATTTTAATTTTCCTAACGACGAATTGGGCGAAATCGGCACAAAAATAACAGAGAATTATCGACAACTCAACGAGAACAGGAAAAAAATTGATTTGGAACGCGAAAAATTATTACAACACGTTCACAGTTCCGACGAAGGTATCTGTTTTTTTACTACCGACCGGAAGATTGAATTTTATAACAGCCTGTTTATTCAATATCTTAATACGATTGCAGATGAACCTGACAGTAATTTAACTGTCATTTTCACAGATGATGCTTTCGACGAAATGAACCGGTTTTTGAAGGAAGAAAAAGAAAAATATTTTGAAACGCAAATCCGCCGTCAGGGAAAAACCTTTTCTCTGCGTGCAAACGTATTCGAAGACAAGGGATTTGAGATAGTTTTAAACGATGTGACCAAGCAGGAAAAAACCCGCCAATTGAAACAGGAAATGACGGGAAATATCGCACACGAACTTCGCACTCCTGTTACAAGTATTCGCGGTTATTTGGAAACCGTACTGAATAACTCGTTGGACGAAGAAAAGAAAAAACATTTCATTGAGCGGGCATTCCAACAAACCATCGTATTGTCTGAATTGATTCAAGATATGAGTTTGATTACCAAAATAGAAGAAGCGCCTCAATCGTTCAAAACGGAAGATGTCAATATCCACGAGTTGCTCGTAACGCTCAAAAACGACCTTACTCTGCCGTTGCAGAAAAAAAATATTGATATGCAATGGAATCTGCCCGATCCTCTGATAGTGAAAGGAAATCAAAACCTGCTATACGCCATTTTCCGCAACCTCGTGGACAATGCGATACGTTATGCCGGTGAAAATATAGAGATCCACATCAGCAAATACAACGAAGACAAAGACTTCTACTACTTTTTGTTTTACGACACAGGTGTTGGCATCGCCGATGAAAGCCACTTGAATCGTTTGTTTGAACGATTCTACCGGATTAACGAAGGCCGCACACGCGACACAGGAGGCTCCGGTTTGGGTCTTTCCATCGTCAAAAATGCCATCACATTCCATAGAGGAAGTATTACGGTAAAAAACAGAAAAGAAGGCGGTCTTGAATTTCTTTTTAAAATAGCCAATCAATCCCGAAAAAATTAATTTTATCTTAACTATTTAGTAATATTATTGTAACATACACTCCGTACTTTTGCAGCGAATTTATTGCGTATAAGTAAAATTAATAACTAAAAATTTGTATGAAAGTAAAAGTATTTTTTATTGTATGTTTAACTTTGTTTAGTACTAATGTGTTAAAAGCTCAAGAGTTATCCGAAATGGAAGAATTGGAAACGAGAACTTCAACCCTCGAAAATTCTGTGAGATTACTCCAAAAATTCAAAGTTTCGGGTTATATTCAAGCCCAATACCAGTATGCTCAAACAGATGCCGATGGCGTAAACTTCAAGTTGGCACAAAGAAGAAACGCCTATGAAACTTCTGAATTGAAAGATTTCGGACGATTCGGACTTCGCCGCGGCAGAATAAAATTCACCTACGAAGAAGGACTTGCTTCCGGAGTGGTTCAAATTGATGTTACCGAAAAAGGAGGAACCGACCGAAATACCGTAATGTTCAAAGATGTCTATCTGCAAATCAAAGACCCTTGGTTTGGTACCAATATGATAAAAATGGGTGTTTTCGACCGTACTTTCGGTTACGAAATCGCTTATTCTTCTTCGCGCCGCGAATCGCCGGAACGTTCCCGTATTTTCCAGTCGCTTTTCCCCGATGAACGTGATTTGGGAATTGCACTGACCTTACAACCCTCGAAGTCATCCCCCTTAAACATCCTCAAATTTGAAGGCGGATTGTTTGCCGGAAACGGTATTAAACCCCAATTCACAAATCACATGGACTTTATCGGGCATCTAACAGCATCGAAGCCCATCGGAACCAATACAATTCTATCGGGAGGTGTATCTGCTTATTTGGGAGGCACTTTGCAGCAAAACGCACAAACTTTTGTTATGAAAGACAAAAGTTGGGTAATTGACAGCGACACCAAAGATAACATTGGTAAATTTGCCAAGCGTCAGTATATCGGCTTCGATATTCAATGCAACACAATAACCACTGCGGGGCTTACTCAAGTGAGAGGCGAATATATATTTGGCGAACATCCGGGTGAATTAGCGGCTGCGTACCCTTTCAACTTCAACGGCCTGCCTCCTGCTACCGCTGTTTATATGCGTAAAATAGCAGGCGGTTATGCAATGATGACTCAAGATATGGGAAATCTACCCTTTACCGCCGTTCTGAAATACGATTGGTATAACCCGAATACCCAAATATCCGGAAATGATATTGAAAGGGGTCAAGCCGGTGAAATAGCACGATCGAATGTTGGTTTCGGCATTTATTGGCGTATCAATCCGGCGCTCCGGCTGACTGCCTATTATGATGTGGTGAATAATGAAACTACCGATAAATGGAAAGAAACGAAGAATGAAGACGGAAAATTAACCGCCTATGGATACGATATTAATCGTAAGGATAATGTGTTTACCTTGCGTTTACAGTATAAATTTTAAAAATAAAAATTAATATTAATTACGAACTTTAAAAAACTTTAATAAAAATGAGAACTATTATTATTACTATTGCCTTGATGGCAATTTCGACGACGGCAATATTTGCCCAAAAAATCAAAGGATCTGACACTTGTCTTCCTTTATCACAAAAGGAAGCGGAAGCATTTATGAAGTCCAAATCAGGAGCATCCGTAACCGTAACCGGTGGTGGTAGCGGCGTAGGCATTGCAGCCCTGATAGAAGGTACAACCGATATAGCTCAATCATCACGCGCCATTAAATTCGATGAAAAAGGAAAAATGCAGGAAGGCGGTAAAACCACAAAGGAAGTTACTGTCGCCTACGATGCACTTGCCATTATCGTTAATCCGCAGAATAAAGTGAGCAAACTGACTCGTGAAGAACTTGAAGGCATTTTTACAGGTAAAATCAAAAATTGGAAAGAACTTGGCGGGGACGATTTGGCAATTATCCCTTACGCACGTGAAACGTCTTCGGGTACGTATGAATTTATTAAGGAGTATGTATTGCGCAACAAAAACTATATGAACGGCATTATGAGTATGCCGGCTACAGGCGCTATCATTCAGTCGATTAGCCAAACGAAAGGCGCTATCGGTTATGTGGGACTTGCCTATTTGAATAGCAACGTAAAGGCTATTCACGTGTCATACGACAAGGGGAAAACATACGTAGAACCCTCGGTTGCCAATGCCAAAAACAACACCTATCCCATCGTCCGCCCCTTGTATTATTACTATGCAACGAAATCGGAAGCAACGGTCAAACCATTTATCGACTTTGTGCTTTCAGTAGAGGGACAAAAAATTGTTGCGGATATTGGGTTTATTACAATCAAGTGAAAGTAAAAAATCAGAAATCAAAAAAAAGAGGCTGTTCAAAAAGTTATTTGAGCAGCCTTTTTTATTTGGCATATTCGATTTGATTTTGTATCTTTGTATTTGAAAATCAAATATATATGTCAAGAAAGATTGCAATAAAAGAGTATGTTCAGGAACAAACCGTATTGTTTCCCGAATCGCTGCCACTGATGCTCCTGTCCGTTTGAAAGACAGGATAAACGATTTGTTTACCCAGGTAATTCTCCTGCTTGTTGATCAGGTATAGCCTCAGATAACCCGCCTGATGATGAATCATCTACTCCCATTAAGTCCGATGAGTTGCGAGAACATATTGCAGGGTTAACAGATTCAGGTTATGGGAGTGGAATCACAGGCAAAAATGGATGATAGACTATTCATTACGCTGTTTTTATTAAACGAAAATAACAAAGTTATACTTGCCGGTTCTCCAACTGATAATTCAAATCTTTGGGACAGATACAAAAAAACTGTTTCCGCAAGATAATCGAAATATTCAAGTTGAAAAAACCTGCACTATTTTTTTAGAAATGAAGAATTTTCTATACTTTTGTTGTTCGGTAATTAAAAATAATTTCCCATGACACGCAAGTTTTTGTTGTTTTACTTACTGTATGTTTTTCCGGTAATGCTTCTCGGACAGTTTTCTGCGCCGGACAGTTTGAGGTCTTTATTTTCTAATCAATTGGCAGTTTTTCCGCAGGAAAAAATTTACCTGCATACCGATAAACCCTATTATATTTCGGGCGATAAGATATGGTTCAGGGCGCATATTGCTGATGCAATGACGCACATTCCCTGTCCGGTAAGCCGTTATGTCTATGCAGAGCTGATCAATCCTTTAGACACTGTGGTTGCCCGCGTGAAAATACTGCAGGAAAACGATGCCTGCCACGGCTACCTGCCTGTTCCCGAAGATGCACCCGAAGGCGACTACACGATACGCGCCTATACCACGTATATGAGAAGTCAGGACGAATATTTTCTGTTTACCAAAACCATCCGCATCAGCGACCCGCAGGCGCGAACTGTTCATACAGAAACACGATTTATGTTCGAATCGGGCAGGAGGGTACATGCAGAGTTCCGGTTTTCACACCTCGGGTCTTCTGCGCCGGTTGTTCCGAAATACGCCAAAATAGCGATCAATAATGGTAAGATGATGAATGTGAAAATAGACGACGATGGAGTGGCGGGCATCAACTTCAATCTGCCTGCCGATTCGCGCAAAAGGCTTATTCTTTTGGAAGTAGAAGTATCTCAATCCGTTTACCGTCAGTTCATTCAGGTTCCTTATCCTGATGACGATTTTGATGTATCCTTTTTCCCCGAAGGAGGATCGGTCATGCAGGGCGCCCATTGCAAAATAGCGTTCAAAGCAATGAAATCCAACGGACAGTCGTGCGACATTACCGGCGTGGTTTACGACCAGTCCGGAACCAAAATACAGGAAATCAAATCGGACTTTCTCGGCATGGGATATTTTTTGCATTTCGCCGAAAAAGGCAAGACCTGTTATGCCATTTGTACAAACGAACTGGGACAGTCGAAACGTTTTGACCTTCCGGATGCTGCCGATCGTGGATTTGCGCTTTCGGTCAGCTATTTGAACGAATATCTTTTTGTAAACGTGTTGGAGCCTGCGGAAAACATACATAACAACGAATTGTATTTGCTGGCTCATACCCGTGGAATGGTACATTTTGCCGAACTTTGGGATCTTGAAAAAAATATAGCCTCGTTCCGTAAAGAACAGTTTCCTTCGGGCGTGTTGCATTTTATTCTGTTCGATGCCGGTTTGAATCCGGTTAGCGAACGGCTGGTTTTTATCAATCATAATGATCAGGCTCAGGCAGTTTTTCTGCCGGACAGGGAACTGTATCCGGCACGTTCGTTGGTACGAAGCCATATAAGGATAGTTGACAGCGACGGACAACCGTTAGTCGGAAATTTTTCAGTGTCTGTCACTTCCGACAGAGAAGTAATGGCAGATACCACATCCAGCATCCTTACCCAACTGCTGCTCACATCCGATTTGTACGGATACATCGAAAATCCCGCATATTATTTTGAAAATACGCCTGCATCGGCTTATGCCTTAGATTTGCTGATGCGCATACAGGGCTGGCGACGCTACAACATCGCCGGATTGTCGCAGGGACGGTTTTCGCAGCCGGCGTTTTCCATTGAAACAGGCACGGAAATGTCAGGTACCGTCAAAAGCGTGCTGCTGGGCAGACCTGCCGAAAAAATTGAGGTTACCGTATTGTCGCTGAACGGCGATTATTTCGAGTACGCCATAACGGACAGAGATGGGCGTTTTTATTTCTACGACGGCGAATTGCCCGACAGTACGCGATTCATGGTAAGCGCCACACCCACAAAAGGGATATCGCGCATGGAATTAATCATGGATCAGACAACATTTCCCGCAAGGACGTTGCCTGTCGATCCGCCCCTTACACCGGCAGACAGACTGCAACTTGCCAGGTATGCCGACAAAGCCGAACAGCAATATGTTTCCCAAGGCGGTATCCGTCTATACCATATTCCGGAAGTAACCATAACGGCAGAACATAAACCGCCAAGAAAATCTTATTTCTACTCCGAGCCTGACAATTCACTTACCGAAGACGAAATAGAAAAAATTAATGCTACAGATATATGGCAATTGCTGATAGGCAGATTTCCGGGGGTGAGAGTAAAAAAGAGAGAAGGAATTCTTATCAGGGGATTCAATTCCATTAACAGTGGTACCAGTCCTTTAATACTGCTCGACGGTATGCCTATAGATATGGAACTGTTTGACAGAATCAGCGTACACGATATAGCGCAAATTGACGTACTGAAAAATATGGACAAAACCGTAATATTTGGATTTCGAGGTGTGAATGGCGTTATCGCAATTTATACCAAGAGCGGCAAATCCAATACGATTGTTTCTCAGCCGTTTCATATCAAAACCATTGTGCCGCTGGGATATCAAAAACCTGTTGAATTTTATGCTCCCAAATACGATACGCCCGAAAAACGCAATGCCGACGTACCCGATCTGCGCACGACTATCCACTGGCAACCGGCAGTACAGACCGACAGTTTGGGCGTAGCTTCATTTGATTTTTATACGGCCGACGATCCCGATTCCTATACGGTGATTATTGAAGGCCTGGCAAATGATGGAAAAATTATCAGGCAGGAAGGAAAACTGTGGCGAAGAAGCGAATAAATAATCAAGCAAGGTAAGACATTCACTTTTTCGGTCTTTAACTTTTCGCTATTTTCATAACCCTTTGGATGGCATCATCCATTTGAGCTTTCGATTCAAGCCCCAGAGTCATGCAATGGATATTTCCTTCATGTAAAGCAAATTGGATAGACTGTTGGCGTTCGTCGTCGGACACATTTTTGCCTTCACCGAAAATTTTCATTCCGATTATGCCTTTGCCGTTATTTTTGGCTTTTTCAAGAATGGCTTTTATTTCATGGGGTTGCCCGTCCATTAGTGTTCCGAAGGGGTTAATGCGTGCCATAATCACATCAACCCATGGATTGACGGCAGCTTCGGCAAGTGCATCAATGTTGTGACAGGAAACGCCCACGGCTTTTACTATTCCATCTTGTTTGGCTTTGGAAAAAGCATCCATATAGTATTTGCGGTTTTCACTCCAGTCGCCCCTCATCAAGCAATGCATGAGCAAGATATCGAAATAATCGCTGCCTGTTTCTGAGCGAAAGCGGTCGATGGTTTTCATAAAAGGCTCTATCCTGTCGGATCCATCTTCAAAAGTCCATATCTTACTCAGTAAAGTCACTTTTTCACGTGGCAAACTCTTCATAGCTGCTCCCACATAAGGATGCGATCCATAGCCATCTGCCATATCATAAAAACTGATCCCGCATTCATAAGCATGGTGAGCCAATTTAATAAAATTATCCATACCAAGCCGCGTCTGATTGGATTCGCGATTACTGCCAACCGAACCGGTCCCCATTGCTATACGGGAAACGGTTAATCCTGAATTTCCAAGTTTCACCTTATCAACCACTAAAGCCTCCGGAACAGTAAAATTCAGATTCATAGCTTTCGAACCTGCTACAGAAATTCCTGCCAAGCCTGTTAGTCCAGCTTGAATAAATTTACGTCGATTCATTGTGTTCATGGTATTTCTATATTTAATATTTTTTATTTGACTCCTTTCACATTCATTCGCAAACTGTAGAGATACTGCGAGGCAGTAATAAACAATGTTTTCATGTCTTTTCCTCCAAAACAGACATTCGCAGTCCATCTTGCTTCGATCGGAATGTGTTCGATTTTTTCACCATTTTTATTGAAAACGGCAACACCGTTTCCGGTCAGATAAATATTTCCTTCACTGTCGATGGTCATACCGTCAGAGCCCATTTCTACAAATAGTTTTTTGTTGGCGAGTAAGCCATTTTTTTGAATTTCATAGATATAGGTTTTTCCTGCTTTGATGTCGGCGACATAGAGATGTTTTCCATCGGGAGTGCCAATAATTCCATTGGGTTTCTCTAAGTCCGTATCAACCAAAATGACCGTTTTATGGTCAGGAGAAAGAAAATAAACATATTCTCCTTCTTGTTGCATTTTCGGGTCACGTATCCAATAGTCACGCACATAGAGTGGATCGGTAAAATAAATTCCTCCATCCGGACGTATCCATAAATCATTGGGTCCGTTTAATCTTTTACCATTATAATCCGTAAGTAAAACTATATGTTCGCCTTTTTTATTAATGCTCCAGATTTCATTTTCCATATCAGAGCAAGACAACAAATTTCCTTTTTTATCGAAATACATGCCGTTAGCACGTCCGGTTTTATCCAAAAAAACAGAAAGTTTTCCATTGGTAGACCATTTCATAATCCGGTCGTTGGGTTGATCGGTGAAATATACATTCCCTTTTTTATCAACAGCTGGACCTTCGGTGAAACGAAAACCGTCTGCTAATTTTTCAACTTTTGCTCCATGAGCGATAATGGATTTGCTTTCCTGTCCGGTGGCAGAAAAAACAAAAACAGGTAACAGAGTGAATAAAAAGATGTACTTTTTCATTGCCTGTTTATATCTAAAGTTACACATTTTAGTATCAGGAGAAAAACCACAGGGACAATAAGATACTAATCTATTAGTCCACCTCTTCTTCCATCATCATTGTTGCGAAAGAAGTTCTGGGGCGGCCGGAAACAGCTTGAGCTCTTTCAAAGTCGGCTTTATTACCTACAATAATCCGGTCGTATTCTTTCAAGCCTGTACCTGCCGGTATCAAATGGCCACAAATGACGTTCTCTTTCATTCCTTCCAACTTATCGACTTTTCCGTTGATAGCGGCTTCGTTCAATACTTTGGTTGTTTCCTGGAATGAAGCAGCCGACATAAAGCTGGTTGTCTGTAATGCAGCCCTCGTAATTCCCTGCAAAACCTGATTGGCTGTAGCAGGAACGGCATCACGTGTTTCCACCAACTTCATATCGCGGCGTTTCAATGCCGAATTTTCATCACGCAGTTTGCGAGCGGTAACGATTTGCCCCGGTTTCAGATTGGGAGAATCGCCCGAATCCAATACCACTTTCTTACTCCATATACGGTCATTTTCTTCCATCACATCTTGTTTGTCGACTAACTGTTGTTCCAGAAAGCGGGAATCGCCCGGCTCGACAATTTCTACTTTACGCATCATTTGACGAACAATCACCTCGAAATGTTTATCGTTGATTTTTACCCCTTGCAAACGATATACATCCTGAACTTCGTTCACAATGTATTCTTGGACAGCCGTAGGACCATTGATTGCCAATATGTCGGAAGGGGTAATCGCACCATCTGAAAGCGGTGTTCCTGCCCGAACATAATCGTTTTCCTGTACTAAGATTTGTTTGGACAGTGGCACCAAATAGGTTTTATATTCGCCGGATTTTGAAGTAACGACAACTTCTCGATTTCCTCTTTTAATTTTTCCGAAAGAAATTTCACCGTCAATTTCGGAAACTACTGCCGGATTGGATGGATTCCTGGCTTCAAACAATTCGGTTACGCGCGGAAGACCTCCCGTGATATCGCCGGTTTTACCGACTGCACGCGGAATTTTCACAAACACTTCACCCATTTTGATTGACTCACCTTCTTCTTTCACAATGTGAGAGCCTAAGGGCAAGTTATACGTTTTCAACGAATTACCTTCAACATCTAATATTTGGGCAGCAGGAATTTTGGTTCTATCCCTTGACTCCATGATGATTTTTTCCCGTAAACCGGTTTGATCGTCATATTCCACTTTAAATGTTGTATTCTCAATCAAGTTTTCAAATGCGATTTTACCAGATACTTCCGATACAATTACGGCATTGAAAGGATCCCATTCAAGAATCAAATCTCCTCTATTTATTACGTCGCCATTTTTGAAAAATAACTTAGCAGCATAAGGAATATTGTGAGTAGATAATATAATTTTAGTATGCGGATCAATAATGCGCAGTTCCGATAAACGACTAATTACTATTTGATAAGGTTTATCCGTATCATCAGCAATATTTACAGTACGGATTTCATCTATTTCGAGAATACCGTCGTATTTCGACGTAATATTGTTTTCCGTAGCAATGTTTCCTGCAATCCCTCCCACGTGGAAAGTACGTAAAGTCAGCTGAGTACCCGGCTCACCAATTGATTGAGCGGCAATGACGCCCACAGCTTCACCTTTTTGTACCATTTGACCGTTTGATAAATTACGTCCATAGCATTTAGCACAGGCTCCTTTTTTAGATTCGCAAGTCAACACCGAACGAATTTCAACGCGTTCTATCGGGGAGTTTTCTATAATTTCAGCTTTGTCTTCTGTTATTTCATCTCCCGAACGAACAATAATTTCTCCCGTAATCGGATTTTGAATATCGTGTACGGAAACTCTTCCAAGAATACGTTCGTAGAGAGAAGCAACTGTATCTTCGTTATTTTTCAATTCTGTAGCCACCAATCCGCGCAAAGTTCCACAGTCGTCCTCGTTGATAATTACATCATGAGAAACGTCCACTAAACGACGCGTCAGATAACCCGCATCGGCTGTTTTCAGGGCGGTATCCGCCAATCCCTTACGGGCGCCATGCGTAGAAATAAAGTACTCCAACACAGACAGCCCCTCTTTGAAGTTCGAGAGAATTGGGTTTTCAATGATTTGTCCGCCTTCTGCCCCACTCTTTTGTGGCTTAGCCATCAATCCACGCATACCGGATAACTGACGAATCTGTTCTTTCGATCCACGGGCGCCTGATTCGAGCATCATACATACGGAATTGAAACCCTGGTCGTCCTCGCGCAATTGCTTCATCAAGATATCAGACAAGCGGGAATTGACATGCGTCCAAATGTCGATAATCTGGTTATAACGTTCATTATAGGTTATGAACCCCATATTGTAGTTATTCAAGATGTGTTCTACTTCGTCGTAACCCTCTTTCACCAAGTCTTCTTTTTCTTTCGGAATAATAATATCTTCCAAATTGAACGATAAGCCTCCTTTGAAAGCCATCATATATCCCAAATCCTTGATATCGTCTAAGAATTGAGCAGTTTTCGCAACTCCACAAGTTTTAATTACTTTACCGATGATGTCGCGTAAGGATTTTTTAGAGAGGATTTCATTGATATATCCTACTTCCTTCGGAACAAACTCGTTTACAATGACTCTTCCTACAGAAGTTTCAACCATGTGATTAACCAGTTTGCCATCTATAACATCGTCGATGTATATCCATATATGAGCATGAATACTTACTCTGTTTTCGTTAAAAGCTATAATGGCTTCTTCAGGACCGTAGAATTTCAGCCCTTCGCCTTTGTCGCCTTTGCGAAGGCGTGTAATATAGTATAGACCCAGTACCATATCCTGAGAAGGAACAGTAATGGGCGCTCCATTTGCCGGATTTAATATATTGTGTGAAGCCAACATCAACATTTGTGCTTCCAAGATCGCTTCATTACCCAAAGGAAGATGCACAGCCATTTGGTCGCCGTCGAAGTCGGCATTAAAAGCGGTACAGGAAAGTGGATGGAGCTGGATTGCTTTACCTTCGATTAATTTGGGTTGAAACGCTTGAATACCCAAGCGGTGGAGTGTAGGCGCACGGTTCAGTAATACCGGATGCCCTTTCATTACATATTCTAAAATATCCCAAACTACCGGTTCTTTCCGGTCGACAATTTTCTTTGCCGACTTAACTGTTTTCACGATACCTCTATCGATCAGTTTACGAATAATAAAAGGTTTATACAGTTCGGCAGCCATATTTTTAGGAATACCGCACTCGTGCATTTTCAGTTCGGGGCCTACTACGATAACCGAACGAGCCGAATAGTCAACACGTTTACCCAGCAAGTTTTGACGGAAACGACCTTGTTTCCCTTTCAAACTGTCGGACAAAGATTTCAGCGGACGATTCGCATCGGTTTTGACAGCGCTGGATTTACGGGAGTTGTCGAATAAAGAATCGACAGCTTCCTGAAGCATACGTTTTTCATTCCGCAAAATCACTTCCGGCGCTTTAATATCTATTAGGCGTTTCAAACGATTGTTGCGAATGATTACTCTGCGGTATAAATCATTTAAATCGGAAGTAGCAAAACGTCCTCCGTCCAAAGGCACCAACGGCCGCAATTCGGGAGGAATGACAGGTACCACTTTCACAATCATCCATTCGGGGCGATTTCTACCTTTCGACTGACGGAATGACTCCACTACTTGAAGTCGTTTCAAGGCTTCACTTTTGCGTTGTTGAGAAGCATCACTGCTGGCTTTGTGACGCAAATCGTAGGATAAAGCATCTAAATCCAAGTTTTCCAAAAGGTCGTAGATAGCCTCTGCTCCCATCTTGGCAATAAACTTATTTGGGTCGCTATCTTCCAATGTTTGATTGTTTTTTGGAAGATTATCGATAACATCTATGTATTCTTCTTCCGACAGCAGATCGTAAACCGCCCGGTCGGGCGCTGCTCCCGGTTGGATAACAACATAACGCTCATAATAAATAACCGAGTCTAATTTTTTAGTTGGTAATCCCAATAAATAACCAATTTTATTCGGCAACGAGCGGAAATACCAAATATGCGCTACCGGCACTACCAAATGAATGTGTCCCATTCGTTCGCGTCGAACCTTTTTTTCGGTTACTTCTACCCCGCAACGGTCGCAAACAATTCCCTTGTAACGAATGCGTTTGTATTTACCACAATGACATTCGTAATCCTTCACAGGTCCGAAGATCCGTTCACAGAACAAACCGTCACGTTCGGGCTTGTAGGTGCGGTAATTGATTGTTTCGGGTTTCAATACTTCCCCGCTGGATTGACCTAATATTTCATCGGGAGATGCTAAGCCAATCGATATTTTGGAAAAACTGATTTTTGTCTTGATTTCTTTTCTGAAAGCCATAATCTTATTGAGTTAAGAA
>Ga0082212_10002395_pt1 | contig 27326 bp, 19 predicted proteins | sample TergutNt197P3_FD_71548 | JGI IMG/M metagenome (GOLD analysis project Ga0082212, IMG submission 71548) | Neocapritermes taracua P3 segment gut microbial communities from Petit-Saut dam, French Guiana - Nt197 P3 | ecosystem: Host-associated > Arthropoda: Insects > Digestive system > Gut ...
AGTATCATAACCGATTCAAGGAGAAAAGGTCAAGATCAGTTTTGCAAAACGACATGTTTTTATCAGAGAAGACATGCCGTGTCAATCGGGGTACGCACCAGAAAAATTGGTACAGTGCCATTCGGTACCTCACCTTGTTCTTTGCGTCTCAACCCTTGCTCTGATTCTCATCAAACTTGGATGCCTCCGGCGTTGGGTATCATTGCATCAAACAACAGATTGGGCTATGATTAGGGTAATGATTACAAAAATTACCGGTCTGTTGTCGGCACTTTACGAAGACAGTGCCACGTTGGCGGCACCGCCATTCGAATACGAAGTCCTCATTCCCGAATACACACGTCGGCATCTGCAAGGCGACCTGGGAAAAACCGTCTCGCTTCACACAATTTACTCATTGGACGGCAATCCGCAAGGCAAAATGACACCACGCCTCATCGGCTTTCTTACCGAGGCGGAACGGCAATTTTTTGAGTTGTTTTGCAGCGTCGATGGTGTCGGCACGAAGAAAGCCCTTCGAGCGATGGTACGTCCCGTCAAAGAGGTTGCCGAGGCGATTGAAGAAAAAGATGAAAAATTTCTTTCGAGTCTTCCGGGCATCGGAGCGGCAATGGCAGAGCGGATCGTCGCCAAACTTCGTCGTAAGGTTTCTCGGTTTGCACTGTTGGTTGCCCGAACATTACCCGACACAGAACAGCGGATCGATGTCGTTTCGGAAACGTTTGAAGCGTTGCTGGCATTGGGACACAGCGAGTCGGATGCTCGCCGTCTTGTCGATGCGGCACTTCAAACGAAGACGAAGTTCAAGGACTCCGCCGAGATGATTCAGACCATTTATCAGAATAGCCGATAACCGTTTCCTGATCGGCGGCATCATCGTCATTTCTCTGTGACACTCTTCGTCCGTGTCATGGAAATTATTTTTTTGCGGTTGGCGAATTTGGAAACACACGATCTATGGTTTTATATTCGTGTGATAGTACGTCCGTGTGCATTGCACTCCGATGCATCACCCCGCTTTTGTCGACCGAATCTTCGGGATATTGGATACGTCCATGCATTGCCGCAACGATTGAATTGGTAATACTCTTTTCGATGATTTTCAATTCTCCCAGTGTCAAACCGGAATCATCAAATTGCCCGTCATCTAACTTCTGTTTGATGAGAGCCCGAATCTTCGCCTCGATTTTATTCGGCGGTACGCCCGCCCCCATGCTTCGACATGCACTCTCGCAAGTGTCTGCAATCATTAAAATTGCCGCCTCTCTCGTTCGCGGTTTCGGACCCGGATACCGGAACGTACTCTCTTCGACATCTTCCGTTCCTCCTTTTGTTGCCCGACTGTAAAAAAAAGAAATCAGTGACGTTCCATGGTGTTGTTCGATCAAATCAATTAACGGTTTCGGAAGATGATGTTGCCGTGCCATATCCGCCCCATCCTTGATGTGAGCAATCAACACAATGGTACTGAGTTGCGGTTCAAGTGTATCATGCACGTTACCGATTCCTCCCTGATTTTCGCTAAAATACTCCGGTTTCATGATTTTGCCGATGTCATGAAAATGGGCACCGACTCTGACGAGCAAACCGCGTGCATGAATGGATTCTGCGGCGGTTTCCGCAATAGAACCGACTTGCATACAATGTTCATACGTTGCCGGTGCCACCTTGATCAATTTTTGTATGAGTGGGTGGGACACGTCGCCGAGTTCCCGTAAACTCATATCCGTCAAAACGCCGAATTGTTTCTCCACGAAGGGGAGCATCCCTGTCATCAGGAGCCCCGCCACGAACGCCCAGGCGAAATTGATGGCTGCATCTGTAATGAGTTGTACATCAAGTAAACGATTTCCGTGAATTCCCAATGTAATCGTCAAGACAAACGTAACCAAACCGACAACGATACCGACGATGATCAATTTTTCCCGTGAACGTAACCTTCCGAGTTGTACCGCCGTTGCAACGGATGTCCCAAACAGAATGGCAAACAATTCGAGGTCACCACCGTTTCCACTGGTGATCACGAATGTCATAAAGATAGAAAGAACAGTCGCAAATTCCCATGAATAGACAATGGCAATGAGCATGACAAACAGCATCAAGGGGAGTATTTCCCATTCGGCGTATGTCGCGATAGTGGGCTGGATATATCGGGCAACAGCAACGGTTCCGATCATGCCGAGCATCAGGTAAAAAAAAGCGAGCGGGGTATGCGGACGGCGGCGTTCCATACGGAGCACAAGAGAAAATAACACCACCATCGTCAGGAAGAACATCCCGGACACCGCAACAAATCGTCTGAATTGTATTGTTTTGCCTCGCGAACTCAACGACGCTCTGTATTCGGCAAGGAGCAGATTAACATCGCTCGGTTGCAACACAACGCCTGCACTGACGAGAAGTTGTCCATGGGCGTATTCGATCATGACATCGCCCACTTTTTCTGCGGCTTCTTCTTCCACTTTGGCTGTTGCATGCAGATCTTCTGTGAGCGTTTCAGGAATCCTCGGATGAAGCCAATTGAAGAGCAAATCACACAGCGGATAGTTCCCAAACTGAAGACCCCCTATATTCCGTAGCAGGGCATCTCTTAACTGGAGTTCCATCCCTAAGAGGACATCGCTCGCCATGTACTCGACGGCTTGATCGGGCGTTTCTGATTGCTTTCGATAGACCAAAATTCGATCCTGACTCCCGCGCTCCGTTCCGAAAGGAAGTTCGAGCAAAACGCCTCTCATCTCCGCACGATAGAAGGCATTTGTTAAGGAGATTTGAAAATTATCGAAATTGGTTTTATCGTTGAAATAGGTGGCGAAATCGGCAAAGGTCGCCCGTATATCCGCCTCTGCGGGAATGCCATCTTGTCCACTGGAACTGATAAATTCCAACCACGTCTGTTTTTTCTGTTCGTCGAGTTCGTCGTAGGAAGGTGTCCGAACGAGACCTGTGATCGTATTCCATATCAAGGCTTCACGGAGTTGGATGAGCGGTTGCGGATCGTTGACAAACACACGTGGAGCCGTTGTTCTGGCGCGGTCTTTTTCCAAACGTGTTTGTTCGGAACTGAAAATGGAGAAAGGGGTGTTACAAATAATGGCACGGTCGGTAATGCCGTTGACTCGATAGCGAAAGGGGGTGTGCCACGCACTAATGACACCACTGAGGGCAATCGAAGCGAGGAACATCAATGCAATAAATTTGCCTAGATGGTCACGTCGGAAAAAGGCGATCACGTCGCTGAAGAAACTTTGTCCAGCGGATCGTTGGGCGACACGTTCGCTTCGGGTCATGATGACCGAATGCTGCCCCGCGGAGGTATGGTTTGTTGCCATATAAGCCGGATTCTCAGAATGTCCCGAACCCGCTATTACAGGAAAACTTTCCCTATTCTACCCCAAAAAGAGGATTTGACAAGAGGAGAAAAGAGGTCGGCAGAAAGGGCAGTTTTGTCGTTCCCTTGACATACGCACGTGAATCCTGATAATCCAGTGCTATGAGACAGAAGTTTCATTGCCATTCCGGTTTTACCTTAACCGAATCTGCCGTTGTGTTGGTGGTGCTTATCGTGCTGATCGCGCTGTTGCTTCCTGCCATTCAAACCGCACGAGAAGCCGTCCGGCGATTGAATTGCCAAAATAATCTCCGACAACAAGGAATTGCCGCTCAAGGGTATCACCTCAATCACGAAATTTTTCCCGCCGAAAGTTATTACGATGGAACCCCTTCTTACAGCGAAGAGGAAGACGAAGCGGCACTCGATATTCAGCATGCCAGTTATCGGGTGCGGCTGCTTCCTTTCATGGGACAGGCGATCATACAGAACGTTTTGGAACTTACCGCAACATCCGAAGGAATCGAAGACATGTCCCGAATGTCGGTTCCCTCTTTCCTTTGTCCGACGGCTTCCCATCAAAAAGCCGACATCGGTTCCCCTTTGAGGTATGCCTCCCATTATTACGGCATTGCCGGTGCGTTGGGAAAATCGCCGTCAGGAAAGCAATATCCGACCGATCCATTGCAAACGGAGTACGTCATTGACATCCATTCGCTCAGTGAAGATGCCGCACTGGGCGGAAATGTCGTTCTGGGTCCCTTTGCCAATACCGGCATGATCATTGTCGGCGGCGGCGTAACCATTGCGTCGGTCATGGATGGAACCTCGAATACGTTTTTGCTCGGCGAGATTTCTTGGAACGATTACGGCGCACATCGGAATTGGGTTCGAGGCACCGCCATCACTTCACGTTGGGCGTTTTTGCCGGACGGTGCCAAAATCCCGTTCCCCTATACTCCATTGACGAGTGCCAAAGGAATCGGAGAAAATTTTCCCATCAATATCGGCAAACAGCAAGAACGAGTCGTGCAGGATTTCATGCGTCCTCTTCCCGTCTTTGAGGACGATGACGAAACTGAATTCGTTGAGGACATATACGAATTTTTAGAATTTATGCCCCTCATCGTTCCTGTTCGGGGGCGCGGAGCGGGACACGGCATTTCCGGCTTTGGAAGCGAACACGTCCGTGGTGCCAATTTCTGTTACGCCGACGGGTCGGTACAGTTTATCAACGAAAACACGGAAACGACCGTTCTGATGAGGTTGGCAACCCGAAATGGCAGGGAAGTGGTCAGCAGACCGTAACCGAAACGGCACGAATAGCAAAGATAGAACATGTTGCAAAATAATACATTTTTTGCGGAATTGGACACCGTTTGCATTATTTTGCACGTTTCAAGCACGACATGTTCGCACGACATCGAGGCTAAACGCAGAAATGAAATATACGTAACTTTTTATACACAAAGGAGTTACAGCAAAAAATAAATAGCACAAAAAAACGTCGGTATTTGGCACAAAAGTTGCGACGTTTACAGTGATATAGTACTGTTAATTCGGCAGATTTTATCGGACAACAAATTTAGAAAGGAAAGAAAGTGAGAGACTCAATGAGAATCAAAATAGCCCTCGTTCTTGCCGTCGCATTTTTAGTGGCAACAAATGTACGGGCAGACATTACCCGAGGCGCAGATAATGGTCTATTAAGTGACATTTTTACTTATTCTTTCGCCAAGACCGGCGAAAAGAGTTGGGCAGTCGTCGGTGACACCATCGAAAATATTGAGGGTCTTGAATACTACGATGGAAGACAGCCTGTCTTTGTTGATGGCAATCTCGTTGTCGAAAATACCTTCTGGACTTTCTTGAAACCGGGTTCCGATACGGCGTACACTGGCTTTGCTGCCTCGGTGTCGAGTAGTGATGCGAACCTGGCAGCATTCCTCGACAATATAAAGATCAATGGCGATACGTATGCAGGTGTGGAAAATTATTTCTACGGTCTCGAGGACATTTTATTCGGAGACATTCCGATGCTTTCGTTCGTTTTCGGCGACCAAGTTGACCAATTCACGTTGACCTTCTATGCCTTCAAAGAAAAAGAAACCACCGTTCCCGAACCCGCAACGTTGGCAATGCTCGGATTGGGACTCGCAGGACTCGGCTGGGTAAGGCGAAAACGAAAATAAAACACTGGACGTGATCGTGGGAATCTGTCATGGAAGATGATGGACGGTTCTGATTGACCGTTAGACCGCACGGGGAGGGTGTCCTGTGCGGTTTTTTGCGTTCCTTTTCTCCCTTTGTCGCTCTTGACGTTTTTCCAAAAATTCGATACCCTTCCCGCATGCGGGCGGCTACGGTGTCACGGCTCGGCGTTCTCTTGATTCTGCTTCTTCGGCAGGCGGACGGCTTGCTCTGCGCACAGGAATTGATGTTCAACGGTGTCGGTCCGGTCAATCACTCGTTAGCCGGTGCCGCCGTGGCACTGCCGAGAGACTCCGCCGGGGCTATCCAATGGAATCCCGCCACGATTTCCTTCCTCGAACAGTCGGAATTCCAACTCGGTATGGGTCGCCACAACGCTCCGTGGTACGGCGACGAATTTGTTGTCGGAACCATCGGTGTCGCCGTCGTTGTCGCACTCTGGATATACACGGCTGTTGACGACAAAGACGACCAAGAAAAAGAACGCCGCCAAAAACAATACGGCGACGAATGGATCGTGATCGATAATGGCTGGCTTGCGATTCTCATTCACGATTCCTCTCCGGATTATTCGAGACCGCCATCGGCACACCGGCAAGAGTCGGCAACTGCCCGCGCACCCAAGCAACCGAAAATCCGCGTTCCAACATTCTCCTACGTGTACAACAAAAATCGGCACTGGTCTTATGGCTTGGCGATTTCGGAATACGGTGCGCAAAAAGTCGGTGCGTTGGCAGTAGGGGATATGGTCGGAATCTGCGAATATCGATTTCAAGGTTACGAATTCATTCCGACGGTGTCGTACCGGGAGAGCAAGCGGTTTTCCATGGGGTTTTCGCCCATCTTTTCGATTGACGAAACGCCGAACGCTTCACTCCCCGTGATATTTAGTCGGTACTCCGACCCAACGCAGAATCAACGCAGCCAAGCCGGTATCGGTTTGCAAGGTGGAATCTACTACACACCGAATCAACGTCTGCGTTTCGGTGCCAGTGTCCGAACGCCGCAGTGGATCAGCAGATACACCTACCGCTGGACAGACCCGATTACCGGCGAACCCGGCACACAGCATTTGTCGTTTTCGCAGGATTCCTCGTTCCGCATCGCATTGGGAACGTCCTATACATTCCGCAACGACAAGACAACCATTGCGACTGATTTCCGTTACGATGATTATTCCCATGCATCGGCATTGTATGACATACCGGCATCGTTCGACCCGGAGGTTACGAAGCAGGGGATTGCCCGTGCTGCCTATTCGTTGGCAAGTGGTGTCGAGTATCGTCCGCGGGACATTATTGCCCTGCGGATGGGATATCGATGGAATCACGCCGTAACTCCTGAAAAATCGGTCATTTACAACACGAGTTTGCCGATTCAAAGCGGACATTCGATTCATTATGGGGTCACGTTTTTCTTCAGTGAGATTTTTGATCTTTCGTTTTCGTCGTCGAATTCTTTCGGCGGCGGCTGGGAAACGCTGGCAATGGAAGAGGGTTCGATACGTTTTCGCCGCAATCCGAATCGTAGCAACTTTTGGGCAGCCGCACGACTGCGATTCTAATGATGTCGTGAACAAAACCTACGCTTGCCATTGAACTTCAAAACCGAGTGATTCGAGAATTAACGTAACCTTTTCCTGCGGCAAGGTAATACCGGAAAGTTGCTCCAAACGTCCTGCCGGTATGTCGATATATCGAACCTTGTCCTGCAAATCGCCGTCCACAGTAAATCGGCTCAATACTTTCAACTCGGCACCGGACTCTTCGATGAGTTTGAGAATTCGGGCAACGCCGACCTTGACATTCGACGGCGGTTGCGACTTTTCGTATCGTTGCGATGCATCGGTTCGTAAGTCGAGTCGACTGGCAGTCCGTCGAATGCGCGCCGCCTTGAAGTTTGCCGATTCCAAGAGTATTTTCACGGTGGACTCCGTCACTTCCGTTTCGAGACCGCCCATGATGCCTGCGAGTGCGACGGGGCGGTAAGAGACGGCAGACGGCAGACGGCAGACGGCAGCAGAGGGACCACCCCCTACCCCCTCCACAGGAGGGGAATTATTTGTGCCCCAAATGAGCAGGTCTTCCGGCAAGAGTTTTCGCGTTTGACCATCGAGTGTCGTGAATTCCGCATTTTCGCCAAGTGTAGCAATGCGAATGCCGCCCAGTTTGTCAGCATCGAAGGCGTGCGTCGGTTGAGCAATCTCCCAGTTGACGTAATTCGTTACATCGACTAGCAAATTGTATGACCGCATACCGAGAGCGTGCAATCGGCGTTGCATGCTGAGTGGTGAGGGGGGCGGCGTGGAAGTCGTTCCCTGCGTTTGAAATTCAATACAACCGTAGCACGGGCAGTTTTCGTAGTCGTCGTTTTTGAGCGGATACTCCGGCAGCGAATCATACATCGATAAATCAACCTGTGGTAGTGGTTTGAGTTTTCGCTCGAAGATAGCGGCAAATTCTCTTGCAAAACCATAGTGTCCCCAAAGGTCAGGACGATGCGTGAGACTCTTGTTGTCAATCTCAATGAGAGTGTCGGTTTCGGGAACGAGTTGTTCAAACGGAGTACCGGCTTTGATTGAATCGGGACATTCGAGAACGATTTCGTGCCAGTCTGACATTCCGAGTTCGGCGGCACTGCACAGGATTCCCTGACTCGCCTTGCCGGACATTTCGGTAACTTCGACTTTCACGTTGCCCGCCAACGTCGTTCCGGCGGGAGCGAACGGGACTTTGAAACCGACCCGGACATTCGGCGCACCGCAAACGGTGGTGTAGGTTTTCGCTCCGCAATCGACTTGGCAAAACGTGAGTTTATCGGTCAGTTTTTCAACCGATTTAAGTTCGCCGACGAGCACGCCTTTGACGAATCGGCGGATCGTTTTCGTTCCTTCGACTTCGGCGGTGGCGAGGGTCAGCCGGTTCGTAATTGCGGAAATGTCGAGTCCGGTCAAATCGACGTAATCGGAAATCCAATCGAGAGAAATGTACATGATGCCGGTTATTATAGCATGGCATCAAACGTCGGCAAGACGAACCGGATATCCGCGTGCCATTGCGGATTTTCTATGTCCAGCAAGAACATTTTGTGCGAGGCGGTAAAGCAGAAAAACGTCTACTTATTTTTGCTGATAAATTCCGTTGTGATCCGATTGTACCTGTCTATATCTTCCCAGTGGTGCGTGTGAGCGTAACCTTCAAATATTTCGAGCGTGGAACCCTTGATCTGTTCATGCAGGTATTGCGAACACTCAATAGGGACTAAAATATCCTTGCATCCCGCCGTGAGAAGCACCGGCGCAGTAATTTTGTCCAATTTTCCTCGTGTGTCATGGTCCATGCACGCCGCCGCTTGCGAGTTAAACGCCGGTTGCGGCATCGGCGACGGGTCCGTCGCATTGCCTCGGATACCATCCTCAATGGCTTGCGGATTCTCGCCATAAAACTTGGCAGAATACAGCCACAGGAAAAATGTCTTGGGAAAATCCTCACGCGACAAAACCGTCCGCGTGTTCTTCATCATTTCAAACACGCTTTTCATGTAATTGCCGCAAAACGCCCAAGTCGCCGTCATGACGCAACTCTTGACGCGTGAAGAATTTGCGATGGCAATCTGCTGTGCAATTGCCCCTCCCATCGAGATACCGTTGATGTGGAATCGGTCGATTCCGAGTGAGTCCATGACATTGACGGAATCGGATGCCATCAGTTCGGTGGTGTAATCCCCCGGCGGTTTATCCGACGCGCCGGCACCCCGATTATCCAATATGATACACCGGAAGTGCTTCTTGTACTCGTTGACGTGCAACTCCCAGGCGGCACCCGGTGCGCTGAGTCCCATGATGAGCAACAGCGGTTCGCCGCTCCCGCACTCTTCGTAATTGATGTTGATTCCGTTTGATTTGACGCTTGGCATAATACAATTCTCCTGAACCACCTTGATTGTAGCAGGAAAGTCACCAAATGTAAATAGGTATCCCGTTGCCAATCGCCTCTTTTCGGATTAAAATACAGGTACTTATCATTAACCCTTTTGGAGAAACTCAATGTCCGCATTTTCCGAAGTCAAAAAGACTGTCCAATACGAAGGTCCCAACTCAACCAATCCGCTCGCCTTCCGATTCTACAATCCCGATGAAAAAATCGAAGGCAAAACGATGAAAGAGCATTTCCGGTTCAGTGCCGCCTATTGGCACACGATGCGGGGAAGCGGTTCCGACCCCTTCGGTCCCGGCACGATGGTCCGCCCCTGGGACAGTACCAGCACTGGCGGCAAAGATACCGTTGCCAATGCCCAAAAACGTGCCAAAGTCTTTTTCGAGTTCCTTGAAAAAATGCAACTCCCCTTCTACGCCTTTCATGACAGAGACATCGCTCCCGAAGGTGCAACTTTGAAAGAGTCGAACGATAACCTCGACGAAGTCGTCAAGGTATTCAAAGAGGAACAGAAACGCACCGGCGTGAAACTGCTCTGGGGAACTGCCAATCTCTTCGGCAATCCCCGATTCATGCACGGTGCCGCTACCAGTTGCAATGCCGATGCGTTTGCCTTTGCCGCCGCCCAAGTCAAAAAAGCGTTGGAAGTTACGAAAGAACTCGGCGGAGACGGCTACGTATTCTGGGGAGGACGCGAAGGATACCAGTGCATTTGGAACACCGACATGAAGCGGGAAGTCGATCACTTGGCAAAGTTCATGCACATGGCAGTCGATTACGCAAAGGAAATCGGCTTCAAGGGGCAATTTTATTTTGAACCGAAGCCGAAAGAGCCAACGAAACACCAATACGATTTCGACTCGGCAGCGTGCATCAATTTCCTTCGGGCTTACGGCTTGGAAAAACACGTCAAGATGAACATCGAAACGAATCATGCAACGTTGGCGGGACATTCGATTGAACATGAATTGGACTACGCAGGCAGTCAGGGTTTCTTGGGTTCCATCGATGCAAACACCGGCGATTTGCTGCTCGGCTGGGATACCGACCAATTTCCGACGAATGTGTATGAAACGACGAAGATCATGCTAATGCTCATGAAGTACGGCGGTTTCAAGACGGGCGGACTCAATTTCGATGCAAAGGTGCGTCGGGAAAGTTTCGAGCCGATTGACCTTTTCTACGCTCACATCGGCGGAATGGATGCGTTTGCTCTCGGGTTAAAAATCGCTGCTGAAATGCGAAAGACCGGCGAAATTGCCAATATGGTCAAAGACCGGTATTCCTCGTGGGACGATGGAATCGGAGCAGAAATCGAGTCGGGCAAGCACTGCTTCAAGACATTGGAAAAGTACATGCTCAAGAAGGGGGACATCGAACCGAACAAGTCCGGTCGGCAGGAACTCTTCGAGAACATCGTCAATCGGTACATGTTCAAATAGGAATGACGAAACAGAGGCGCAATTTTTATACGAAAAAACGGGATGGAGCATCGTGAAATTCCCGTTTTTTCCCGGTATTCCGACAAAAATACTTTCCACACCCCGCTTGTTTTCTCATTCGTAACGGATACAATCCCACCGAGACGTTTTTTCATTTTATCTCTAACCCCATTTTCACAATGAGTTCTATAAAAGGTACCCAAACGGAAAAGAATTTAATCCTTTCTTTTGCGGGTGAATCTCAAGCACGAAACCGCTATACTTTTTTCGCTTCACAAGCAAAAAAAGACGGTTACGAATACATCGCTGCCGTTTTTGAAGAAACTGCTGCTCAGGAAAAAGAACATGCCAAACGTTTTTTCAAATTTCTCGAAGGAGGCAATGCCGAGGTTGCGGCAATGTTTCCGGCAGGAGTCGTTGGGAGAACGGCGGAAAACCTGAAAGCCGCCGCCGACGGCGAACACGAAGAATGGTCAGAAGCCTATCCGAAGTTTGCAGAAATTGCCAAACAAGAAGGATTCCCAGAAATCGCTCAGGCTTGGACTGCCATCTCTGTTGCCGAAAAACAACACGAGGCACGTTTTCAAGGTTTTCTGAAAACGATAGAATCCGGCACGATTTTTAGCCGAGATGGTGTCACTTGGCAATGCCGAAACTGCGGCTTCGTTGCGAACGCAGGAAAAGCACCAGAAAAATGTCCTGCCTGCTTACACCCGCAAAGTTACTTCCAAATCCTTGCCGAAAATTGGTAAACCTCCACTCGTGTTCGAAACGCAACTGCATGAGTTGCGTTTTGAACCGAGTTATATCCCTTCCTGCGCGCACGGGACAGATTAGTCTTCCAATGTGTAATCGAACGGATCGTTCTTTCCCGGCTTGACCGTTGCCTTCAGAGGGGTTTTTGCGTCCTTGTACTTTTCAGGAACCAAACTTTTACGAACCGATGAGGTCGCACCAGGACCACGTCTTGCCAAGCGTGCTTGCAATTCGTTGTAATCAATCTCATTTTTTTCATACGCTTCCTGGTCAGGATCAGGGGGCGAGGGTTCTATTTTTCGGACAATTACACTATAGTCTCCCGGCAATGCACCGCGTCCGCCTTCTTTTGCCTGAGTCGACGAAAGTGTGTATTTGCCGTTTGCGTCGGTGATTCCCGTTGCGGACTCGCCTTCGGGAATCACTGACTGAAATTGGACAGTTGCCCCAGATACCGGTTCCCCTTTGTAGGTAATCGTTCCTTCAACCTTGGTGTATTTTGCGTCTGGGTTTTTACAGCCCGTTAGAACGAGGACGAGCAAGGCTGTCAGTGCTGTTGCGAAAATTTTGCTGTGTTGCATAGTAAAATTGGGTTAAAGTGTTGTTCTGTAACATTCACGAACCGGGGACACACTGTCCCCGGTACTCTTGTTCATTCTCCCATTGAATATCTTCTTCATCAGAACGATACTGTGTCTCTGTGGGCGGGAGTGCCATAGGCTCCCCAAACACCGTAAGGGGAAGGTCCTGTGTACTGATGTGGGTCGTTGTCCGATGCTCCCATCAGGTTATCGAATGCCAGGTCTAATCCCCAAACATTTTCGTAGCCCGGCTTCTTCTGGATGCCATTGTTGGTCGTGTTAATACTGTCGTTGATGAATCGGTACGACGCATCGACAGAAACGACGGACACACCGCCGGGATGCCAACTACTGGCTGCGATCACGGTTTGGTGTTCGTCATTTTCATGACGCACGGAAGGACCGTTCGGAGGCATGATTGTGCAAATACCTGTGTAAACGTTGCTTCCGTCTCCCCAGCGAAAACCTTGCATGTAGTCGCCGCGATACTCGGAAACATCTTGGCGGAATTGACCGCCCACCCCTTTAACGGCTACCCATTGAGATGGAACCACCGGTCTATCGTCTCTGGCACGAACAGCAAAAGCGTAGTCTCCGTTGTTTCGGGCAATACCCGTCTTAATTGCCCGACTATTCTGCACCCCGACCACCCCTTCGGCAAACGCCATGGTATTGGACGTACCGTCTTGGATACCTCCCATCGTGAAATACACGTGGGTTCCGCTGTTAAACAATCCGCGACCTTCGTTCCAGTCCATCGGCAACCCGATGTCCCCTCGGTTCATTCGGTAATTTGTCACATAATAACCACCGGGGGATGCGCTGTCCGAAGCACATCGGAATGCCGGTACTTGGTGATTAAATCCGTTGAAAGGACCACCGGGGCATCTTGCCGAATCTGACTTCATATCACCATTCCATGTCCCTGTCCGGTTATCCCAGGGATTTGCCCAGTCAACGTTGTCTCTTTCGCCTTGATTGCATTTACGTATTGCTTCGTCGACCATAGCGGTAACGTTCGACCAGATTTGCGTTTGTTCGATATTGGGCAAAAGCATTGCCAATCCGCTGATCCGCCGGATATTGCCGCCGTCTCTATTCGCTCCTGAAGCGTTCGTTGTAATGGGATTTTCCGTACCCCCTCTGAGTTTCCTTTGTCGTACTGCCGTGGGAAATTCGTTGTTGGTGTCGTGAAAAACTTGCACTGCAAGGGCGAGTTGCCGAATGCTGTTGGCACATTGCATTCTTCGTGCGGCTTCACGGGCAGCCTGCACCGCTGGCAAGAGCAGGGCAATCAACATACCGATGATGGCGATAACGACGAGAAGTTCGACAAGGGTGAATGCGGTCTTATTCACGCTTATTTCACGCCATTTTAACATTTTGTCCGATGGAACGGTCATTTTAGGTCTCCTTAAGGCTAATGGATTTACGATTTACGAAAACAGGTTACATGTAACTGCCCTAGAATACCAACGATTCAACTAAATGTCAATACTTTTCGTTCGATTTTTTTGAAATTTTGAAAATTTTTTGGGATGTCTCCCATTGTAAACGGGGTTCATGGAATTTTCAGAGAGGTTTTGGTATTATCGCCCATCCAGCATTGCCCAAAAGGGATGAAGCCGGTCGCCGCGAGTGCGGACATCGTTCAGCATCACCTCAATATCCGGCTCGAGCATTCCATTCGGCGGATTGTAAGGTCTGTCGTTCACTTTCACCGAAGCCTTTGCCCGAAAATCAATCATGTCCGGCGAAAGATAAACCTCTACATTCGCAACCGACGGAACGATTGTTACCAAAACAGCATTCGTTCCCCGATTCAACCGGGACTGCACTTTAACAGGCAGAGCATTCCTTCGTGCTGCAAAGTCAACCGGATCAACCATGTTTGCCGGTCGATCCCCCAGCAGGTTCGGCATCTCCACCCACCAGAAAAATAAATCCCACGGACGCATCGTTTTGACTTCAAATTCAGAAGGCACCGCATTGCGCTGCTTGACATTCATCCATTCAAGAGCGTTCAAAATTTCCTCGGAGAAACTTTCCATTCCTCGCCCGATGTACCGGATTGCCGTCACGTCGGCGGGACGTGCTTGTGTCAAGAGATGCCGATTCATGACCGTTGTATTAACTTCCCATTTACGGCGATTGCCCACGCCTTCCATTTCCCCCCACACAAGATAGAGGGGGATGTGCCGAGCGGTCTCCCAATAAGTATCAATGTACTTGGAAGCAACGCCGTTGAAGACGACCGCTCCCGCCCACATGTCGGGATGTGCCTGAGCGATGTCCCACGCCGCCGTTCCGCCGATGCCGTGTCCTGAAATGAAAACCTTATCCGTATTGACGCTAAAACGCTTAAACGCATCCCGAACAGCACAGACGACTGCCGCATGAGAGAATGCGGAAAAATCGTATTCCGGTTTTCTGATTTCCTGCGGATTCCAATCTGGAGCAATCACGATGTAACCATGCCGAGTGGCGTGTCCCATCCGGTTGCCGTTTCTCCATGATCCAGCCCACCAGTCGATTTGTGCATCGGGAGTTTGCGGTACGCCATTGAGCGAAACGATCATGGGATAACGCTGATTCGGGTTATAGTCCGGGGGAAGTTGTACGCAATATCGAATTTCCGGCGCACTGGCTAACCGCGGCGCACCGGGGGCAAGGAGCGGATTCGGAATCGTCAAACGATAATAGCCAGGAAAAGCGGGATTTTCTTCCGGCAATTCCGAAAACGGCGGTTTCATCGTTGCCAAAATTGCCGCAATGAGATCGGGACGTGCCGTTTCCAAATTTTTGAGTTGCTCCAAAATCCGTTGCCGCAACAAGAAATCATGTCCGCTACACAGGTAGGCGGCAATCAGTTTTTCCGTATCAGGTAGCATCAGCGCAACGCCAAGCCGACTGTTGCTGACTTCGGCACCGGCATACCAGCCGGTGATTCCGATTGCCAACTTTTCGGCGGGAGGAAGTTGCACATCTTTCACGTAAAGTTGAAATTGTGTCAAACGCCGCAATGTCGAAAAGTTCAATTCCTTTTCGATGTCTGCGATGATTGTTAGAATTTTCTCCTTTTTGTCCGGCTCCGGCAGTTGTTCGTAGAGTTCCCGCATTGCCGTTACGATTTCCCGACAAGTATTGTCGGTTTCGTCGAACCAGCGCAACATTCGTCGAACCGGTTCGAGAAGCAGTTCCGGCAACCGAGGATCTTCCTCCAATTCGGAGATGAGTTGCCGAACGAGTCGATATTGTCCGCTGTCCCGGCGAAGTTCGAGTTCGTCAAGATACTGCTGAAACATCTGCCGCCGAACATTGAGAGCCATCGCTCGAATCCGTTGCTGTTCATCGGGATGATCTTTCCAGTCCAGTGAAACGAATTCCAATTCGGCATCGGCATGAACGTACAATCCGCCGTCGTAATAAAACCGAACGAGGCTCATTCGGTCATCAATTTTTGTCGGATCAATCGTTCTCATCACAATTGGCGTGATGATTTCGCGGGGGATGGCGTTCGTGGCAATCCGCATCTCCCAATTCAACGGTTGGTTATCGGCACGCAAACTGGTTACACGAACATAATACGGCGTGAGTTCCACAATGGATTGTTCGACGTGTTCGACTCCGCCGGGATGAAAAATCTTCAAAAGCCGACGACCAAATGAGTCAAAGGGAGTGCTGTTGGAATAGGTTCCCGGCACGACGTATTCTTTGCCTTGATAATTGGGGCTTTGTCCCGTTCGGAACGTTACGGGACGTGAGGATTGTTCTTCGCTGATGCGCCAGATCTGAGATTTGGAAAAATAGACACGTCGGAGTCCGTCATCGACGACGACGATTCGTCTGGAAATGTATTGTTCGGTATCAACTTTTTCATCGACACGGGAGAGGAGAGCCATTTTTCCTTCGATTTCTCGACCGTCGCGAAGGATATACTTTTCGGCAAGGAGATCGACGGCGGAGATTCCCCAGAGAAGTACCGTGAAGCAAAGGAATTTTTTCATGCCCGATAAAAAAGAAAACGCACTCCCCGAAGTGTACAGAAATATCGGAGGAATCGCAAGGGAGAAAGAGTGTATTTCACCGCGCCCTTCACCGGCGATCAAGGGCGTACAGGATTACATTGGCGGAAAGTTGTAGTGCCGACTGCCGAGAATAACCGCTGCATTCCAACGAATTCGTCTTTTCCAATGCACAACTCACATCGTAAGGAGAAAAGATGATCAACCAACGTCCCCCCTCCGCCGAACGAATACCGTACAGTTCCGGCTGAATGGGGCGAGTCCGTGTAACCGTCCGCTGCTGTCCCGGTGCCCGCTCTGATATACGTACATCCAACGTGTCGATTCTAAAACCGCCGTCATTGTCCGAAAAGATCGGATCACCCATCGGTATTCTTTGCAGTTCCGCATTGGGAAACACCTTTCGCATCTCGGCACGAAACGACGTGGAAAAAGCATCTGCCGAACAGATGGAATTGGCAAAGAGAAATCCGCCCCGTTCCAAATGCAACCGCAATCGGCGGTGTTGTTCCTCTGAAAATTGGAATGTCCCTCGACCATGCATGAACAAGAGCGGCGAGTCCGAGAGGGATTCTTCCGAAAGCGTTACCGAACGTGCCTGATGTTCGACCCGCATCTTACAATGGGTCTCCAAAAACATGAGCAAATTTTGCGGAGCATTCGGTGCCGGATTCGTTGCACCGTAATCAAGAGTCGGCAAAAAGATGCGTCCGCGAATGTCGGCATCGGTCTGGTTTTTGACAACTTGTTCCGGGATTTCGTCTTTGCCTCTCAATTCCCGACTCGTTGCATAAGCCAAAATGTTCAAGCCGATTCCCAAACCGTTGTCAATTTTCCGTTGAACGACATCGGGATATTTGGTATCCCCTCGAATAAAATGCCGATACACTTCCCACAGGCATGACAACGAATGTTTTCCCTCTGCCGCTGGAATATAAATCACACTGGTTCGGCAACCGTAGTGAATTCCTTCAATGGGACGAATATGTTCGGGATCAATCGCTTGTTCCGCCGTCCAAATCGGATGTGCTCTTTCCAATAACGTGAGTTCGTATCCCGGCTCTGGAAACACTCTTCGCATCAATGCCCGAAAGGTATCGTCAAAAGAAGTTCCTCCCGGCTGGGCTTCGGCAATGATAAAGCCCCCTTGGTCGATGTATTCTCGAAGTATTTTGGCAAGCCTCTCCATTTCGGCTTGAGAGAGAGACCAATTCCGTGCAGAAAACGACAGCACGGGAGACTGCAAGAGATGATCCACGGTTGCCAGCCGAATGTCAATCGACTGCCACGTCATTTCAAATCCCCATTTTGATTCGACGAAGAGCGTTAAGTTATTGACATCGTTCGGATGGACATTCCAAGCGTCGTCGTTGCCGAATTGGACTTTCGACATCAATACCGGTCTGCGTCCTTTGGAAAGAAAGAGGAGAGCAAAGGAAGTGTCGGAAATGATGCTACCGCCTGCCTGCCAACTACCGCTTTCGGCTTGCAGACTCAATACTTTTTCCGTACCGGCACGATACCAGTCATGCCGACCGATAAAACGTTGATTCGTCATTCGCCCCACCCGTTCCAGTGCGTAGAGATAGTACAGTAGCCACGTTCTTCCGATGCCCGGATTGTTGTTAACGCTGAAATTTTTCGTAAGCCAGTCGAGACCGAGTGCAATTTGCTCGGAATACTTGCTTTCTGCCCTTTGAAAACAGACGATGTCATTTCCGCGAACGGTTGCTCCTCCTCTTTCGAGGACTCCCGCCGAGACGATTAAACTGGCGATACCGGCAGTTGTCATGCTTCCGCGAGCACTGTCGCTCCCCCCCCCTCTTTGGGGAGTGTATCCCCAGGCACCGTTTTTGTGCTGTGTTTCCGACCAATATCGCAGAGCTGATTTCCAAGTTGCGTCGCTGGCTCTGACTCCGACACGTTCTGCTTCGTAGAGGGCAAGGATCGAAAACTGCGAATTGGACAAATCGCTTCCGCTTCCCTTCGGAGAGTAATTCCAACCGCCGCTATGTTCGTTAGAATTATCTTGGTTTTTTTCGAGCAATCTAACGTTGTTGCGGATCAACGCAAGATCGCCGACGGGATCGACCGCACAGAACGCCATCGTTTGCAGGGCGAGAGAATAATTGCTTCCTGCATCTCCGGCGGGAAAAGTACGCAGATACCGCATTGCCCGTTGGATACTTGGATCGTTCGGTGGGAGACCGCAACTTCTCATGGCAAGGACGGCAAGAGCAGTCGAGCCGCACCGTTCGTTGGTACCTTCCATTTTCCAACTTCCGTCGTCATTCTGTTGTCGTATCAGATAGGCGATCCCGCGGTCGATTGCCTGCTTGACGGCTCGTGGGTCAATGTCCTGTCCCCGCACTGGCGATAGGGCAAGGACAACAGCGGCACAAAGGCAAAGGAGAACATACTTCGGCATGGGAGCGTCGGAAGGCAAAGACCAGACCGCAATTATTATACCATTAACGAAAAGCAAACGTCAACGAACAGTTCATGTCGGCAACCGGCTACAATGCCGAAAATGGTATAATACAAAATTAATATGGTGACGAGGGTACATTGTACTCTCCGACTTACAAGTCAATTCGCTGAGAATTTATAGAGGCGTTGATCAAATGTACGATGGAATAACAGATTATTTGGAAATCATGCGGCTTGCTGGTGTTTCGGAAGTAAAGAAAGGCGGCAAACGGCTGAATGCAGACGACGGTAGGGATCAACCCCATTTAGCCAGTACTCCGGTTATGGCGACGACAGACGGCAGACGGCAGACGGTAACAGATTCCACCGACACTCCGCCTGCTCCTTCGCCGATTCAATTATCACCGCCGTTGCCGAATGCTCCGAAAACCGAAAAAATTCGGTTTCTCGCCGAAGAAGTTGCAAAATGTGCCCGATGCAAAGACTTGGCGGAGTTCCGAACGCAAACCGTTTTCGGTGTTGGCAATCCCGATTCGCCGTTGGTCTTTCTCGGTGAGGCTCCCGGTGCGGAGGAAGACAAACAAGGAGAACCTTTCGTCGGTCGGGCGGGACAACTACTGACCGACATTATTGAGAAGGGGATGAAACTCCGCCGGGAAGACATTTACATTTGCAACATATTGCGTTGCCGACCTCCGGGAAACCGCAATCCGATGCCGGACGAAGCGGCGCATTGCCGACCGTTTTTGGATCAGACGTTGGAAATCATCAAGCCGAAGTTTATCTGCTGTCTTGGAGCGGTGGCGGCGAAGAATTTGCTCGCTTCGGAACAAACGATTGGGGCATTACGCGGTAAAGTTTGGAAATACAAGGAAAGTAAGGTTATTTGTACCTATCATCCAGCATATTTACTACGGAATCCAGCGGCAAAGAAGGATACATGGGAGGATATTCAGTTACTCATGCGGGAAATGCGGACGGATAATCATTAGGAAAGTTTCTAACCACAAGCGTTCATTTTTGAAATTGCGATGCAAAAACGACGTTGACAACTTTCGTTTCATGTCCGATAATACGTCATATTTATTGTGATCGGCTTCAATTTTCAATGGCACTCCTTCGAACCCGTGATTCCAGTGTTATCGCCAAAAAAACGTTTCCTTTGCGGGAGATGGTGGTCCGAATTGGACGCACCATAAACAACGAAATTTCTCTTGATCATCACGGGATCAGCCGGGAACATGCCCTCATCACTCAAGACAAACAGGACTATTTCATCACCGATCTTGGTAGCCGGAATGGTACTTACGTCAACGGTCGGGCAATCGGAGAAAAAACCAAACTCGACGATGGAGATCTCCTCCGTTTTTGCGATCTTGAACTTGTTTTTTTTGAACACGACGTTCTTCCCGAAAATGTCTCCTATCTTTCCGAAAGTGAAGTCAAAAAGCGGCAAAATGAAGAACATGTCAGTCGCGTGATCCTTACGGATTCGGAGCCTGTTGATGGATATTCGATCAAAGCAAAAATCAATTTAGACGAAAAACGTCCTGTTCTCACCTCGGCAAAAGCCTCGATCAAATTGCGGGCAATGATTGACATCGGTCGTAATCTTGGTGCAGCCGTCGATCAGGTTTTGCCGCAACTTGTTGAAAATTTGCTTAAAATTTTTCCACAAGCCGACTGTGCTTATATTTTGCTCCACGACGAACAAACGCAGCGTCTGGAACTCAAAGCCTTTTTGCACCGCAACCCTAAAAATCAGGAATCGTTTCGCATCAGCCGATCCATTTTGGAAAAAGTTTCCCAAACCAGAGCTGCCGTCCTTTCCGATGACGTTGCTAATGATTCCCGATTTGAACCGAGCGACAGTATTATCAGTTACAACATTTGCTCCATCATGGCAGTCCCGATCATGGATTACGACCAAGCCGAGGTGCTGGGCGTGATTCAAGTCGATGCACGAACACGTGGTCAAAAATTTACTCACGAAGACCTTGATTTACTCGTTTCGCTCGCCTATCAGGTAGCCGTGTGTTACCAAAATGCGAAACTCCACGAAGTTGTGATTTTGGAAAAAGTCATGGAACGGGAAATGAACATTGCGAATACGGTGCAACGTGGATTGTTACCGCAGTCATCGCCGGTGATACCGAACTACGAATTTTTCGATTTTTATCGTCCTGCTAAATATCTTGGTGGCGACTACTACGATTATATCGTGCTGGCGGACGGTCGGCTTGTTTTCGCACTGGGAGATGTTTCCGGCAAAGGGGTGGCAGCATCGTTGCTGATGGCAAAACTTTCGGCGGAAGTTCGCGGCGGCTTAATTATTGAACCGACGTTTGCCGACACCATGCAGCGACTCAATAGAATCTTTTGCGAATCCCGCTGGGACAACCGGTTCGTAACGTTTTTCTTTGGTATTCTGGATCCGCAGACACACGAAATCTGTTTTCATAATGCAGGACATATTCCGCCGATTTTGGTGTCTCCTGACGGAAAAGCCGAAATGCTGGGAGAAAGCTCCATTGGATTACCGCTGGGAGTAATGGACGATACGGAATATCCAGAAAACCGATTTACCTTGCAATGCGGACAAAAGTTGGTCGTGTTGAGTGATGGACTTACCGATGCAATGGATTCGCATGGGAATTATTTTTCGCTCAACGGTGTGTTGAAATTCATTTCCGGTTCCGCAGTGGGACCTGTGCAGGAATTTGGCGAACGTTTGGTGAGTGCGGTGCATAGTTTTGCAGGAAGGACTCCTCAAACGGACGACCAAAGCCTCGTCGTCGTCGGCAGAACGCAATAGTTTTCCCCAAAGTATCTGTATTTTAGCGTCAAATAGACAGCAACATTGCCATCATTTCGTCAACGACCGAAACGAACCGGGAATTCGCCTGAAACATCCGTTGATAAGTCATCATGAGAATCGTCTCCTCGTCGGTGTTGACCCCGCTGATCGAGTCCCGCTGGGCTTGGAGCGATTGGTGATACAAAACATTCGCTGCCGTTACCGCCTTCATCGTTCCCGCCGCCATCATCGTTTCCGAAACGATTCCATTGTATCGGCTAATCAACGTCGCACCCTCCAACACATCATTCGGAGTTACCGCCAGTGCCGCCAAAAATACGCCGATTTCCGTGTCGCTACCGACTCCGCTTTGACTCGCCGCAAACTTGCTCGGATCATCCGCCAACACCGAATTGACTCCAATGGAACCCGCCCGAACTCCCGTGAAAAATGTATTCAAACCCAGTGCCGACAACACTCCGCTGGTGTCCTCGGCAAACGCAAACTCAACGTTGCCCCCTTCCGATTGGATTTCCAGTTGTCCGTAAGCATTGATCGTTGCCGTTAAACCGTCAATCGCATTGATGGCATCGGCTAAATCCTGAAATGTCGTCCCGGTGGGCGGCACCGTTGCTTTCAACGAGAAGGGATCATTCTTTGCCGGTTCATCCACCTTGATTTCGATGTAATGGTCTATCGTGGCACCAGTTCGTGTGTCGTAAACTTGAATGATAAATCCGCCGTTGACGACCGGCAAATCGAGCGAAGCCGCTCCAATCGGCATGTTGACATCGTTGGTACGGACAAGAGATGTCAAGTCGGTATAGCCGGTTAAACCTTGTCCTGACGTGTAAATTTTGTTGAACTCGACGACGAACTGTTCGGTAAAAGTGTCGAGTTTATGGAGAAAACCGCCGAGAATCGTTTGATGGGCTTGGTATAAACCATAGACCGATCCGCCGCGAACATCGAGCGGTGTCATTTCTTTGCCGATGCAAAGTTGCGCCATCGGTACGTCCCCATTTTTCCCATCGGTATATCCGATTTTAATCACTTCACGGAATCCGGTGGAGAGCAAAATGTCCGAACCGCTGTAAATCGTTACTTGTCCCGTCTTGGTATCTTCCGTCGTTTTGATACTGAGCAAATTCGACAAGGCGGTCAATGCCACATGCCGTTGGTCTCGCAGTCCGACTGCCTCGAATCCCTGTTTCGTTTCAAGAAGCGTAATGTTTGTGTTAAGGTCTTCGATTTCCTTCAAGAGGCGGTTAATTTCATCGGCGGAACTCTCCATTTGCCGATTGATGTCGATTTGCATGTCCACAATACTGTTCGCCAGACTGTTGATATCGTTGGCAAGTTTGATACCCTGCTCCACTGCCATTCGACGGTAGGTCACGTCTTCGGGATGGTTCAAAATGTTGTCGATCGAATTGAAAAAATTGATGATGGAAGTGCTCAAATCATTGCTGGTCGTGGCATTGAGCAGGTTTTCGAGTTGCGTGTAGTATTTTTGTTGAGTTGCCGATCCCATTGCATCTCCGGTGGCGACACGAAGCCGTTCTTCGAGAAATTGATCGATGACTTGCATGATTCCCGTAATTTGTACGCCGGTTCCCACGATGGTGCCGTTTCCTAGTTTTCGGCTCGTGTCGGTGGAGAGTTGCAAGACCGACCGGGTGTATCCCGGCACGTCAGCATTGTTCAAGTTTTGTCCGACCACTTGAATTCCCATTTGGCTTGCGCTGAGGGCGTTGTACGCCATGTGCAAGGAATCGAAAAGATACATAGAGATTTGCTGATAGTGTTAGGAATCCGTAACAGGGACTATCCCTATTGTCGGCACATTTGTCAAAACCGCTGTAATCGTTACAAAAGGACTGGTTTTTTTTGCGCAGATTACCCAAATTAACAGTGCCGAACTTTCCGATGAAACTTCTTGCAAACGACAAAAAGAAGTGTTACACTATTTTCACAATTCGTGATACCATTGATAACCATTTTGTTTCCCATCCGTAACTTTTTCGCCTCGTTCTTGTTCGGCAATCTGTTGCTGATCGGCACCATTTTCGTAACCGGCTTGCTGGTGATTTCCTACGAAATCAATCAGCATACCACGTACCTGACCGAACGCTTTCAGGAACAACTGCTCGACACAGTCCAAAACGATTTTCAGACATCTTGGTCCCATATCGAAAGACAGCGGATCGAACAGTATTTTCAGCATTATTCCGAGGAGCCGAAGTTCCGTTTGACCGTCATCGACATCGAAGGTCGGGTATTGGGAGACACGGAGTTTCCCGCCGACAAAATGGAACCACACCAAACGCTGGAACGACCGGAAATCATTGCCGCGATGGAAGGTAAACGCGGAAAAGATATTCGCAGCAGCACAACGACACACGTCAAATACCGATATTTGGCAGCCCCGATTTTCGAGGAAGGCAAACCGATTGCCGTCGTTCGTGTTGCCCTGCCGGTCGCCATTTTTCATGAAAATCGCCAAGCGGTGTTCGGCAGGATGTTCAAAGGTTTTGCGTTGATGTTCCTTGCCGTCATGATTCTTTCGCCGCTTCTGCTCCGTTGGCTTTGGTACAAGCCGCTCCAAATTCTCAATCAGGCAGCACGCCGTATTGCCGATGGAGACCTCGAATCGTCAACTTTCCCTGTAGGTCCGCCGGAAATTACGCAAATTTCACAATCATTGGAGACGATGCGACGAACCGTTTCCGGGCAACTCGATACGATCAATCGGCAGCGAGAAGGGCTACAAACGATTTTGCACCATCTTCCCGACGCAATTTTTGCGATGAATCGATCCGCCGAAGTGATTTATTTCAATGAAGCCGCCAAACGATTGTTTCGCATTGAATCGCTACCGGAACGTTCCCTTTTGCAAGGACTCATCCGCAATGCCGCCATCGTCGATTGGTATCTCCCTCATTTAGCCGGTACTCCGGCGCATTCAACAATCGAACGCAAAGAAGTCAATCTGTTCGGGCGCAAACATTTTCTCGAATTGGAATTTGTCGCCACAAAGAATGCGTCGCCGGAAGATGCCGCCTGCCTGTTGATTATCAGCGACTTGACGGAACACGTTCGGGCGCACAAGATGAAAACCGACTTCGTTGCCAATGCTTCCCACGAATTGCGGACACCGCTCGCCGCTATTCACGCCGCTCTCGACAACGTGACCGACGATGTGTTTGAAGACAAGGAAATGCTCGAAAAAATCATTCAAATTGTCAATCGACATGTTTCCCGATTGGATGCGCTCATCGAAGATTTGCTCGATCTACACGGTTCGGAAGACGAAACGATTCCTGCCCGACTGGAAAAAACGAATGTTGCGGAACAACAACATTGGATCAAGGAACTATTCCGAAAACGAATTGACGAAAAGAACCTCGTGTTTTCGGTAGAGTCCGGTTTCGGCGATCAATCATTTCAAGTCGATAACAAGCGGCTTGAAATGATTTTGCAAAATTTAATGGACAATGCCATCAAATTTACACCATCAGGCGGACAGATTTCCCTGCATTTCAAACGGGAAGAAACATTTTTGGTGATCGAGTGCCGAGACACAGGTTTTGGTATTGCCGTTGAGGAACAGCAACGGGTTTTTGAGCGGTTTTATCAAGGGGATTCGTCCCGAACCGGCGATGGTCGGCTTCGCGGCACAGGACTGGGACTTGCCATTGTGAAGCATGCCGTAGAACGTTTGCAGGGGAGCATTTCGTTGGAAAGCCGACTTGCTCAGGGAAGCGTCTTTACCGTTCATGTGCCGGTGGAATTTGTTTAGTCGGGACGATGTTCCGCAACCTCCTGCTGTATCATAATCGTTTCCGTCAATACCGCCACGATTTTTTGATAATGCTGGGTATCGTCAAATGTTAGTGTTCGTCCTTTTTGGTCTTTCAACCACTTCTGCGCCGGTTGATAACCGCCAATGTAAAAGTTCCACACTTCCGATGGAACATTGTCGAAATACTGCGTTTTGTTGATAAAAACCTTGCCGTCCACAAAGCGAATGTTTTCCACGACATTGCCGTCGGCAATCGGAAATGTCGTTTTTGTCTTCGGCACTTTTTCAAGCAGATGAAGTTCACGCAATCGCTTTCCATACTTGGCAAAGCGTTCGAACTCCGTGTTGTCCGTCGGATAAGGGATTCTGGGAAAGTCAATTTTCAGAAACTCTTCATAATCCTTTCGGTACTTCGGCGAATGGAGAACGGCGTAAATGTAGTCGAACAATTTTTCGGGTTTCACTTTTTTGCCGATGTTTTGTTCGATTTTCGTTACGATTTCTTGGTTAAAATTCGGTCGCCGCTCCTCCTGCGGAGGATAAACGTAAAGAGGGAAAATCTTCGGCATACCCGCTCCGCAAAAATTGACGCAACTTTCAATAATGCCGTTTGCTGCAAAAACGTGATTCCAATGTTCAATCTTTACCTGTCGGCTAACTATCAAACTGATATTGTCCTTTCCTAAAAGATGTCGAACAACTTTCTGGGCTGGACAACTCAATATAGGCGAATAGTAATATATCCAGCGAGAATCAAACGGGCGATAGACAATGGGCTGGATATTCTGCCGATCAAACACTTTCTCCTTAATTTTTTTAGTAATCGGATAGCGACTTGAATCCACGATTCGGTACTGCTGCTCGAATCGCCAATCGTAATCGCCGGATAGAAATGTCTTGAATCGTTTTGCCAAAATGTCCTTATCGTAATCGATAAATAAATCGTCTCTATCGGTCTTAACACCTGAATTGTATTCGACAAACAATTCCGATACAGAAAATCCGCTATCATATTTTTTTTGTAACGAGAAATCTTTCGGCACAAAAAAGTAATATGGTTCAATCGGTTCGAGTCGTTCGTATCCCGTCTTTTTCAAACGGTGTTTCAAGAGAAACTCGAATTTGTCCTGCCGCATGCCGAAAAGGTCGGCATGATACACTTTTGCTATTTTAGAGGTAGCACGGCGAACCGGCAGTTTGACAAAGATGTTAATGGAAGTTCCGACTTGAATGTTAAAGACATTTTCATCTTTGCTGCCGTCCGGCGATTTTTCTTTTTTTCGTGCATTGCCGTGTAGATTGAGAATATAAATCTTGTCAAATGTCTCCAAAAGCACCTTTCGCATTTGACGATGTGTTATGCCGTCCAGAAAACTATTGTTGGAAATGTACGCAAGAACACCGCAACTGTTCGGATTATTTTCGATAAAGTTTTGTCCCAATGCAATGAATTTAATGTAATCGTCGTCAATGTTAATTTTCTTTTCCCCCAGCCCCGACTTATATTTTTCGATGAGTTGTTTTGCATAATTCGTTTCGTTAAAATGCGAAACAGTCCCCATGTAATTGTTATACGGCGGATTCCCCAGTACAACCATCACCGGCATATCTTTCTTGACTCGATTCGCTCCTTCGGCTTCGTCCGAGAGCCAAAGAGCAAAAGGCAAACGGTCAATTTTATTCACTCCCGCATCTAACGCATTGGTCAAATAAATGCTGACACGTTGATCCTTCTCGAACCGATAACCGGTATCTTCCAAAATCATGTCTAACTTCAAATGTGCCATCGCATACGGAGCCATCAAAATTTCAAAACCGTGAAGACGTGGCAATAAATCTTCAGCAACATACCGATTCCACGTTCCCTGCTGTCCCCGCGAAACAATGTTTGTACCCGTTCACGGCATTTTGTCTTACCTTCCGGCATTTATCGGCAGCAGACTCGGCGGCGACAGTCCATGCAACACCGAATATAACGACTCCCGTAAAAAAGTCATCACATTCATGCCCAAC
>Ga0082212_10002396_pt1 | contig 27316 bp, 15 predicted proteins | sample TergutNt197P3_FD_71548 | JGI IMG/M metagenome (GOLD analysis project Ga0082212, IMG submission 71548) | Neocapritermes taracua P3 segment gut microbial communities from Petit-Saut dam, French Guiana - Nt197 P3 | ecosystem: Host-associated > Arthropoda: Insects > Digestive system > Gut ...
TATGCTCAAGTATATCGTAAACCCGTCTGTCAGCTGCATTCTCTGTGTTGAGAAGATTATATACCCAAACATCGCGCTTTTGGCCGAAGCGGTGGCAGCGCCCGATCCTCTGTTCAATTTTCATCGGATTCCATGGCAGGTCATAGTTTATAACAGTGTCGCAAAACTGCAGGTTCAAGCCTTCGCTTGCAGCGTCTGTTGCAATGAGGATCTTTGCCTCTTTCTCAAACTGCTCTACTATTGCTTGCTTTAAATCTACTCCAGGGGAGTTGGTAACACGCCCGGGGTTTCGCGCTCTCCATGCCATATATATTTTCTTTGTATCCGGGTCACTCATCTCGCCGTTGAAAACCAAGATATCGGTGAACCCGGCTGTAGTGAGCGATTCAACAAGATACCTTTGCGTTCTTTTGGATTCAGTGAATATGAGGGCTTTTTCAGGAAAACCGCTTTCCCTGTGGATGTCAAAAGCACAGTTAAGGGCATCTATTACAGCCTTTGATTTCGAGTTTGCTTTAATACCTGCCGCCATCTTTATTATATTCTCGACAGCAGCGAGTTCATTGTTAATCTCCGCGCGATAACGCTCCCGTTCTTTTAACTTTATTTCTTTGATGTCGTCGTCAACATCTTCGCCTGTTGAATCGTCCTCATCGTCATCAATCAGCTTGAAGAACTCTTTTAAGCTTACGTCAGCTTTCTCGACGCGGGTGTTTTCTTTCAGGATCTTCAGTCGTTCCCTTAAAACCTCGAAAGTCTCGATTACTGCAAAACTTGATGATGCCAATAGTTTTCGTACAACCATTTTAATAAGGGCGTTATTATGGTTTGAAACTGCATAAAGCACTGGCCTTTGAAGGTACTCATTCGCGAGATGATACAGGATGCCTTCCTCGCGGCTCAGCTTAAAATCTACCAACATACAGTCACGCTTGCTGAACTTCATGTATTCGGCGACATCCTTACGGAGTGTACGATGCAAAATCGGAGCCATCGCCTCGCGCAACCCCTTGTAGTCTTCGGTTCTCATAAATTGGTTCTTGTATACCTTCTCACTGACGAATATACGTTCGTCAATGAACTGTGACAGGGCAAACAATTCACGCAGATTGTTTTGCAGAGGAGTTGCGGTAAGCATTACCTTTGGTACATATCTTGTCGCGTCAAAAACAGCCTTTGGCATCTTCGTACCGGTACCGAAGTTGCGTAGTCTGTGTGCTTCATCAAAGACAAAACAGTCCCATTTCGTGTTAGGGAATCTCTTAAGAAACCAATGAGAGAATCCGTATGACGTGATAACAACAAGTACATCTTGGTTCTTTATACGAGCGTTCCAATAATCCTTATCCCGGTGCAGAATCGAATATTTGCCGTCAGGGATATCTGCTTCTATACTAAATTTCTCGCGAAGCTCGTCCTGCCACTGCTTTCGGAGTGGTGGAGGCATGGCGATTAGGATACGTTTTGCTCCGCCACGTATCATGTATTTTAAAACCAGCCCTGCCTCGATAGTCTTTCCAAGTCCGACTTCGTCCGCAAGGATGATCCCACCGGTTTTCAGAGCTTGGATTGCTGCGATGAAAGCTTCAACCTGCCAAGGAGTTCTTTCAATCTTTGAATCCATCAGGCAGGAGTATGGCGAGGCTTCCAACTCCTTGAGCTTATTAATCCCGTACTGCTCAAGCAATGCGTTACTCATAGACGAACCCTTACACTCCCTGTAATTGAACTAACAGTGCTTCTGCAATACGCTGAGCCATCAACGGTGGCACAGCATTTCCTATTTGAGTAAAGGCAGAGGTTCTGCTCCCTTCAAAAAAATAGCTGTCAGGGAACGACTGCAACCTCGCAGCCTCGCGGACAGTTATTGAACGCGCCTGTTTAATATCAGGATGAATGAAGTAGTGTCCGTCCTTTGACAAATGAGCAAGCACGGTATGGCAGTATGGAACATCAGGCGCAACGACCTTGAATCTGTCAGCAAAGTCAGTTGTGTTTTTGTGTGTCTTAAGATGCTCAGGAATGTCCTGATAGCGTAATCTGTGGTGTCGGTTTCTGTAGCACCATTCACGGATCGCCAAGCGATATATCTCCATGTCACGTTCAATGTGCGGGCGGGCTACGTGCCAGTTCAGTATATCGTCTGACGTGCGCAAATTCTCGTTAACAAATTGATGTGGTTCTATGCGTCTGTATTTAACTCCCTGACCACCTGCCTTGACTGGAGGCAGGTCAGACAGTATATCTGAAACAGTCCAAGTTGCCTCAACAGATTGGAAAGCGGGAAAACAGCGCTGCGATCCCTTACTCCAACCAATAATTATTATCCTTTTTCTGTCCTGTGGAACGCCAAAGTCTCGCGCATTAAGCTCCTTTGTATCTATCTCGTATCCGATACTATTGAGCTTTTTCAATATATCCTGCCAATGTTTACCGTTGTCAGCGCTCAGCAAGCCGGGTACATTTTCGAATACGAACATATCGGGCTTGTACCGCCTCAGAAATTGGCAATATACTCGATACAAGTACTTTCTTTCATCATCAGCCGAAGGATTTTCCTTTTTTAGAGTATCCTCTTTAATCTTCTGCTTTGCCCGCCCAACCAGAGAGTATGCTTGGCAAGGAGGACCGCCTACAATCACATTGACGCGTTTTTCTTCTGCCTGACATTCCAATCTTTTGTCGATTCTTTTAAATAATCCTCTTACGCTCTTTGCGCTCATTTCATAGTTGAGTACTGCAGCTAGAACTTCATCAGGAATGTGCGAGTACAGTTCGTCCCTCGATATTTCACAATGCAAATACGAATAGTAAATGTCAAGATTATTGCTTCTTTTAAGATGCCAGTAAGCAAGCCTGGTTTTAAGTGTGTTTGCCGCATCCGGGTTCATTTCAATGTGAGCAATGTCATGAAAGCCAGCTCGAAGGAATCCCTCAGATAGCCCACCCGCACCTGCGAACAAGTCTATATAGTTCATCCAAGTCCTCCCTCTCTCCGAGCGCATAAGCGTTACGGCAGTATAATGCACATATTTGCGAAGGTGATATATCGTGAGTTATCATTCCTACATTGATGTCAGCAATGAGTTTTTGGTTAAGAAATCGCGGCGAGCTCAAACAGAATCCAGATGAATCCTTACCACTCTGCGAATTTGTATCTTCTTAATGCCTCAGGGTCGTTATCAGCAATCGTAAGCATCCGCGCTGCTGCTCCACCAGGTCTGCTGCGACCGTATTCCCATGACTCAACTGTTTTTTTTGACACCCCAATAACTTCAGCAAAAAAGCCTTGTGACATATTTAGCTTTTCGCGAATACTCCGAATTTCGACAGCAGTGTACTCCATCGGTGGATAAGCTGTAACAAAATTCGAGCGGAGTTCGATTTTCTTGCTTATGTCTTTTCGCAGTTCCACTCGATTATTAATCATTGTCATAGGTATATCATTTTTCATTACATAGATTCTCCTGAAAGATTTGCAGAGGACACGACTATATTATCCTATTAAATAGGATGTGTCAAGCATTTCGGTATCAAATATGCTGTAGTTTGAGTTGAAGACTTATTAAAAGCGCATCGAATCGTTTTTCTTAGTATTGAACGCCATAATACGCATTTCACACGAAATACGTATTCCTTCATATAATACGTATTTTCACCCCGCTCCTCGTGAATTATCTGTGAACAATTCCGATATCCCTTGCCACAGCAATCATTTTTCGCTATAATCAACCCATCAAGTATCAGCGGTTCTCGTCCGAGATCACAGTTTCCGAGTTACACAATGCCTGAAGGTTTGTTCGCCTTTGGGCTTTTTCATTTCCGCAGGAACGGTACTGTTTAACGAGATAGTAGTACATCATCAATCGCGGTAAACTTTACAAGTATACAGGCTGATAGAACCTATGCTAAACTCTGAGCATAACGCATGATGCGTATAGGTGACGAGTGATAAGGAACCGGGAACAGGGCCGCGGAGGCTCCCGGCTCCAAGGTGACGAGGAAAGACCCTTGGACCAGTGCGCCCTTGGAGGACAGACAACAGCCAAAACAACGTGAAGTATGCCAGAACCCTACTATCTTATTGTCGATAGAAGTGGTTCGTGGAGAATCAAGACGTCGGTGATAAATACCGGTGACATGACAGGAGTGAAACACCGTTACATTCGGATCATACATGATCCAATGATGATCGTTGCCCAGTGAGTAACCGGCGCAAACCAAGCTGAATACGCGCTTTATTGCCGTAAAACAGTCTGCATGATTAGTTTTGCGGCATTTTTGCGTTTTGTTCGCTAATAAAAATAAAAGCTCCCGGCGTAATGTGCAATATGCCGGTATGCCATACCGGTATGGGAGCGGAAAGAGAGGAAAAAATGTCAGGATCATCACAGGTCAAACAGTCCACCCGCAAAGAAGCGAAGGGAGCGGGAGTATTGGAGAAGTTATCCCTTTGCAGAGAAGCAGTGGCAACGCTTTTCGGATCGGCGGCACAGGCGGCGTCGATTATCATATCAACTCACGGCTTGTCCTCCGCCTGGGGCAGCTTTCCGGCGCCCGCGTATGCAACCGGAGTTCTCCGGTCGGCGCTCTCCGCTGAAGCGGCAGCTTCCGGTTTTCTAAAACCGAGGCGGATGCTTACTAAACACATAAAATTAAAATATCCGGTTCTCCTATTATGGAGACAGATGGCATATATGTCGCCTGAGAGCTTGGTAGTTCAAGCCTTACATGCCCAGTAGAACCGGAAATCAGCCGGAAACGTGGCTTTGTGTCAGTAGGTATATTGCGCCCGTATGCGCTTCGCGGGACATTTGAAAGGAGCTCATTATGTCAACAAATCTTTACATAAATCTACTGGCTCAAGCCGAAAAGCTTTACCGACACAATCGACAGGGAAGCTATAAAACAAGGGCGCGGTATTTTGAAGCGTATAAGCGTTTTATCCGTTACGTTGCCGAAGTCTTTCGATTGGAGAAGATAGCGAACATTTCCGGTAAGCATCTCTCCGGTTATGTCGAGTATATGCAAAGAAAATACTATTCGGCGTCCACAATCAAAACCGATCTTGCCGCCATCCGGTTCTGGCACGACCAGATACCCAACGCAAAGTATGCACTTCCGTTAAACGATGAGTTCGATTTGCAACGGCGAAAGTTCGGTGGGGTTGACCGCGCTTGGTCAAGCGCCGAGTTTGCGAGAATGATCGGTGAGTGTATGAAAGTCAAGCGCGCCGACTTCGAAGCGTGTATAGTTATTTCTTATTACTCAGGGCTGCGGCTGCATGAGGTCATGCGTATTGACACGGCCATTGCGCGCGCTGCCTTGAAAACTGGTTTCATCACAATAAAAGGCAAAGGCGGCAAGGTGAGGGAAGTGCCTATCCAAGAAACAATCAGGATCGAGTTCGAGAAATTCCTCAAAACTACCGCACCAGGAAATAAACTGTTTGTGCCAGAGGGGAAGCCTACACACATAGCTATGACTGAGCTTCAGAACTTTATTAACAATCACCGCAAGTTCGCACAAGATCCGGACTCAACCAGACCCATGACTTTTCACGGTCTTCGGCATTCATTCGCCCCGGCACGGTATAAGGAATTGATTGATGAAGGAAAAACTGACTATCAAGCTCGGAAGCAGTTGTCCAAATCGATGGGGCATGAGCGTGCCGATGTGACGAGGATTTATCTACCGTCAGTCGTCAAGGAAAGTGATGGCAGACCTGATAAAAGTGTGAGAGGCGGCGGTGGAGGCGACAGCGCCTTGGATAGCCGCAGAAAAGACGGTGGCGGCGATGGATAAGACGCGCTATTGCTCACAAAGGGAGTTGCCGCTGACGTTGCGGGTTACAGAGGTAGCTTCGGTTCTCGGTATCGGTCGAAACTCTGCATATAACCTCATTAATTCCGGCGAACTGAAAAGTGTGCGAATCGGTCGGCAGATACGCGTTTCAAAAGAGGAACTTCTGCGCTTTCTGACAAGATAATTCTCTTTCTCACAGCGCCGGGTGGTGGTATACTGTTCTCACAGAACACTGTGGGTACTCCACCCGGCGCGTCGAAAGGAGGTTTATCGCGCTGTTACAAAAATCGAAAGGAGTACACTACACATGGCATCTATAATAAAGCGTTCCAATAAGTACGCCGTTGTCTACACATATACTGACGAGAGCGGCGCTAAAAAGCAAAAATGGGAGACCTATGATACTCATAAGTCAGCGCTTTCGCGCAAGGCAGAGGTCGAAAACGAGATCAACGACGGTTCATTCATTCCGCCAAACAAGCAAACGATAAGGGAATTCCTCTGTGACTTCGTTGCGCTATACGGCGAGGAAAAATGGGCATTGTCCACCTATAGCACAAACGTAGCTTTCATCGAAAATTACATCAACCCCATCATCGGCGACCAGACGATCCAAACCTTCACCGCCAAATCCGCCGATCAGTTCTTTAAAACTCTTAAAAAGACAAAGCCCGTTGAGTCGACTTTTCGCAAGCCAAAGACGGAAGCTGTCGGTCCTTCAGTCCTTACCAGCGCTCACAAGCTGCTTAGATGCGCTTTCGGTAAAGCTGTAAAATGGGAGGTCATCAAGCGAAACCCGTTTGAACTGGTGGAGAAACCCAGGCATAAGTACAAGGACAGCGATATATGGGATGCGGAAACTATACGCAAAGCACTCGACGGCTGCAGGGACAGCAAACTGTATTTAGCGATGAATCTCTCCTTTGCCTGCTCCCTCCGAATGGGAGAGATCCTCGGGCTGACCTGGGATAACATCCATATATCTGAGCATGATATCACAGCGGACAACGCTCATCTGTTTGTGGAAAAAGAGTTGCAGCGGGCTTCATTAGCGGCGATACAAGTACTCGACAGCAAGGACGTCAAGTTTCTATTCCCGGCGTTCAAGCCAAACGCAAAGACCCGGTTAGTGCTGAAGACTCCAAAGACCGATTCCAGCGTAAGAAGAGTCTGGATTCCGAAAACCCTCGCATATATCCTTGTGGAATACAAAAAAGCACAGGATGGGATGAAGTCATTTCTCGGCGATGAATACTATGACTACAATCTTGTCGTGGCTCTCCCGAATGGGCGTCCATGTGAAGACCGGCTGATAAGCGAGGCGTTCCAGAAGCTGCGAGAGGACTGTGAGCTTCCCAGAGTCGTTTTTCACTCGCTCAGGCACTCGAGCACGACTTATAAGCTCAAACTCAACAAGGGCGACATTAAAGCCACTCAGGGCGATACCGGGCACTCTCAGGCCGACATGGTCACAAGGGTCTATGCGCACATTCTGGATGAGGACCGAAAAGTCAACGCGATTAGAATGGAGAAAGCGTTCTATAGCCTTGACTTGAGAGATGTGCGCGCTCCTGCGGCAGAGGAAACGGGAAACCTTGATCTTGAAGCGTTCATCGCAAAACTGAAATCAGCGCCACCTACAACGTTAGCTGTTTTAGCAGAACTGTTGAGAGCCTGACTGTCACGGCATTGTTCCGATTAGCAGAAAAGGGAATTTTATTAGCAAAACACGAAAAACGGTTCGATTCCTATTAGCAGAATATTCACTATTGTGGATAGAGCATTCACGATTCCGGCATGTAAGCGTAGAGGCTTGATTATTGCTTGCAAGAAAAGGGAGAGTGCCGTAAAACCGTTGGTATTACAGCACTTTCTGGCACCCCTGGCAGGAATCGAACCTGCATTCCGCCCTTAGGAGGGGCGTACACTATCCATTATGTTACAGGGGCTTATTCACTTTTTAGCAGTATTTTATTCAGAAAAGTAATCGGAACTCCTGACACTTAGGAGGCGGACGCTCTATCCTGCTGAGCTACGAGGGCATGCCCGAATTCTAGCGCATATACTCCCATGTGTCAAGAACCGATATATATATAAGCTAAATGAAAATGCAGAAAAATACGATTAAAAATAAGAAATAAAGTTCAAGGTTTACACAAAGATGTGTTTGATGTATAATATATTTCACCAAATGACGAAGTGCTGATGGGAGGAGCAGGGGAGTGTTGAATAAGCAGCAAGCTAACGATCTTCCAATCTTTCTTTTTCATCAGGGAACCAACTACCGCGCATATGAATTTCTGGGATGCCACTACGACAGAAGGACAAACGCTGCCGTGTTCCGCACATGGGCGCCCGGCGCCAGTGCAGTCAGCGTTGCCGGAGATTTCAATGACTGGCGGGAGGATGCAACGCCAATGCGGCGCATATCCGACGGCGGGGTGTGGGAGGCGGTCCTAAAGGGCGTCGAGCAGGGGCAGCGATATAAATATTCCATCACTTCCGCGCAGGGCAGCCGGTTCCTTAAGGCCGACCCTTTCGCGTTTTACTCAGAAACAGAAGAAAAAACTGCGTCCATGGTCTACGACGTCAAGGGCTACAAATGGGGTGACAAAGCCTGGCGCGACGCGATAAACAAAAGGGACATATATAATAGTCCTATGAACATATATGAGGTTCACCTTGGGTCATGGATGTGGGACGCAGACGGGCGGATACTCGGTTATACAGAGCTTGCAGACCGCCTTATCGCATACGTCAAGCAGATGCACTACACCCACATTGAGCTCCTGCCGGTAATGGAGCATCCGTTCGGAGATTCATGGGGATACCAGGTGTGCGGGTATTACGCGCCGACGTCACGTTTCGGCGACCCGCATGAGTTCATGCATTTTATCGACGTGTGCCACCAGGCGGGCATAGGCGTCATACTCGACTGGGTGCCGGCGCATTTCCCGAAGGATGCGCACGGCTTAATAGAATACGACGGCGGACCGCTCTACGAATGCAGCGGTGAGTTCCGCATGGAACATGAGCAGTGGGGCACCCGCTGTTTTGACTATGGGCGCACGGAAGTGCAGTCGTTTCTCGTATCGAACGCGATATTCTGGCATGACGTCTACCACGCGGACGGCATCCGGGTAGACGCTGTCAGTTCGATGCTATACCTCGATTATGAGCGCCCGCAGGGGCGCTGGTCGCCTAACACATACGGCGGCAGGGAAAATCTGGACGCGATTGCTTTCCTGCGGAAGATGAGCGCAGCTGTGTTCGGGGCGTTCCCGCATTCGTTGCTCATTGCTGAGGAATCGACTGCGTGGCCGCTTGTATCAAGGCCGGTATACATCGGCGGACTGGGGTTCAACTTCAAATGGAACATGGGCTGGATGAACGACATGTGCGAATATGTCAGCTACGACCCCGTGTTCAGGAGAGGCATTCACAACAAAATCACATTTTCGTTTTTATACGCATTCAGCGAAAATTTCATTCTGCCCCTGTCGCATGATGAAGTCGTCCACGGCAAGAAGTCGCTGCTCGACAAAATGCCCGGGGATTACGACTTGAAATTTGCAGGGCTGCGCGCTTTCTACGGGTACATGATGACGCACCCGGGGAAAAAGCTGTCGTTTATGGGCTGCGAGTTCGGCCAGTTCATAGAATGGGATTGCCACAGGCAGCTTGACTGGTTTTTACTGGACTACCCGATGCACGCCAGCTTGCAAGACTACGTCCGCGATCTGAACGCTTTCTACCTGAACACGCCTGCGCTTTGGGAGATCGACTATTCGTGGGAAGGGTTCAAATGGATTTGCGAAAACGACAACGACTCGAATATTATCGCGTTCATGCGTACGGACAAGCATGGAAAGATTGTCGTTGTTGTCCAGAATTTCTCGCCGGTCACAAGAACCGATTACCGCATTGGCGTTCCGGAACGCGGCGTTTACACAGAGGTGTTCAATTCCGATTTGCAAAAGTACGGCGGTTGGGGAAATGCGAACGGGAAAATACGCACAAAGAGCACTGCAATGCAAGGCTTCATGCAAAGCATTTCTCTGACAGTTCCGCCGATGGCGACAGTGGTACTGCAAAATTCGGAAACAGGGCACAGGGGTGACGCGCCAGTGGCGCGTAGGAACTAGGAGACAAGAGTTTAACAGACAAGAGGGGCGAGAGTTATTGGGTAGTGCTGATTATAAGGAATGTATTGCGATGCTCCTTGCGGGGGGCAGGGGATCCCGGCTTCGGTCGCTCACAGAGCAAATCGCGAAGCCTGCCGTCACCTTTGGGGGCAAATACAGGCTCATCGACTTCCCGCTGACAAACTGCGTGCGCTCAGGGATCGACACAGTGGGTGTTATGACGCAGTATCAGCCGCTGCTGCTGCACAACTATATAGGAAAAGGCCAATACTGGGATCTGGACCTGCTGCACGGGGGCGTTTCGATATTGCCGCCGCACAGCAAGCCCGGCAGTACGGCATGGTACAGCGGCTCGGCAAATGCTGTGTACCAGAATCAGGACTTCATAGAAACCTACGAGCCCGAGTATGTGCTGGTGCTGGCGGCTGACCATGTGTATAAAATGGACTATTCGGTGATGCTTGACTACCACAAGACCGCGGGCGCAGACTGTACAATCGCAGTTCTGGAAGTTCCGATAGAGGACGCAAGCAGGTTCGGCATCATGAGTACAGATAAAGAAGATCGCATAGTAACGTTTGAGGAGAAACCGGACAAGCCGAAAAGCAACCTCGCTTCGATGGGTATATACATTTTCAACTGGAGCGTTCTGAAAGAATCACTCTATCAGGACGAGAAGGACTCGGAATCGTCGCATGATTTCGGCAAGGATATCATACCGGGGCTGCTCAAGGACGGACACCGGCTATTTGCCTACCATTTCAACGGTTACTGGAGGGATGTCGGAACGGAAGAGAGCCTGTGGCAGGCCAACATGGACCTGCTGGACGACCTGCACCTCGGGTTTGAGGACTGGCACATTATGTCGAGGACTGCGGGGAGGCCGCCGCATTACATCGCCCCGACCGGCAGCATTAAGGGCGCGTTGATCACAGAAGGCTGCGAAATCTACGGTACCGTGGAGAACAGCGTATTGTCCGTGGGCGTTGTGGTTGAAGAAGGCGCGATCGTCAAGGACAGCGTACTTATGCAAAACGCGCGCGTCTGCAAGAACGCGGACGTGAGCTACACCATCATGGATGAGAACACAGTCGTCGGCGAAAGTGTCAGGATCGGAGGTTTGCGCGGCGGCGAGGGCGGTGTGACCGTTATTGCCCGCGACACAACCGTTACATGAGAAACCGACGATGAAAAAAAGATAGCGGGAGTTTGTCCAAGACTCCCGGGGAGAGGAGTGAGAAAACATGACTACGGGGCTTTGCCTGTCAGATCCGCATCCGGACCGCGTGAGTGACGGCAGCTCGACCAGAACGCTTTCGGCTGCGCGCTTCGCCGGCAGATACCGGCTTGTGGACTTTATGCTGTCAAACATGGTAAACTCCGGGATATACACTATCGGGATCATACTCAACAGCCATTACCAGTCCCTCATCGCCCACATCGGTATGGGCAAGGAATGGGACCTCGCGCGAAAAACCGGGGGGGTGGCGTTTTACCCGCCGTATCTGACCGATGAGCGGCAGAATGTGAACAGCGAGCTGGACGGCCCGCTCATGAGGGCGGCCGAGCATATCGCCGAGTCGAGGACGGATACCATCATACTCGCCGACAGCAGCGTGGTGTACAACATGGATTACAGGGCGGCGATAGAAGAGCATGGCAAGTCGGGCGCGGACATAACGGCGATATACACAAAAAAACGTATCATACCCGGAGAGCGCGACAATACGGTCGTATTCAACCTCGCAGGGGACGGGCGGGTAAAGGCAATCACCGCCGCGCCGCCGTCGGCGGACAAGATGAACGTGTCGCTCGGGGCGTACATCATGGCGAAAAGCTTTTTCACGCGCCTGACGACAGGCGAAAAGAACTGCGGGATGCTAAGGTTTTCACGCGTGCTTGTCGCCGACGCACTCAAATGGCTCAACGTTATGGCTTACGAATTCAAAGGCTATTCGGCGCAGATATGCTCCGCTGAGACTTTTTTTCACTACAATATGGAAATGCTTGACATCAAGAAAAGAGACGCCCTCTTCGGCTACGAGGATAGGCGTATATATACAAGCAGGCGCGACTCGCTCCCGACAAAGTACGGCAAGCAGGCGGAGGTCAAAAACTCCATAATCTCCGAAGGCTGCCAGATCGACGGAACAGTCACGAACTGTGTTATTTTCAGGAATGTGCGGGTCAGAGAAGGCGCGGTCGTAAAAAACTCTATCCTGCAGGAAGGCACAGAGGTTGAAAAAGACGCCGATATAGATTATATTATTGCAGACCGCGGAGTGCGCATTTCCGAAAGCCGTAGAATGACAGGGTACAGCACATATCCGGTATACATTGAAAATTCCAGGATTATTTAGCATAGGAGGTTAGTAATGAGTGGTAAAAACAGTCTGATGGTTCTCCATGCGGTCTCCGAGGCGGTGCCATTTCTGACGACAGGCGGCATGGGGCAAGTCACAGGGGCGCTGGCGAGCGCTTTGGCGGATAGCGGGAGGGACCTTGACGTCCGCGTTGTCACGCCGCTGTACGCGCAGTTCCGCGACAGATTTGAACCGCAGATGAAGTTCCTGGGCGAGACGAAAGTGTCGCTCTCCTGGCGCAACCTGTATTGCGGGATCTTCGAGCTGCATCAGGACGGGGTGACGTACTATTTCGTCGACAACAGGGATTACTTCGGCCGGGACGGTGTGTACGGCTACTTCGACGACGGGGAAAGATTCGCGTTTTTCTCACTGGCGGTGTTTGCCGCAATGGAGGTCGCGGGGTTTGTTCCCGACGTGATTCACGCGCACGACTGGCAGACGGCGCTCGTGCCTGTATATGTCAAGACCAGGTTCGCAGGGATATACAGCGGCGTCAGGACAGTGTTCACGATGCACAATATGGAGTACCAGGGGAAGTTCGCGCGCGACATCCTGCGCGACGTCCTCGATATATGGGAGGGCGACGCGGGGATCGTGGATTACGATTCCTGTATAAACCTCATGAAAGGCGCGATCGTCTGCGCCGATAAGCTCACGACAGTCAGTCCGTCATATGCGGACGAGATCCAAAACGGCGGAGGGTACGGGCTTGACAACATCCTCAGGGAGAACTCGTACAAGCTGAGCGGCATCATCAACGGCATAGACACTAAAACGTACGACCCGAAGACAGACCCGCTGCTCGGTAAGAATTATTCCATAGATTCGCTTGAGGACAAAGCTTACAACAAACGTAAGCTGCAGGAGCTTTTCGAGCTGCAGAAATCCCCGCGCAAGCTTCTGATATGCGTCGTCTCGCGCCTTGTGTCACATAAGGGGATCGACCTGATCACATACATGATGGAAGAGCTCCTAAAGATGGACATCCAGTTCCTGCTGCTCGGCACGGGAGAGCGCGACTACGAGCTGTTCTTCCAGGAGCAGGCTGTGCGCCACCACGGGAAGGTCGGCGTGAATATCGCGTTCAATCCCGAGATCGCCGGCAAGATTTACGCGGGCGCCGATGTCATGCTGGTTCCATCGCGCAGCGAGCCGTGTGGGCTGACGCAAATGATCGCCTGCCGTTACGGCACGATACCGATAGTCAGGAAGACCGGCGGCCTCGGAGACACAATCAAGGACTGCCGCGCGGGTGCTGGCAACGGGTTCGTTTTCAGCGATTATGACGCCGGCGAACTGATAAACACGATCGCGCAGGCGCTGTCCTTATACAAACACCATGAAAACGACTGGAAGAACCTGATGCGCGAAGCGATGAAGTACGATTTCAGCTGGGATCTGTCAGCGCAGGCGTATGCGGACATATATTACGGGTTGAAGCAAGGGTAAGCAATGTACATTTTTGACGAGTACGACGAGTATTACAGAAACCCCGGCGGGGCGGTAAGGACGCCCGGCACGCTGGTTGTGAGGCTCAAGCTGCTGCGCAGCGTGACGACCGGAGCGAGCGTGAGCATACGGCGCGACGGGGGGGAGCCCTGCGACGTCGCCATGGTTTTTACGGGGGTGACGGGCGCATATGACGTGTATGAATGCACGCTGGAATTTGATACGCCCGGCCTGTTCTGGTTCAATTTCCTCGTCGACCACATTGCCGGAATGCAAATAACCATCCCGGAGAGGATAGGCGGTCTGTTCCAAGTCACCGCGTATGCTCAGGACCCTGTCATCCCGGACTGGATCCACGGCGGGGTCATGTACCAGATTTTTGTCGACAGGTTCAAGAGCAGCGGCTCCATCAGAGTGAAGCCGGGCTCTGTATTCAGAGACGACTGGGGGGGTACCCCCGGATACATGCCGGACGAGGAAGGCCTTGTGCGAAGCAACGACTTTTTCGGCGGCGATATATATGGCATAATCAACGAACTGCCGTATCTGGATCAGCTGGGCGTCACCTGCATATATCTAAGCCCGGTGTTTGAGGCTGCGTCGAACCATAAGTACGACACCGGAAACTTTATGAAGGTAGACTCCGCGTTCGGCGGGGACGCAGCTTTTGAGAGGCTGTGCGCCGAAGCAAAAAGCCGCGGAATAAGGATCATCCTTGACGGGGTGTTCAACCATGTCGGGGCGGACAGCAAGTATTTCAACAAATACGGCAACTACAGTCAGCCGGGGGCGTATCAGGGTGAAGAGTCGCCGTGGTACGGCTGGTTCACGTTCCGCGAGAACGGCAAGTACGATTCGTGGTGGGGGATTGAGACGCTGCCCGCGCTCAACAAGCTCAACGAGAGCTACAGGGACTACATTTGCGGAGAAGACGGCGTGATCGCGCACTGGACGAAAAAAGGCGTTTCAGGCTGGCGGCTCGATGTAGTCGACGAACTGCCGGACGCGTTCCTGTACCCGTTGTGCGAAGCGATTAAGCGGGAAAGAAGCAATGCAGTCATAATCGGGGAAGTGTGGGAGGACGCGTCGAATAAAATCTCGTATGACGTCCGCCGGCGCTACTTTCTCGGTGGGCAGCTCGACAGTGTGATGAATTATCCGCTCAGGGATGCTATAATCGCTTGCGTCAGGGATTCCGACGCTGAAAACCTGGCGGATACTATGGCGTGGATGAGCCTGAACTACCCGGACCATGTTTTGCATTCGCTGATGAACGTTTTGGGGACGCATGATACGGAGCGCATCCTCACGGCACTGAGCGGCGTGGACAAACCGGATACAAAAGCCAGTATGGAGAGTTTCAGGCTCGACGAAGCGCAGCTCACTGTGGCGAAGCGCAGGCTGAAACTTGCCGCGACTTTACAGTTTACCCTGCCGGGCGTTCCTTGCGTTTTCTACGGGGATGAAGCCGGCATAGAGGGGTGGACAGACCCTTTCAACAGAATGTGCTACCCCTGGGGGAACGAGGATGCGCGGCAGATAGAATGGTATAAAACGATTTCCAGGCTAAGAAGAGAGAACGATTGTTTCAAAGAGGGCAGATACGAGCTTGTGCAGGCCCACGCCGGAGTGTTCGCGTTTTCAAGGGGCAGCGGGAACGCGCGCGTCCTTGTCGCGGTCAACTGTTCAAACAGCGACAGGGGTTTGAAGGCGGACGGGTTCAACTACGATTTATTGAAAAATGAGTACACAAACTCCTTAACCGTAAAGGCAGGCGAGCCGGCAGTGTTCGCAATCAACGAAAAGGGGACGAATAGATGAATTTACTTGACAAAGATGTTTTTTCGCTGTTATTTATCGACAAGCTGGAAGTCACGCGCGGAATAGCTGTCTCGGACGCGACTCCGGAGGATTGCTATATCGCGCTTGCAAACCTCATAAGGGACCAGATAATGAAGCTGTGGGTCCAGACCGCTGAGAATACCTACAGAAGAGAGAATAAAAAACAGGTGTATTATTTCTCGCTGGAGTTCCTTCTCGGGAAAATGCTTGAGAGCAATGTGACTGCGCTCGGGCTGCGGGAGGTATGCGCCGATACGCTCAGCGAGCTGGGGTTCGACATAAAAGAAGTCTACGGAGTCGAGCTCGACCCCGGGCTCGGGAACGGCGGGCTTGGCAGGCTTGCCGCCTGTTTTATGGATTCGCTCGCGTTTCTGGGGCTGCCGGGCAACGGGTGCAGCATACGGTACAAGTACGGTCTGTTTGAGCAGAAGATCGTGGACGGCTATCAGGTGGAGCTGCCGGACAACTGGCTGAAGAACGAGCCTGTCTGGGAGATAAGGAAGCCGCAGCGCGCGAGGCTGGTCAAATTCTTCGGGGACGTCTATGAGGAGGAGAAGGACGGGAGGATGGTAGTCAACCACGAAAACTACGAGCCCGTCATCGCGATGCCTTACGATGTGCCGATACCCGGCGGAGAGGACGGCATAGTCAACACGCTCAGACTATGGAGCGCGGAGGCGACGCAGCAATTTGACTACGGCTCATTCTCCAGCGGCGACTATCTGAACGCGGTTTCGCGCAAATACTCCGCCGAAGCTATCTCCGAAGTGCTGTATCCCGACGACTCCAACTACCAGAACCGGATGCTCAGGCTGAAACAGCAGTATTTCTTCGTCTCCGCCGGCGTGCAGAGCATTATCAGCCACTACAAGAGATATTACGGCGATGTGAAAAAGCTGCATGAGTATGTGTCGATACATATTAATGATACGCATCCGACGCTGGCCATACCCGAGCTTATGAGGATACTGATGGACGAAGAGGGGCTTGGCTGGGATGAAGCGTGGGAGATAACCATTAAGACGGTTTCATACACTAACCATACAATACTGCCGGAGGCGCTTGAGAAATGGCCCGAGGACGCGTTTGCATGGCTCCTGCCGAGGATCTACAAGATCGTATGCGAGATCAACGCCCGCTTCTGCAAGTTCCTTATCGAAAAATACGGAGGCAACTCTGACAAAGTGTCGCAGATGGCGATCATCAGCAACGGCGAGATCCAGATGGCATACCTTGCGGTCGTGGGGAGCCACGCGATCAACGGCGTGGCGAAGGTGCACAGCGAGCTGCTCAAGCATGAGCTGTTCCGCGGGTTCTACGAGCTGTTCCCCGACCGTTTCGGCAACAAGACGAACGGCATTGCGCACAGGAGATGGCTGCAGATAGCCAACCCGGACCTGACAGAGCTGATATCCGACGCGATCGGCGACGAATGGATAAAGGAGCCGCTGAAGCTATCCCTGCTCGACGAGAAGGGTTTTGTAAAGGACAGCGCGTTTCTGGAGAAGATGCGGGCTATCAAGCGCGTGGACAAAATCAAGCTTGCGAAGATCATAGAGGAAAGCAACGGTATCAAACTGGATCCGGATTCCATTTTCGACGTGCAGGTCAAAAGGATACATGCGTACAAACGCCAGCTTCTGCTGCTGCTCAATATCATGGACTTGTATTATTCCATCATAGACGGGACGAACAAGAACGTGGTTCCCAGAACGTTTATTACGGCTGGGAAGGCAGCGCCCAGCTACCACTATGCCAAAGAGATCATCAAGCTCATTTCGGTGCTCGCGGACAAGATAAACAAAGACCCGCGCGTGAAGGATATAATAAAGATTGTCTTCCTCGAAAACTACCGCGTGTCGCTCGCGCAGAACATTTTCCCGGCTTCAGACCTTAGCGAGCAGATATCCACGGCGAGCATGGAAGCGTCCGGAACGGGCAATATGAAGTTCATGATGAACGGCGCTGTGACCATCGGTACGTACGACGGCGCAAATATCGAGATTTTTGAAGCTGTCGGCGATGGGAATTACATTCCGTTCGGCCTGACTGTGCCGGAGGTCCTCGAGCTGCGCAGGAACAACAGCTATAACAGCCGCCTGTTCCTTGGCGGGAACGAAAGGCTCAAGCGCATCGTACACGATGTGATAAACTCGAGCCCGCACGAGGCAGGCCGCGCCGAGTTCCCGCATATCTATGATTCGCTCACGATGCACAACGACGAGTTCTTCGTCATGAAGGATTTCGACGCGTATACTTTGGCGCAGAGGAAAGCCGACAACCTGTATACAGACACTGATGTGTGGTCGTATATGTCCGCGATGAACATTGCTCATTCCGGCATCTTCGCGAGTGACGAAGTCATTAAGAAGTATGCGGAGGAGATTTGGAAGATAGGATAAATTCAGGGGTCAGGGGTCAGGGTTCAGGGGTCATACGAGTTGCTAGTTGCTAGTTGCTAGTGGCTAGTGGCTAGTGGTAATATGATTAGTTATAGAAGGTTGGGTTTTTAGCGTATGAAGGCGAGTCATGAATATCAGAGGTCATCGGGGGTGCTGCTGCCGGTGACCATGCTGCACGGGCCGTTCGGCATCGGCGTACTTGGCGCCGAGGCGAAGGAGTTTATAGATTTTCTGAGCGAAGCGGGATTCCACTCGTGGCAGGTACTGCCTATGGAGCATACGGGCGATGGGTTTTCTCCGTATAACTGCGTTTCCGCGTTCGCGGGGGAGCCGATGCTGATAGACCCGAGGCTGCTGCTTGAGATGAATCTGGTAACGCAGAAAGAGGTCGACGCGCGCAGCGCGGGCATGGATATCGACTCTGCCGAGTACGAGCTTGTCAGCGAAAGGCAGAACGCGCTGCTCCGGGCGGCGTATTCGCGCGTCGAAGGGAAACCGTACTCAAAGTTCAGCCCCTTCTGGCTGGAAAACTACACGCTCTACATGGCTATCAAGCACAGCTTCGATGATGCGCCCTGGTACGAATGGCCGGATGAGGGCCTGCGCTCTCATGATGCGGACGCATTAAAGAAGGCGGCAAAGGAGTTTGAAGACGAGGTAAACTTCTATAGATTCGTGCAGTGGGTATTCTGCGAACAATGGACAAAGATAAAAGCTTATGCCGCAAAACATGACGTCTCAATACTCGGTGATATGCCGTTTTACGTAGCAAAAGACAGCGCGGAGGTATGGAGCAGGCGCGAGCTGTTTGACTGCGACATCGACGGAAACGTACCCGCTGTCAGCGGAGCGCCGCCCGACTATTTTACTCCGAAAGGACAGCATTGGGGGAATCCGATATATAACTGGAAGCTGATGAAGGATAACGGCTATGTTTGGTGGACCAACCGCATCAAAGCGGCGGCGGAGCGCTATGACATTGTCCGGATCGACCATTTCAGAGGCTTTGAGAGTTATTGGCGGATCCCCTCGGAAGCGCCGGACGCAAGTTTCGGCGTGTGGGCGAAGGGGCCCGGGAAAGCGCTCTTCAAGGCGCTTGAAGAAGCGCTCGGCAAGCTGCCGGTGATTGCTGAGGATCTCGGCGATATTGGTGACAGCGTTGATAAGCTCCTGAAGGCGACTAAAATCAGGGGTATGAGGGTTCTGCAATTCGGCTTCCTCGGCGACGAGAGGCATTTGATGCATAATTTCACGGAGGACAGCATCGCTTACACGGGCACTCACGATAATACGACGCTGCTGGCCTGGCTGTTTGAGCTGCGCCCGGAAGACAGGGAGAAAGCGCTGTTCTATATCGGGTTCGACGGCGACTGGACTGTCGGCGGGCCAAACTGCGCGGTCAACCAGGCGTGGATACGCGCTTTGTTCATGACAACATCGTCGATCGTCATAGTTCCTATACAAGACCTTCTGGGCTACGGCGCCGATACGCGCACGAACACACCCGGCACAATAGAGGGCAACTGGCGCTTCCGCGTCAGGCGGGAAGCCCTTAAAGAAATCGACACAGCATTCTACAAAAATCTCATAAAGGCTTTTGCGCGAGACAACTCACCGGTTTAGGGTTCAGGGGTAGCGCGCCATCGGGGTGTAGCGCAGTTGGTAGCGCGCCAGCTTTGGGAGCTGGATGCCGGGCGTTCGAGTCGCCCCACTCCGACCAACTATATGTCAAGCCCGGGCAAAAAGCATCCTGGATGCATTTGCTTGGGCTTGACGCTGGAGAAAATATGCGGCCTATCCATGCGATGAAATCTCTATACAGGAGCCCTGTCAGGACTATTCTTACGTTCATACTTCTGAGCGTCGTGACGTTTGAGTTGTTCACGCAGGCAGCGGAGTATGCTGTCACAGCGCGCGAAATAACGAATGCAGCGGGGCAGTACAGGGGCGTCGGCGCGGTGGAGGCCGAAGCGCCGAACATGGCGAGCCCGCTGGACTCGTACAGCGCCGAGGCTGAGGGGGAGTATGTCCGCCAATACCGGACGCTGACACAGGAGCAAGTCGATGCAGTGTCCGCTCTTCCATATATCGATTCGGCTGACACGCGGTATATGACAGCAGGGATATCGAGCGAGTACAGGCGGCTGCCGGAGCGCGATGCGCTAAGCAACTACTTGGGGCGGAGCATTATCGAGGGAACGCTTTCATTCATCAACGATGAGTTTGCATTTCTGGTGCTGGAAGACAGCGCCCTTCTGGCAGGAGACCTTCCGTTGCGGTTCGTTGAGAAGTATATATACGTCGGCTACTCTGCCGACGGCTTGGGAAGCAACGGTTACGGGAACAAGTATATGCTCAGCGAGATGACCGTGGGCGAGCGATACGTTTTCGTTGTGCAAGGGGACGAGCGGTCGTTCAGGGAATCGAGCAGGGTCACCCTCGCGCCCAACACCGCTCAAGCCTGGTGCCCGGCGATACAGCATGTCGAGAGCGGCGCAGCCGATTATCTTGGAAGAGACGAGTACGAGCCGCTGCGGACTCTTATAGAAATAACCGACTCGGACAAGCGCACATTCGATATGGTATATACCTGCGATATGAGCGCGATAATGCGGTTTGCCAAAGGCGATATGGCAATTTGGAACGGGCGCGTCCTGACCCCGGAAGACGATGAAAGCGGGGCGCGGGTGTGCGTGGTTAGCAAGGAGTTTGCCTCCATAAACGGCGTAAGCGTCGGCGATACGATAACGATGAAACTGGGAACGAAGCTGTTTGAGCAGTACAACGGCCTCGGCGCGCTTGCTTCGATAAACCCGCGATACGAGCCTCCGGGAGAAGAGGTCAGCCTGGAGGTCGTAGGCGTATATACAGATACAGACGAGTGGAGCAAGAGGAAGACCGAGCGGAACTGGAGCTACTCTATAAACACGGTTTTTGTACCGGGGTCGCTGCTGCCGGTTGACAGGAGCAGCCTTGACAGCCATGAGTTCACACCGGCAGAGTTCAGTTTTAATGTCGCCGACGCGTGGGACATTCCGGCATATATAAAAGAAGTCGCTCCGATGCTGGATGATATGGGGCTGAACCTTATACTGAGCGAGAGCGGCTGGCTTGAGATAGCGGAAGACTTCAGGCAGGCGTCGAGGCTGTCGGTAATCAAAATAACTGTGTTCACCGCGGCAGTCGTCCTTGCGACGGCTTTTGCCGCGTATCTTTTTATCATGAGGAAAAAGAAAGACTACGCCATTATGCGGGCTCTCGGCAAAACAAGCAAAGCGTCCGCGCTCACAATGGCTATTCCGCTCTTTATCGTGACGGCGGCGTCGGTACTTGCCGGCAGCGGCGCTGCATGGCGCTACACGGTCAGCACGATAGAGCGGAACAATCTGCTGGTGAATCTGGAGGGGTATGCGGTCAACACTGCGATCCCTTCAGGTATTGTACTGGCATGCATTCTTGGCGAGATCCTTTTAACTCTACTGCTAGCTTTGCTGCTGCTGATGCGCCTGGGCGCGATGTCGCCGCTTGCGCTGCTGCAGGATAGCGGCGCTGCGAGGGTCAGGGTACAGGGGCAGCGCGCTGTAAGCGCGCAGGATTTAGGAGCTAGGAAACAGGATTTAGTGGAGACGGGGGATGCGTTTTCAATACTTGCAATTACTTTGCCGCCGCCGGGGGCGAAGGATAATAGCGCGGGATTTGTTGTGCAGTATGTTTGGAAGCATATCAGGCGGGCTACGGCGAAGTCAGCGCTCACGGCGCTGCTTGCGCTGCTCATGGTCGCGGCTGTTGGGCAGTTTGCGCTGATGAAGCAGTCGTATACCGATTTGATTGAGAATACAGAGATCGTCATCAGATTCGCGGGAGGCGCAAGGCTTAGCATTTTACCGAAAATATTGGAGTCGGGTTATGTGCGCGACCCGTACTATGACGTCAGCACATACGTGGATTTCAACGATTCAGGCACGGCGCTGGTGGTGACAAACAATATGCGGCGTTTCACCGGCGAAGAGATTTCTGTCACATATGCCGATGGTTATGACGAAGCATCCGCCGGGGAGATCGGGGAGATAGTGTTCGTCGGAAAAGACCTTGCAGAAGCACGGGACATCAAGCCGGGGGATACTGTAACGCTCAGGCCTCCGTTCATGTTTCAGAGGGCTTTGGCGCAGCGCTTTTATCTCTATGCTGACGAGTATCCGGACCTGTCTGAAGAAGAAGTCAGGGAGATAGCGAGCAAAGATATAGCGGAGATACTCGCGAACAGGACAGATATTTTTACTGTTGCGGGGGTGTTCGCTTCCGCGACCGGGGATTATGACAGCATAGCATTTGCGCCCGGCTCGCTGGAATCTTATACGCTCCTTGCTATTCAAAGCGTGCTGAATGTGTCGGAATACACGCTTGACGACAATATGCTGGCGGATGAGTTCATCGACTTCAGCAGGGACTATATTCCCGGCGTCGCTGCCGAAAGGGTGTCGTTCGTGATGGATACGAGCAAGCTGAAGAATCCGGAAAACATTCTGAACATCATGGAGACACTCAAACCTATCCTGATAGCAGCCGCGCTTCTCATCGGGGCTTTCCTATGTGTGCTTGTGGTACTGCAGTCGTCTAAGGAAGCGGCGATTATGCGCGTTCTTGGTACTCGGAAGAGCACCACAAACGCTGCGCTGACTCTTGAGCAGGCGCTGCTGAGTTTTGCGGGCATTGCCGCGGGGGGATGCGGTTTGTTTGCGTACAGGAGACAGGCGCTTGCTGCGGTATCAGGCGAGATCGCTTTGTTTGGCGCGCTGTATTTTGCCGTAGTGTTCGCCGCCGCTGCTGCCGCCGCATATTTTGTCACGAGGCGAGAGGTGTTGGCGCTTTTGCAAACGAAGGAATGAGAGCTAAGGTGTGAGTACTTTAGTACAGTAGCAACCGATGTTTAAAATATAGAATATTTATTATAAATTCTTTACAAATTTACTCAATAGGTCTATACTGGATGATGGTGAAATATCAAACAATACCGGGCTCGAAGTGTAGAAAAGACTTAATATACAACATGTTGTGCGCTGCAAGGCGCTATTTGTGCCATAGAGTGGATATGTGGTATGCGGGGGTATTAATATGAATTTTCTATTTAGAGGTAAACATTCAACGAGGAGAGCGAGGAGCACTAAGTACGGCATGCGCGGAATGCTCAACATTTTGTTCGCTGTGGTATTTGTGCTGTGTCTGATACCTATGGGAGGCGGGAATGCGCTTGACGTTAGTGTGTCAAATATCACAGACTTAAAAACGTACCTGCTCGACAAAAACGTCACAAAAATTACGCTGTCTTCGCAAATAACTATATCGTCAGGTACGCATACGCTTGCATCGGTGAACCAAGGAGTTACTATTGTCGGCAGGCTCAGAGTAAACGGCGGTACGCTGATAATAGGCAACGATTCGAGTGAAATACTTATTATTGATGGAAACGGCGCTAGCGGGTCAGTTATTACACTAAGCAGCGGCACGCTAACGATGAACGGCGGTACGATAAGGGGCGGAAGAGCAAGTAGTGGCGGCGGCGGTGTGTATATGGGCGGCGGCACGTTCAACATGAACGGCGGGAAAATCACGTCTAACACTGCTACGGGGCAAAATGGCGGCGGCGTATATGTTGAAGGCGGAACATTCAACATGTACGGCGGCACGATTTCATATAACACTGCTACCACCGGTAAAGATAGCGATGGCGGAGGAGTCAGCGTCGCGCCCGGCGGTACTGCAAACATATTTGCAGGTTATTTCTACGGCAACCGATGCAATCTGAACGGCGGCGCTATTGGGACCGGCTGGCCGACATCAGGAAAAAACTCAGTAACCCGCGTGTACAATCCGGTTATTGTTGGCAACCAGGCAAAGACCGGGGGCGGATTGTATGGCTGCCCGGAGGGAACTGTAGCGAATATTGAGAACTATCGGACGGCAATTTTCGGCAATAATACGACAGGATCATCATCTGAGAGCAAAGCGAGCAAGGATGTGCAGATAGATGAGCCTACTGGCGTTAAAGTACCGGGTAATAATAAAATCGTCGTTCCTGCATACATGCTAAACAGCATTCCATACCAATGGTCAAACTCCAGTGACATCGGGAAAACACTAACCAAATTCAGCGGAACAAACAATTACACTATCAGCGGATTATCAACTGCATATAACGCAAGCCGCTCTGAAAGCGATACACTTGCGATCATCAAGAGGCTTGAAGCTGAGTTTCCCGACGGTAGAGTGTTTATTGTTAACAACTCCGCGGGAGACAGCGGCGGAGGGGTCGGAGGAGACGGCTCATGGGTCGTGCTGGGCGCGGACAAACCTGTCACACCAAGCAACAAAGGCATCTTGACGCTTAAAAAGATAGTATCGGGCGGGAATGCATCCGACCTTGAAGAAGTGTTTGAGTTCACGGTAACAATCGGTGGAGTTGTGACTACAGTTTTCCTCAAACACGGCGAGAGCAGAACGTTTACTGATATTACTGTTGGAACAGCGTTTTCCATAACAGAAAAAAGCAACCCCAACTACACATTGGGGTGGAGCTTAGATGGCTCGACAGTCACAGGCACGACTGTGAGCGGAACTATTACGACTAGCGAGAGCGTCGTGGCTGCCACGGCGACGAACACAAGGCTGGGGAACCTGACGCTGACAAAAATGGTAAGCTCTCCGCCGGGGCTGCGAAGTAACTTTAACTTTACTGTGACATTCAGCAATGCGGTCACATACCACGGAGCGGATCGATCAGCCGCCGGAACTACCTTTACAACCGGGCCAATAAACATCTTAAAGGATCAAACTCATTACTTTAGCGGCATTCCTATGGGAACAACATATACGATAGTCGAGACTAACTATACCTCTGAAGGGTATATTTACCCACCGACAAACCAAGGCGACCCGATGAACGGAATTATCAACAATGCAAAGCCGGATGCGGATGTAATAGTGGAGAACAAATGGACAGCGCTGCCTACTGCTTCAGTTATTATCAAGGGAACAAAGGCGGTCACAGGAACCGGTGTGCCGTCCACTACATTCACCTTTAGTTTGACACAACTAAATACGGAGAGTGTGACAGATGTAAAGAGCAGCGGCATCACGCGCACGGCGACGCAAACCATGGATGGAGAGTTTTCTTTCCCAGTGATAGAGGGCTTGTCTGTAGGTACATATTATTTCAGGGTGCAGGAAACAAGCGGCGGATCAGGCATGTACTGGAGCAATGACACTAGCGCAAGAGTAGTTACTGTTACAGTCAGCGGTTCACCTCCATCAGCAGTTTACAGCTATTCAACTGGAAGTTCTACATTTACAAACACTTATACGACGCCTTCCGCGACATCGACATCACTTATCATTGAAGGAACGAAGGCATACAGTAATTCTAGTGCACCGGCTGATGTAGAGTTCACATTTGAACTCGTGCAGCTTAATGACAGTACCCCCAGCAATGAAAAGGATGGGGGTGTTAGACTAACAGCCGAAAGAAGCGGCGCAGGTAATTTTCAGTTTGCAGCTATCACTGGTTTAGAAGCAGACACGATTTACTACTTCAAAATCACAGAGACTGCGGCCAACCCAAGCTTGGGATGGACGCTGGACAGCACACCAAGGGTAGTAACTGTCACGGTTAATGGTGTTCCTACTGCAAGCTACTCATACGACGCACCCGGCAGCGGTACATTTACGAATGGATACACAGAACCATCAATAGATAATACATCAATTATTATTGGAGGCGATAAGAAAATCACAGGCGACGAGGCGCCCAGCGCATCATTCCATTTTAGCCTTGTCGAACTGAACTCATCTTCATTGACTGATGAAAAATCAGGCGGAGTTACACGCTCTGCTATCAGGAGCGGCGGCGCCGGGCCGTTCAACTTCCTGCCGGCGATCGTGTATACGGCTCCGGGAACGTATTATTATCGAATCACTGAGTTGCAGACAGGGCTGGGCGCAGGCTGGGCGATAGACGCCAGGCAAAGGCTCGTTACAGTCGTTGTGAAACTGGATTCCGAGAATAGCAGTTACTACGTGGACTCTGTGGTGTACAGCATTCCGGGTGAAACTGCAACCAGCGCACAGAGCGCGGAGTTCACTAATAAGTACACTCCGCCTACGGAAGAGACGCCGCCGCCGGAGGAGAAGCCTACAAGTACGCCTCCGCCGCCGCCTCCGCCGCCGCCAACGGAGACGCCGACCGAGACTCCGTCTGAAACGCCGCCTTCAGAATCCCCGACTGTGTCTCCTTCTGTGACGCCGCCGCCACCCTCAGAGACTCCATATGAAACAGATGAGCCTTATTATCCGGATGACGAGCCATATGACGACGGCCCGTTCGACTCCGGGGATTACGAGCCGGACGACGGCATTCCTCTCGACATGCCGCCTATTCCGCTGGCTCCGGGCAACACGCTTGTTCAGGACGGAGATGTGTTCATTGAGTTTGACGAGGACGGCGTGCCGCTGGGCGAATGGCACTGGGATGAGGATGAGGAGCTATGGGTGTTTGACCCATACCCGGTTCCGCTAGGGGAGATGGAGTATGATATTGAGCCGGCGCTGGAGCTGCCGCAGACGAGCGGCCCGGGCTTGGGCTGGCAAATGTTGCTGCTGATGGGGATACTCCTTGCGGGCAGCGGCGCAATACTCAACTTCATGGGAATGATCAGCCAAAGACGCTGGGAAAGGCTGATTAGAAGAATCAGGTTATAACATCGTTAATTACTACTGCAAAAACGCGACTACAGCGGTATATGTTTCGCCGTTGATTGCGGCGGAGAAGTTGCCGCTGTAGCGTTGCGCGATGTCGGCCAGGATCACTTTACCGTATCCTGAGCCGGCTCGTTCTTTTCCGGTGACAGCGCCGACGGGGTTTTCACACTTCACATGCAGATAATCGCCCCGGGCGGCTGTGCGCAGCTCGATTCTCCGCCGCTCTGCGGGAAGGGATGCACATGCGCGGATCGCGTTGTCCAGCAGGTTTGTGAACACGCTGCATAGATGCAGCGGCGATATATTGCAGTTTTCGCCGATCGTGAGGTCGGTTTCCAGCGTGATGCCCGCGCTGTCGCATTCCTTCTGCTTTTCTGTAAGCACGGCGTTAACGATGGCGTTGCTGCAATATGTGTTCTCTGCTGTATCAGCCAGCGATGATTCCAGCTCGCTGAGCAGCCTTTCCGCGTCTTCAGTCTTACCGGAGGGGGGGCGATGGCGGGGGGCGAGAACACGGACCTGCTGATGGACGTGCCCTTGTCCGTGTCCGTGGAGC
>Ga0082212_10002397_pt1 | contig 27315 bp, 28 predicted proteins | sample TergutNt197P3_FD_71548 | JGI IMG/M metagenome (GOLD analysis project Ga0082212, IMG submission 71548) | Neocapritermes taracua P3 segment gut microbial communities from Petit-Saut dam, French Guiana - Nt197 P3 | ecosystem: Host-associated > Arthropoda: Insects > Digestive system > Gut ...
GATCGAGACCGGTGCGGGCTGCCGCCCGGCCTCCTGCACGAACAGTGCGGCGGGCCGGGCGTGCAGCCCTTCGCGGAGTCCGACGACGACGACGCGTTCCATGGTCCGGAGACTAGTCATCGGCTCGGTCGTCCGTCACAGCGACGGCTGGGGCCGTATCGTTCGAGACATGGCTCCGGCGATCCCGGTGACGCTCTCCACCGCCTCGGTGTACCCGCGGCGGGCTGCGTATGCATTCGAGTCGGCTGCCGAGCTGGGGTACGACGGCGTCGAGGTCATGGTCTGGTCGGACCCTGCCACGCAGGACCCGGCGGCCCTGGCTCGTCTCGCGAAGCACCACGGCGTCGAGATCCGCAGCATCCACGCCCCCACCCTCCTGGTGAGCCAGGGCGTGTGGGGCCGCGACCCCGCCACGAAGCTGCGCCGCACCGTCGACATGGCGCTCGAGCTCGGCGCGGGCACCGTCGTCGTGCACCCTCCGTTTCGGTGGCAGTACCGCTACGCGCGCGGGTTCCAGGACCAGGTGCGCGAGCTGAACGAGTCCACGGGCGTGACCCTGGCGGTCGAGAACATGTACCCGTGGAAGGCCCGCGGGGCCAGCGACCGGCACTATGTCGCCTACCTGCCCGGCTGGGACGCGACGGAGCACGGGTACGACCACGTGACGCTCGACCTGTCGCACGCGGCCGTGGCGCGGCAGTCGGGCATGGACCTGGTGACCACGTTCGGGGACCGGCTGCGGCACCTGCACCTGGCCGACGGCACGGGCGTCCCGCGCGACGAGCACCTGGTGCCCGGGCGAGGGTCGATGGACTGCGCGGAGGTGCTCGTGCACCTGGTCGCCACGGGCTGGACGGGCGACGTCGTCATCGAGATCTCCACGCGCCGGGACCGGTCCGCGCACGAGCGGCACGGCGACCTGGAGACGGCGCTGAGCTACGCGCGGGCCTACCTGCGGCCGGAGCCGGCGCCCTTCGCGACGCCCGCCCCGGAGCGCCACCACCTGCCCGCGGACGCCTGGTAGAAATCGTTTACCCCCGCGGGGTAGGGCAGAAGGGCGCCAGGGCGCTGCCCTAAAGGGGCCAGGACCCAGAAAGGGCGCGCCACCTGGCCGACGGTTGAGGTCCTCGGGCGCTGGGCCCGGGGCCAAAGCCCGGAGCCGCGTCATGACCCACATGAACCGCGTCCGCCGTCCAGCTGTCGCTGCGGCGGATCACCAGACCCTTCTCGAGATCGCCGACGTTCTCGACACCCTCTGCACGGTGCGTGCCGAGCTCGACCCTCGGACCGCCGACCACACGCCCCTGCGCGTCGCCCTGTTCGAGCTGCTCGACCGGCCGACGCAGGCGGCGTGGGAGAGGACGCGTGGGCTCGACGTCGTGCCCAGCTTCCTCGACGGCCTCGCGACGCCGTCGCCACTGGGTATGACCCTGGGCGACATCGTCTACTCGTTCGGGCTCACGGACGTCGTGTGCCCGTCCCGCAAGTCCCTCCTGCGTGCCCTGCGGTGGGTCGCCGGAGAGCGGGGCGCGCCTGCTCAGGGGTGAGGTCGGGGCCGTCGGGGCGTGAGCGTGGTCGCGTCGTGCACGTGTGCGCGGCGCGGCCGTACTCACCTGGCCGCGGGTGACCACTCAGGTGGCCGGGAGTGCACGTCGGTGTGCCACCCCTGGCGCAGAAAGTCTTCTCGAACCGAGGAGGACGACACACCATGACGACTCTCACCCCGATGGCCCGGCCCACGACCCGACGTCCGGCCGCCCCCGCCCCCGCCCAGCGCGCCCTGCGCGCCGCTCCCCGCACCACCACGACGTGCCCGTTCGAGCCCGAGCCCGGCAGCGCGGTCAGCGTGCGGGAGTGGAAGGGCGAGGAGGACCTCGCACTCTTCCAGTCGCTCGTGACCACCACGGCCCGCCCGGAGCAGTTCCACCTGCAGACCCGCACGGCCCGCTTCGGTGCCTTCGACGTCACCTACATGGTGCACGGCCCGCTGCGCTTCGAGCCGACGGCCGACAACTTCGGTCACGAGGCCAAGACGCTGCGCCTGGTCGTCGTGCTCGACGGCGAGGTCCAGCTCCGCACCGGCGACACCCTGCACGGCGAGCACACCACGCTGCGCCGCCGCGACGGTGCCCTCGTGCTGGGCTGGGCGCCCGTCACGTACGCGGCCGCCGCCCCGGCGCGCGTCGTCGTCGTCGACGTGCCGGCCGACCACGACGCCCTCGTGGGCCTGCCCGAGACGGCCCCGTTCGTCGTCGGCGGCTCCGAGACCGCGCTGCTGTCCGCGCTCGCCGCGTTCGGCCTGGACCTGCTGCGCCAGGACGTCGACACCCTGACCCCGGCCGTGCGTGCCCAGGTGACCGACTCGCTCGAGTCGCTCTTCTCGGGCACCGTGTCCACGCTCGCCGTGCCCTCGGGTGGCGACTGGAACCGACGCAGCCAGCGCATGCACGTGGTGCGCTACATCGCGACGCACTACGCCGACCCGCAGCTCGGCCCGACGACGCTGGCGGCCCACCTGGGCATGTCGAAGCGTTCGCTGCAGCGCCTCTTCGAGGGCGAGAAGATGTCGGTCTCGCAGCTCGTGCAGGCCAAGCGCGTCGACCAGGTGCTGCTGCGCCTGCGCGACCCGCGCTACGCGGGCACGTCCCTCGACGAGCTGGCCGTGCTGACCGGCTTCGGCTCGGCCCTGGCCCTGCGCCGGGCCGTCCAGGCGGCCACGGGCCGCACCCCGTCGGCCCTGCGCCAGGAGGCGCTGTCGGGCTGGACGGTCGGCTGACGCCCGTCGCCTAGACACGCTGTGGGTCCCTGGGGCTCCGGTTATCCGAGGTGATAACCGGAGCCCCAGGGACCCACAGCCGTCTTAGCTCGAGAGCACGCGGGACATGTCCGTGCGGTTGTCGACGCCCAGCTTGCGGAACACGCGGTGCAGGTGGTTCTCCACCGTGCGCACCGAGATGAGCAGTCGGCGGGCGATGTCCTGGTTCGTCATGCCCGACGCCGCCAGGCGGGCGATCTCGTCCTCCCGGGCCGTGAGCTCGGCGCCCTCGGCGGCCGACCGCATGCCGGCCGCGGCCTCGTCGCCCCACACCTCGAGGCGGCGCCGGGCCTCCTCGTGGACCTCGGCGGCACGGGCTGCGCCGCCCGACGCGCGCAGCGCCGCGAGCCCGGCGGTGTAGGCGCGCGTCGCCGTCCACACCAGCCCGAGGTCGGCGTGGCGGTCCGCGACGGCGATGAGCGCCTCGGGGTCGCCGTCGCACAGCGCGGTGGTGAACCGCGTGAGCTCCTGCAGCATCGGCGCCGGCAGGCTGCCCGCCACGTCGGCGAGCGCGGCCCCGCGCTCCGGCGTCGGCTCCTCGACGGTGGCGAGCATGCCGCACACGAACCCCGACGTGGTGTAGCCCTTGGACAGCAGGGCCTGGCACTCCTCCCAGAGCCGCTCGGCCGCGAGGGCGCGCGCCGCGGCGGGGGCGAGCTCCGCCCCGTCGAGACGGGCCAGCGCCAGCGTGGGCGAGCCGAGCGGGTACGGCCCGGGGCCGGTGCGCAGGGCGAGCGCCTGCTGCGCCAGGGTGCGGGCGGTGGCGTGGCGGCCCTCGTCGGCGGCGAGGCTGGCGGCCATCGACAGCAGCGCGACGAGCTGGGTGCGCTGGAGGGCCGGCAGCACGCCGGCCGAGAGCACCGACCCCAGCAGCGTGCGCAGCTCGGCGACGCGGCCGCGCATGGTGAGCGCCTGGGAGATGACGTAGGCGGCGCCGACGATGCCCTCGACGTCGTTCTCGTGGCGGGCCTCGGTGAGCAGGTCCTGCGCGAGCTCGAGGGACTCGTCGATGCGGCCCTCGAGGAACAGCCCCCACGGCCGGGCCATCATGCGGGCGAGCGCGAACGTGGACGTGACCTCGCCCAGCGCGTCGAGCTCGGCGAGCGCCTCCGCGGAGCGGCCCCGGGCGAGCAGCAGCTCGGCGCGGGCCGTGCCCACGATCTCCCGCGTGTCGACGGGCGTGCCCTCGGTGGGCACCATGGGCAGCGACTCCGGGTCGGGCGCGTGGTCGACGAGCAGCGTGATGAAGGCCTCGATGCCGTCGACCAGGGTCACCCACTCGTCGCCGTCGACGCGCGCCTGCTCGAGCACCGCGTGCGCCCACTCGATGTTGTGCTCGACGGCGCCGAGGAACAGCGCGTACCAGTCGTCGAACGCGACGAGCTCGCGCCGGTCGCCCGTGCGGGGGGTCGCCTCGCGGACCGCGAGCACTGCCTCGGCGTCGGCGCCCGTGATGAGCATGGTGCGCAGCAGGCCGGCCGCGGTGCGCGGGGTCGGGGTGGTCTCCCACTCGGAGCGACGCACCAGCAGCTCGCGGTACCAGTGCTCCTGCAGCAGGCGGTTGACGATGACGTCCGCCTCGCCCGCGGTGCCGAGCGGCGGGCGGGCGCGACCCCCGGCGTCGGCCGGTCCGGTGAGGCGCCACGGCGCGAGGGCCGCGCCCTGGGCCGCGGTCGTGGTGCCGCCGAACGCGCTGACCACGGCCTCGTCCACCTTGAGGTGCCGGGCGCCGACGCCCAGGTGCCGGAAGTACTCGACGATGGCGAGCGGGAACAGGCTCACCAGCATCTTGTCGTCGCGGGGCACGAACCGGAGCAGCCGGTACCCGTCGAGCTCCTCGAGCACGTCCCACGACATGAGGCGCCGCGCCGTGGAGACGTCGACCGTGCCGGCGAGCGCCAGGGCGTGCAGTCCCTCGATCGCCTCGGGGCCCAGCCGCTGGATGAGCGGGTCGACGGTGCGCACCAGCTCCGACGTCCACAGCTCCGGGCCGGCGGCCCACACGCCGTCGGTGCGGCGCAGCGCCCCGTGCTGGCGCGCCCCCTCGACCAGCGCGAGCGCCAGCGAGGGCAGGCCGCCCGACGCCGCGAAGACGCGGCTGACGGCCTGCGAGTCGATGGGCCCGCCCAGCGCCTCGACCAGCAGCGTCTGGGTGTCCACGAACCCCAGGGGCGCCACCTGCAGCGTCACGCCGGGCTGCACGGCTGCGGTGGTGCGCGACGGCGCCCGCAGCGTGCGGGGCACGTGCCGCGACGTCGTGAGCAGCGGGAACGGGGACTGCGCGTGGGCGGCGGCGATCGCGCCGGCGGAGATCTCGTCGAGGTCGTCGACGTCGTCCACGACCATCAGCGTGGACCCGCCGCGCACCGCCGTCAGCAGGCCCTGCACGGCGGCGGACACCGCCGTCGGCGGGCTCTGCGGGCCGCCCTGCCGGGCCATGAGCCCCGCGACGGCCAGCGCCTCGAGCGGCCGGTCGCGCAGCGCGTACACGCCGCGCGCGTTGACCACCTGCCAGCCGGCGTCCTCGAGCTCGTCCGCGACGGCGCGCGTGAGCAGGGAACGGCCCGACCCGGGAAGCCCCTGGAGGTCGACGCTCGTGCCGGCGACCAGGTGCTTGACCGCGTCGTCGCGGACGTCCACATGCAAGGTCCCGTGAGGCGTCATGCCTCACATCGTGTCCCAGCAGGGCAGACGGTGCCAGGTGGTCGATCGTCCCGCGCCACGGGGCCGGTGGCAGGTGGTGGCCCGGTGATGGTTGGAGCACCGCGGCCGGGAGCGATCCTCAGGCCCGGGCGGCAACCGTCCCCCGCCGCCCGCGCCCGTCACGCCGCGAAGGGCCGGCGTCCGCGCGCGACATCCCCCCGTGCGCGCGGACGCCGCGCCCGCCCGCCCGGCGACCGTTCCAGCCGCCGGACACGCCGGACTCTCAAGGAGGTCGCCGTGGTCACGACGACGCCCCGCAGCCCTCTGCGACGCACCCCCATCCGACGAGCGGTCGTACCGACCGCGGTGACCGCGAGCTAGGCGGGCGAGACGCATGATCCCGGGTCAGATGGAGCGACGGCGCTCCGTGCGGTTCGGCGCGTACCTGGTCTCGCTCGTGCAGACGGGACCGGTCACCCTGCGTGTCGCGGGCGACAACTTCGGGCATCCCTGGCGGGCTGTCCGGCTCATGGTCGTGCTCGACGGCGAGGTCTCCCTCAAGACGGCCGGCACCCTCGAGGTGCTGGGGCCGCGCGCGGCGGCGCTCGCCGTCGGCTGGCGGCCGCTCGAGATCACGTCGCCGGGGGCGCTCGTGATCGAGGTCGACATCGCCGTGGAGCGCACGGCCATGCGGGGCACGTTCGACGAGACCCCGCTGACGGTGTGGGACTCGGACGCGATCCTGCCGGGCGCGACGGCGAACGCGCTGCGCGAGCTCGTGTGCCGCCCCGGCGTCGTGCCGGAGGTGCGCGCGGAGACGGTGCGCGTCGTGGAGCAGCTGGTCGGCGCCGTGGCGACGGCCCGCCCGGAGACGCGCACGACGGCGCTGCTCGAGCAGGTGGAGCGGTCGCGCGTCATCGCGCACATCGGGGCGCACCACGCCGACCACGACCTGACGCCCGCGGTGATCGCGGCCCACTTCGGCGTGTCCACGCGCACGCTGCACCGCCTGTTCGAGGGCGAGGACCTCACGGTGTGCGGGTGGATCGCGCACGAGCGGCTGCGCTCGGCGCTGGCCCGCCTGCACGACCCGCGGTACGCGTCCGTGACGCTCGAGGACGTGGCGGAGCTGTGCGGCTACGGCTCGGCCCTCGCGCTGCGCCGGGCCGTCCAGGCCGCGACGGGCTCGACGCCGTCGGAGCTGCGCTCCCGGTTGGCGAGCTGACCCCGCGCGCCCGCCGGCTCAGGCCGGCGGGCGCGTGTGCAGGATCGCGCGGGCCTGCTCGGCCGCGCGCTCGATGCTCTCGCCGACGAACGCCACGAACCGCGCGATGTTCTCCAGCCGCACGCCCGCGGGCGTGTCCGCCCCGAGGATCGCGACTCCCTCGCGCGTGGTCTGGGCCAGCACCGCGTTGGCCTGCGCCGAGGCGAGCATCGACTGGTACCAGACGTCGTCGTCGAACAGGTACCGCTCGCGGCGGCCGTCGCGCTCGCGCCGCACCAGCCCCTGCGACTCCAGGTAGGCGACCGCCTTGGACACCGACGCCGGGCTCACGCGCAGGCGTTGCACCAGCTCGGCGGCGGTGAGGGCGCCGTCGTCGGTGGTGTAGAGGCACGTGAGCACGCGGGCGCCCATCGACGTGAGGCCCGAGGCCACGAGCAGGGCGGTGAGGCGCTCCTCGTAGGCGCGGACGGCCTCCGGGTCGCGGCCGGGGGTGCGGGGCGCGGCCGGGCGCCCGGGCCCACCCGCGACGGAGGGCCGACGCCGGTGCGAGCGCTGGGCCGTCGCGCGCTGCGCCGCCTCGGCCCGGTAGCGGCCGGGCCCGCCGTTGCGCAGCACCTCGCGGGTGACGGTCGACGTGGGGCGGCCCAGGCGGCGCGCGATCTCGGCGTACGCGAGGCCGTCGGCGACGCCCGTGGCGATCGCCTGGCGCTCCACGGGGGTGAGCCTTCCTCCGGGCATCGGTGCCTCCTCGGTGGTCCTGGGGGAAACGTAGCGTTCGACACCAGTCCATTGCAACGGGTGGTGCTGTTGTTGTTGCGTTGAATTTCGTCTCGGTGCAACGATTTATGTCCGATGAACTGCAAGGACGCGCTCCGTCGCAGCAATAGCTGTTGCCCGGCACGGAAAGGCTACGTAGCGTTTCAGGTGTCAGAAAGACCTAGCGGGCAAGACCTGAGGAGCTGGTTCACCATGTATCACTTCGACACCACCACCCCCGTCACGGCCGTCGTCGACGTCGCCGCCGCGCGCGTCCAGCTCATCGCCGCCGACCGCGCGGACACCACCGTCGAGGTGCGTCCCGCAGACCCGGCCAAGGCTCGCGACGTCGCCGCCGCCGAGCGCACCACCGTCACCTTCGAGGGCGGCGTCGTGCGCGTCGTCACCACGGCCGAGCACGAGATCCTCGGCAGCTCGGGCTCGACCGAGGTCACCGTCCAGCTGCCCTCCGGCTCGCGCGCCGAGGTCAGCGCGGCGGCCCTGGAGCTGCGCGGCGTCGGCCGCCTGGGGAACGTCGTGGTCGACGGCGCGGCGTGCACCGTCCGCCTCGACGAGGCCGCGAGCGCCCGCGTCACCACCCAGGCGGGCGACGTGACGATCGGCCGCCTGGGCGGCGACGCCGAGATCACGGTCCAGAAGGGCACGATCACGGTCGACGAGGTCGCACGAGGTGCGCTGGCGCTGAGCACCCAGGCGGGTGACATCTCGGTGGCCACGGCGCCGGGCGCGTCGGGCACGCTGGACGCGGGCACGGCCTTCGGGCGGATCTCCAACGGCCTGCGCAACACGGGTGAGCCGACGGTGACGATCCGGGCGACGACGTCGTACGGCGACATCGCGGCGTCGGCGCGCTGATCGGCCGCACACGGCACGAGCCCGGGCACCTCGCGGTGCCCGGGCTCGTGGCGTCTCAGGCGGGGGTCAGGCGGCGTCCTCGCGGGCGCCGACGGCGCGCAGCACGAACGACTCGGCCGCACGGACGGCGCGCTCGCGGGCGACCGGGTCCTCGGGGATGAGGCGGCCGGAGAGGCACGCGTTGACGAGCTGGACGGTGGGGTCGATGTCCTGCTCCGGGAAGTCGCCGGCGGCGATCCCGGCGGTGATGATGCGGCGCAGGATGGTCTCGACGATCTCGGCGTGCTCGCGCAAGCGGGCGAGCGTGGGGCGGGACAGCACGGTGCGCAGGTCGGGGCCGGGCGCCAGGTGGAACATGCGCGCGAGCTGGGCCTGCTGGCGGATGTAGGTGCGCAGCTGTTCGACGGGGTCGGTCACGCCCTCGAGGGAGCGCTCCAGGCGGTGCGCGTACTCCTCGGTCTCGTGGGTGATGAATCCGAGCAGCAGTGCTTCCTTGTCCGGGAAGTGGTTGTAGACGGCAGTCCGTCCCACGCCCGCTTCGGCGGCGATGTCCGCGAGGGTGATCGTGTCGAACCCGCGCTCGGCCATGAGCGCAGACAGTGCGGTGAAGAGTCGCTGCCGGGTCATCTGGCGGTGTTCGTGGAGGCTCTTGCCGATGATCTTGGGCATGCTGACATCATAGGGGGACGTTGTCAGTACCAATGACATACCCCGGCACCGCCCGTACGCTGCGCGTATGCAGAGCGACGGCATCACGCCAGACACCAAGGACTGGACCTGGGTCATCGAGCGCCCGTGCCCCGAGTGCGGGTTCGACGCGGCGAGCGTCGACGCCACGAGGATCGGGGACGCGACGCGCGCCACGCTCCCGCGGTGGGCCTCCGTGCTCGCGCGGGCCGACGTCGACGCCCGCCCCGCGCCCGGCGTCTGGTCGCCGCTCGAGTACGCGGCGCACGTGCGCGACGTCTTCCGGGTGTTCGACGGGCGGCTCGCCTCGATGCTCGAGTCCGACGACCCGCTGTTCGCGAACTGGGACCAGGACGCCGCCGCGGTCGAGGGCGACTACCTCCACCAGGACCCGGTCGCGGTGGCCGCGGAGCTGGCCGCGAGCGGCCGCGCGATCGCCGATCGCTTCGACACCGTGACGCCCGCCGTGCTCGGCCGGCCCGGCCGCCGGTCCAACGGGTCGGTGTTCACCGTCGAGACGATCGGGCGCTACTTCCTGCACGACGTGATGCACCACCTGTACGACGTCGGCGCCTGAGACCGCTGGACGTCCCTGGCCCGTCCTCAGGGCGCCGGGCTACGGTGCCCGCCATGAACAGCGCCGCCGCCGTGCCTCCGGAGTACTCCGCCGACCACGCCCTGGTGCTGCCGGTGGCGGCCTCCCCGGGGCTGCCGGCGCTGGCGGGGGCGTGGTTCGCGGGCGTCGCCTGGCTGCGGGAGCCGGCGGCCGCGCCGGCCCCGCGGCGGGGGATGCTGTTCCGCGGCGGGGCGGCCGAGCCCGAGGCCGTGCCGGGGGAGCTGCGCCTGGGGGAGCAGCACCGCCTGGCCGGCCCGTTCCCGCTGCCCGCCGAGCAGGCGGCCGCGCTGGGGATCCTGGCCGAGGGCGGCGCCGCGGCCTGGACGATCGCCCGCACGGACGGCCGCCGCGAGCCGCGCCTGCACCGCCCGGCGTCGTACGACGACCGCGACGGGATCAGCCGCGCCTTCGCGGCGGGGCTGCCCGAGGCGGAGGAGCTGCGTGCGGTCCAGTGGGCCGTCGCGGTGGCGCGCAAGCTGGGCGGCACCGTGCTGGCCGACGGCGCCGTGGCGATCACGCCGGACCCGGGCGCGTCCGTGGACCTGACGCTCTACTCGCCCCACGCGCTGGACCCCACGGACCTGCTGCACCAGGTGCGCGCGATGGTCACGTCGGCCGACATCGAGTCGCGCGCGACCGCCGCGGACGGGTCGCAGACGTACGCGGTGCGCGGCCGCACGTCGTACGACGGCGACCTGCTGGTGCGCGCCGAGCACGTGGACCGCGTGCCGCGCGCGCTCGGCGTGCTGGAGTGGCGCCAGTACGGGCCGTTCGCCTACCGGGTGTCGTGGGTGCCGCAGGACCCGTACGAGCTGGTGACCGAGCACCCCTCCGGGCTGCACGTGATCGCCCGTGGCCGCATGTCGTCGATCGTGGCGCGGCTGGCGTCGGTGCTGCAGTCCCGGATCGCGGGCGTGCTGGTGGACGACGGCGGTTTCGTCGCGACGCCGGAGCAGGTCGCGGCACGCATCGGGGGCCACCAGCAGGGGTCCCAGGCCTGGGTGTGATCCCCAGCGCCTGTGCACACCGCCCGGTTGTCCACAGGTTCCGTCCACAGGCCTGTGTGGACAGGTGTGGGAAACCGGGCCGACCTGCGTGAACCTCTGTCCACCGTCCGTCCACCGAACCTTTCCCTGGCGGCGCGGCCCCGGAGCGGCTCGCGCGACGCTGAGGGCCGGGCTCCGGCGCGCGCGGAGCGGCGCACGGCACGCGTTGAGCGTTCGTCCAGGTGGCGGGCCAAAACCGCGACATCCTGCGGGTTTGTGACGCCGTGCTCGAACGCGGACGGGTGTCCGGCGGGTGCGGGCCGGGCACCACGACGGCACCCGGCAAGGCCCTCGGGCGCCTCCGGTCGCGCGCGTGCCCGTTTTGCGTCACCGCTCCGTTCACCCTGCGTCCACATATTTCGTCCCCAGGGCTGTGGACGGTGTGGGGATTCCGCGGCACCGCCTGTGGATGAAGGTGTGCGCACTCCACAGGGGCTTCCACGACCACGTCAAGCCCTTGCACGGGTGCCGTCCCAGGGCTAGAAACGTGCCTACTGGTCTCGACGACGAGGAACCAACCACCACGCTGCAGCGGGGGGAGGGGCTTCGCGGAGGGACGTTGGTCAACCGGAGAACGACGAGCCACCCCGCACCGCGGTACGGGCTGTGGGTGACGACACAGGTGCTCGAGCGGGGCCGGAAGACCACCCGCGTCCGGCGGTCCGTGCAGCCGGGTTGGGGGTCCCTCGCGAGGACCGGCCCCCGGCCCGTCGGGTCGCCGGGGCCGTGTCGTCGACACACGACGCCCCGGGCCGCTACCCACGGCCCAGGGGTACGCGGTGCGCCGAGGCCCCCCGGTCGTCCCGGGGGGCCTCGGCCTTCCCTCCGCCGTAGAGTCCGCACGTGAGCAACCTTGACGTGCGTCCCGAGGAGCAGGTCTGCGGCGCGGGCCCGGCGACCGGCCCCGGCCCGGCGGTCCAGCTGCTGACCGCCCGTGACGTGCCGCTCGGCGGCCCCCGCGCGATGAACGTGCGGCGCACCATCCCGCAGCGCGTGCGCTCGATGGTGGGCGCCTGGTGCTTCTGCGACCACTACGGGCCCGACGACGTGTCCCGGTCCGAGGGCATGCAGGTGCCGCCCCACCCGCACACCGGGCTGCAGACCGTCAGCTGGCTGTTCGCGGGCGAGATCCTGCACCGCGACTCGGTCGGGTCCCTGGTGAGCGTCCGGCCCGGCGAGCTCAACCTGATGACGGCCGGCGTCGGCATCTCGCACTCGGAGGAGTCGCCCGCCGTCGGGCGCCCTGCCCTGCTCCACGGCGTGCAGCTGTGGACCGCCCTGCCCGAGTCGGCCCTGGGCGTCGCGCCACACTTCGAGCACCACGCCGACCTGCCCGCCGTGACGCTCGCCGGCGGCACCGTGCGGGTGTTCATGGGGTCGCTCGTCGCGGGCGGCCGCACGCTGACCTCCCCGGCCCGCACCTACACGCCCCTCGTCGGCGCCCAGCTGGACCTCGAGCCCGGCGGCCGCGTCGAGCTCGACGTCGAGCCCGGGTTCGAGCACGCGCTGCTGGTCGACGCCGGCGACGTCACGTTCCAGGGCGCCGTCGTGCCGCCCGACCAGCTCGGCTACGTGAGCCCCGGCCCCGCGCGCCTGGTCGTCGAGGCCGGCGACGCGCCCGCCCGCACCGTGCTGATCGGCGGCGTCCCCTTCGAGGAGGACATCGTCATGTGGTGGAACTTCGTGGGCCGCACGCACGACGACGTCGCCCGCGCCCGCGACGAGTGGATGGCACAGGTCGCGGACGCGGGCGAGGGCACGGCGTACACGGACGGCGCCGGGTCGCGCCGGTTCGGCCGCGTCGAGGGCTACGCCACGGGCCCCCTGCGCGCCCCGGCGCTCCCCGACGTGCGGCTGCGCCCCCGGACGCGGCCCGCCTGACCGCCGCCGGTCAGCGCACCGTCCAGCGGAACCAGCGGACGCCGATCGTGCCGCACACCGCGATGTAGATCGCGGACGCGATCAGGCCGTACCACTGGTCCGTGCCCCACGGCGTGCTGCCGGTCGCGGCGGCGAACATGTTGGTCAGCGCGCCCACGGGCGTCCATCCGGCCACGGCGCGCAGCGTGCCGCCCAGCACGCCTGTCGACCCGACCAGCCCCAGGATGATCAGCACCGCGAACAGCACGCGCCCGGCGGCGCTCACCTCGCCCGACGTCGTCGCCAGGCCCACCACGGCCTGGCCGATCGCCAGGCAGACTGCCGCGCCCAGCACCGTCACGCCGACCACCGCGAGCCAGCGCCCGGGGCTCATCGTGAGGTGGTACTTGATGCCGCCGACGATCATGACGACCACCGACACCGCCAGGCTCGTGGCGAGCTGGACCACGAGCCGGCTGACCGGGATGGTCCACGCCGGTGCTGGGGTGACGCGCATGCGCTGGAACACGCCCGTCTCGCGGTCGCGGGCCATCATGATCGGGTAGCCGATCAGCCCGGCGGCCATGAGCCCGTACGTGATCGACAGGCCCACCAGGAACCCGCCGCCGCCCAGCGCCGCGCCGCGGCCCCGCCCGGACCCGGTGATGAAGAGGATCGCGATGGGCAGCACCAGCGTGATCAGCAGGGTGCGGCCCGAGCGCATGAGGGCCGTCGCGTCGGCGCGCAGCAGCGACCCCAGGGCCAGGCCCAGCGGGGGCTTGACGGCCTGCGCGCCCATCGGCCGGGTCGTCTCAGACATCGTCCTCTCCTCCCGTCAGCCCGATGAACACGTCCTCGAGCGTGACGCCGCCGTGGGCCGCCGCGCGGACGCGCGGGTCGTCCTGGTGCTGGTCGATGAGCTCCTCGGGGGTGCCGAGCGCGACGAGCACCCCATGGTCGACGATCGCGACCCGGTCGCACACCGCGGCCGCCTCCTCCATGGAATGGGTGGTCAGCACGATGCTGCCGCCGCCGCCCCGCGCCTTCTCGATCTGCCGCCACAGCTGCCGCCGCGCCGCCGGGTCGAGGCCCGCCGTCGGCTCGTCGAGCAGCAGCAGGGGCGGGTCGTGCAGCATCGCCACGAGCAGCGAGAACCGCTGCTGCTGCCCGCCCGACGTCTGCTTGAACCGCTTGGCCGCCTCGTCGCCGAGGCCCGCCCCGTGCAGGCGGTCACCCGCCTCGGCCGGGCTGACGCGCAGGCCGTACAGGCCGCCGTACAGCCGCAGCAGGTCGGTGAGCGTGAGCTCGGCCTGGAAGCTCGACGCCTGCAGCTGCACCCCCAGCAGGGCGCGCGCCGCCCGCGGGTCCGCGGCGGCGTCACGTCCGACGACGTGCACCGTGCCCTCGCTCGGGGTGAGCAGACCCTCGATCGCGGACAGCGTGCTCGTCTTCCCGGCACCGTTCGGGCCCAGCAGCCCGAAGATCTCGCCCTGCCGCACCGACAGGCTCAGCCCGTCGACGGCGGTCCGGGTGCCGTACCGCACGACCAGGCCCTCGACCTCGAGGACCGGTGTGGTGGCCATGGGACCCACCTCTCCGGCCGCCACCATGGCGGCCCTGGACGGATCATCCCGCCGTCACCTGGGTGTGTGGTGCACGGAGTGCCGCCGACTCACCACCGCGGCTTCTCGTAGCGGTTGCCCTCGTCGACGAGCATGAGGATCCCGGAGATCAGGCCGCAGAACAGCAGCGTGCAGACGGCGAGGCCGGTGTGCTTGTAGCCGTCCTTCGCCGCCTTGTGCGTGAGGACCGTCATCGGCACCATCCAGGCGGCGGCGATGACGCCGATGCCCATCGTCGAGACGACGACGATGCCGAGCACCACCCAGTTGATGACCGCGGCGGCCACGTACAGGCTGCTCCTGGCCGCGACCGGCGGCGGGTACGCGGCGGGCGCGTACTGCGGGACGGGCGGCTGCTGCTGGTACTGGCCGGGGGGAGCCGGTTCGCTGTTCCAGGCGGAGGACTGGTCGGGAGGCAGTGTCATGGCCGCAAGGTAGCCGCGGGCCGGGCCGCCCTCGGGTGGGAACGCGCAGGATGGCGCGGGATGTGTGGGCCGGGCGCGACCGGACGGGCTCGGCTACTCGCCGGACAGGATCGAGTCGGTGGAGGCGGCCAGGAGCTCGCGGGCACCCGGGGCGACGGCGAAGTGGGCCCACTTGCCGCGCTGCTCGCGGGTGACCAGGCCGGCTTCGACGAGCTGCCTCATGTGGTGGGACACGGTCGGCTGCGACAGGCCGACGGGCTCGGTCAGGTCGCAGATGCACGCGTCGCCGTCCGGCGCGGCGGCGACGATCGACAGCAGTCGCACGCGAGCCGGGTCGGCGAGAGCCTTGAACGTCCGGGCGACCTTGCTCGCCTGCGCGGCGTCGACCCCTGCGGTGCCGGGAGTGCAGCAGTCGCCGGCGGCGGTCGGGGTGTCGACGAGGGGCAGCAGGGTGGTCATGAACCCATGGTGCCATACGCATTGACAAACATCGATGCATGGGTCCAGGGTCTGTCCTATCGACGAGCGTCGATGTGACCGACGGTGTGGTGGAGGTTCTGATGGCGGTGGACGAGACCCTGCGCGAGCAGGTGCGCGACCGGTACGCGGAGGCGGCCCGCACGGCCAAGGCCGGCGAGTACGCGGAGGCCGACGACTGTTGCGGGGGTGGCGGGTGCTGCGCCCCGTCGGGCCCGCAGCAGGTGACGATCTTCGGCTCCGGGCTCTACGACGGGACGCAGGTGTCCGGCCTGCCCGAGACCGCGGTGCTCGCCTCGCTCGGCTGCGGCAACCCGACCGCGGTCGCCGACCTGCACGAGGGCGACCGGGTGCTCGACCTCGGCTCGGGCGGCGGGATCGACGTCCTGCTGTCGGCGAAGCGCGTCGGCCCGACGGGCTTCGCGTACGGCGTCGACATGACCGACGAGATGCTCGAGCTGGCCCGCGCGAACGCCGCGCAGGCGGGCGCGACGAACGTCGAGTTCCGCAAGGGCACGATCGAGGACCTGCCGTTCGACGACGCGTCCGTCGACGTCGTGATCTCGAACTGCGTCATCAACCTCTCGACCGACAAGCCCGCCGTGCTGGCCGAGATGTTCCGCGTGCTGGCTCCGGGCGGCCGCGTGGGCGTGTCCGACGTCGTCGCCGAGGACCACGTCACGCCGGAGCAGCGCGCCGAGCGGGGCTCGTACGTCGGCTGCATCGCGGGTGCGCTGTCCAGGCAGGAGTACCTCGACGGCCTCGCCGCGGTCGGGTTCGTCGACGCCGAGGTGACGTTCACGCACGAGACCGCGCCCGAGATGCACGGTGCGATCGTGAAGGCGACCAAGCCGAGGGAGGGCTGACGCCGATGCTGTCGCCGGAGCTGGAGCACGTGGTGTACCTGGCCCCGACGCCGGCCTGCTGCGCGACGGCGTGCTGCGTGCCGGCCTGATCGAGGTCGCGCTCAGGCGACCGCGGCGACGCCGAGCTCGTCGAGCAGGACGCGTACGCGCTTCTCGATCTGGTCGCGGATGGGGCGGACGGCGTCGATGCCCTGGCCGGCCGGGTCGTCGAGCTGCCAGTCCTCGTACCGCGTGCCGGGGAAGATCGGGCAGGCGTCGCCGCAGCCCATGGTGATGACGACGTCGGACGCCTGGACGGCCTCGGTCGTGAGGATCTTCGGGGTCGCGGTGCTGATGTCGATGCCGCGCTCGGCCATCGCCTCGACCGCGACAGGGTTGACCGCGTTGCCGGGCATGGACCCGGCGGAGCGGACCTCGACGGCGCCCCCGGACAGGGCGGTGAGGAACCCGGCGGCCATCTGGGACCGGCCGGCGTTGTGGACGCAGACGAACAGGGCTGAAGGCATCGTGCGGATCTCTCTCGATGGGGGCGGTGCGGGCGTGTGCCCGTCGGCTACTTGCTGGTGACGCGGGGCGCGAGCTCGCCGACGCGGGCGGCAAGGTCGTCGAAGGCTGCGTCGAACGCGTGGTTGGTGCCGACCCGGACCGGGTCGGGCACCGACCAGTGCAGGCGGCCGGCATCCCCGAGCTCTTCGTGCGCGGAGTCGCACACGGTGACCACGACGTCGTCGGCGTCCAGCACCTCGTCCAAGGACCGGGGCGTGGCGGAGCGCAGGGACAGCCCGTGCCGCTCCGCGGCGGCGACGGCGCCCGGTGCGACCCGTGCGGCCGGGTGGGTGCCCGCGGAGGCCGCCGGCACGTCGGACGCCTGCTCCCACAGGGCGACGGCGAGCTGGGAACGCGCGGAGTTGCCCGTGCACACGAACACGACCCGGCGCGCCGCCAGGGCCGGGGTGGGCAGCAGGTGGTCCAGCGACGCGGGCGCCAGGTGGAGGTAGGTGCGACGCCTGTCCGCCTCGGACCGAGAGCGGGTGAGGAGTCCCGCGCGCTCGAGCACGCCCAGGTGGTGGGCCAGGAGGTTGGACGAGATCCCGAGCCTGTCCTGGAGCTCGCCGGGGGACGCGTCGCCGAGGGTCAGCAGGTCCACGATCCGCAGCCGGACCGGGTCTGCCAGCGCGGCGTAGCGGGCCACGCGCTCGTCCAGGCTCATCCGTCCACCTCGCTCGCTCAACTGCAACTGCCTCAATATTGACTGAGCGATATTCGTCCGTCAAGGATGACCGCGATGAACACCGCACTCACACCTCCCGCCCTGTGGCGCCGGGCGCTGGCCGAGCTGGTCGGCACCGGCCTGCTCGTCGCGATCGTCGTCGGCTCCGGCATCGCCGCCCAGCGTCTGTCCCCGTCCGACGTCGGCCTGCAGCTGTTCGAGAACGCGCTCGCCACGGCGATGGGGCTGGCGGTGCTGATCGCCGTGTTCCAGCCGGTGTCCGGTGCGCACCTCAACCCTGTCGTGACGATCGCCGACCGCGTGCTGGGCGGGCAGGCGCGCGGCGGGCACATCGTCGTCTACCTGCTGGCCCAGTGCGCCGGCGCCGCGGGTGGGGCGGTGCTCGCCGACGCCATGTTCGGCGTCCCCACCGCGCTCTCGCAGACCGACCGCACCACCGCGCCGCACCTGCTGGCCGAGGTCGTCGCCACGGCCGGCCTGGTCCTCGTGGTCTTCGCCCTGGTGCGCACCGGCCGAGGACCGGCGGTCGCACCGGCGGTCGGCGCCTACGTCGGCGCGGCGTACTGGTTCACGTCCTCGACCTCGTTCGCCAACCCCGCCGTGACGATCGGGCGCGTCCTCACCGACACGTTCGCGGGCATCGCCCCGGCCTCGGTCGGGCCGTTCGTCGGGGCCCAGGTGGCGGGGGCGGCGGTCGGGGTCGGGCTCGTCCTGGTCTTCTTCCCCGGCGCCGGCAGGGTCGTCCGGCGTTGAGCGACCGAGGGTCGCTCAGACAAAGATCGAGGTCAGAGGAAGCTTCCTCTGACCTCGACCACGGGAGCGGACGACGGGAATCGAACCCGCGCTATCAGCTTGGGAAGCTGAAGTTCTGCCATTGAACTACGTCCGCAGAGCACCACCGGCGTTGGTGCGCGCCCCGATCATACCCACACCGGCATGTGGGGACGTCAAGCCGTGCCGCGCCGGGTGTGCCCGGGGACGCCGTCGGGCCGCGGCGGGCCGGAGCGGCCGATAGGTTGGGGCCGTGCTCCTCTCCGACCGCGACATCACCTCTGAGATCGAGGCCGGGCGGGTCTCTCTCGACCCGTACGACCCGGCGATGCTCCAGCCCTCCAGCATCGACGTGCGCCTCGACCGGTACTTCCGGCTGTTCGACAACCACAAGTACCCGTACATCGACCCCTCCCAGGAGCAGCCCGAGCTGACCCGCCTGGTCGAGGTGGCCGAGGGGGAGCCGCTGGTGCTGCACCCGGGCGAGTTCGTGCTGGGCTCCACGTACGAGACCATCACGCTGCCCGACGACGTCGCGGCGCGCCTCGAGGGCAAGTCGAGCCTGGGCCGCCTGGGCCTGCTCACGCACAGCACGGCGGGGTTCATCGACCCGGGTTTCAGCGGCCACGTCACGCTCGAGCTGAGCAACGTCGCCACTCTGCCGATCATGCTGTGGCCTGGCATGAAGATCGGCCAGACGTGCTTCTTCCGCCTGTCCAGCCCGTCGGAGCACCCGTACGGGTCCCGGGAGTACGGCTCGCGCTACCAGGGCCAGCGTGGCCCGACGGCGAGCCGCTCTTGGCAGAACTTCCACCGGACCGCGGTGTGACCCGCCGGTGAGCTCCGCGGAGCCGCAGGGCCGCAGGCCCGCTCACCGCTACGCTCGGTCGCGCCACGAGGGTGCGCGACGGCGTCGCACACCGCTGCCCTCCCGGAAGGAGCTCCGCCCGATGGCGACACCCGCCTACCCCGTGCTCCCGCGCACGTCGACGCGCGGCCACGAGGCCCGGCACCTGCTGGCCCTGCCCGGCGACGTCGCCGTCGACGAGGTGGAGGTGCTGGCCCTGTCGCGGTTCGCCTCCACGCGGTGGGAGGTGGTGCCGCGCGAGCTGCCCGGCGCCGACGTGCCCATGGGCCGCATGGCCGGGCCGGGCGAGCCGGGGGTGCTGCGCCTGTCGCGCCACTCCTCGCTCACGGGTCCGTACGGGCACTCCGGCCAGGGATTCGAGCCCGGGCTGCCGGGCGGCACCGCGATGGTGTTCGACGTCGTCTGCCCGCGCGAGCGGTGGAACGAGCCGCCGTCGGGCGAGGGCGGCGACAAGGACGGCATCGCCCGCGCGTTCCCCGGCGGCATGCCGAACCGCGAGGAGGAGCGCGTCATCCTCTGGCTCCTCCAGGCCGCGCGGCGGCTGGGCGGGTCGGCGCGCATCGACGTGGCGGGCATGTGGGACGACCGCGGCACGCACCCGGTGGGCAGCGGCGTCGTGCTGACGCCGGACCCGGGCAGCGCCGTCGACCTGACCGTGTACTCCGACGTGTGGCTCGACCCGGCCGCGTGCCACCGCGTGGTCCAGGGCGTGCACCCGCGCGCCCACCTGGCCACCGAGGGCGCCCCGTACCAGGGCCCGCCGCCGGGCATCGCCGAGCGGCCCCTGTACGCGGGCGAGAAGCTGACCGACGACGAGCGCCGCGCGCTGCACGCCGCGGCCGACGACTTCGACATCGCGGCCCTGCAGGAGCCGCACGTGCTCGACGGGTTCGGCGTCACCATCGACCTGGGCGTGGACGGCTGGGTGTCCGTCGAGGTCACGGGCGTGGACGACGTCCCGCTGCTGCTGCGCGACCTGCCCTGGGTGCAGGGCGGCTGCGTCTCGTACACGGTGCGGTGGGACCCGCTGGACATCGTCGAGGCCAACCGCGAGGTGCCCGGCCACGCCCACCTGGTCGCCCGGCGTCGCGCTGCGGAGCTGGTCGCGAGGATCGCGCGGGCGCTGTGGGACGCCGCCGGCGGGGAGATCGCCGACGAGTCCGACTTCCTCGTCGACCCCGAGGACCTGTAGGCCCCGGTGCTGGCCGTCGTCGCCGCACACGCGCTGCTCGCCCTGGCCGCCCCCACGCTCGTGAGGTGGCTGGGGCGCAAGGCGTTCTGGGTGCTCGCGGCAGGCCCGGCGGCCGCGGCCGCGTACGCCCTGTCGCAGACGACGGCGGTGCTCGACGGGCGTGGGCCCGCCGAGCGCGTCGAGTGGGTGCCGGCCCTGGGCCTGGCGCTCGACTTCCGGCTCGACACCCTGTCGTGGCTGATGCTGCTGGTGGTGGGGGCCGTCGGCGCGCTGGTGCTGCTGTACTGCTCCGCCTACTTCGCGCGCGGGGCCGTGGGGCTCAGCCGGTTCGCGGCGGTGCTCGTGGCGTTCGCCGGCGCGATGGCGGGGCTCGTCACCGCCGACGACCTGCTGCTCGTGTTCGTGTTCTGGGAGCTGACCACCGTCTTCTCCTACCTGCTGATCGGCCACCACGCCGACCGCAAGGCGTCCCGCCGCGCCGCCATGCAGGCGATCGTCGTCACGACCGCCGGCGGCCTGACCATGCTGGTCGGGATCGTGGTGCTCGGCGTCTCGACCGGCACGTGGCGGGTCTCCGAGGTGATCGCGCACCCGCCCACCGGGTGGGCCGCCGTCGTCGCCGCGGTGTGCCTGCTGGCCGGGGCCGCGACCAAGTCCGCCCAGGTGCCCACGCACTTCTGGCTCCCGGCCGCGATGGCCGCGCCGACGCCGGTCTCCGCCTACCTGCACGCTGCCGCGATGGTGAAGGCCGGCATCTACCTGGTGGCCCGGTTCGCCCCGGCGTTCGCCCAGGTGCCGGCCTGGCGGTGGATCGTCGTGGTGGTCGGCTCCGTGACCATGCTGCTCGGCGGGTACCGGGCCCTGCGCCAGCACGACCTCAAGCTCGTCCTCGCCTTCGGCACCGTGTCCCAGCTCGGGCTGCTGGTGCTGCTGCTCGGCTACGGCACGCGCGCCGCGGCGCTCGCGGGCCTCGCGCTGCTGGGCGCGCACGCCATGTTCAAGGCGTCGCTGTTCCTGGTGGTGGGCGTGGTCGACGCCGCCACCGGCACGCGCGACCTGCGGCGGCTGCGCGGCCTGGCCCGGCGGCTGCCGCTGACCACGGCGGCCGGCGTGCTCGCGACGGCCTCGATGATCGGGCTGCCGCCGTTCGCCGGGTACGTGGCCAAGGAGGCCGCGCTCGAGGCGTGGGCCCACGACTCCGACCCGCTGGGGCGCGTGCTGCTCGTGGTGGTCGCGGCCGGGTCGGTGCTCACGGTGGCGTACGGGCTGCGGTTCGCGTGGGGGGCGTTCGGGAAGAGGCCCTCCGACGTCGAGCCTGTGACCGTGAAGCGGCAGCCCCTGCTGCTCACCGCGCCGCCCGCGGTGCTGGCGCTGCTCGGGCTCGCCGTCGCGCTGCTGCCGCACGTGGGCGACCACCTGCTGGCACCGCACGCCCGCACCTACCCGACCGGCAACGTCGGGCACCTCACGCTGTGGGCGGGGCTCACGCCCACGCTCGCCACGACGCTCCTGGTGCTCGCGCTCGGCGCGGCGCTGTTCTGGCACCGGGACCGCGTCGAGCGGTTCCAGGAGCGGCTGTGGTCGCCGCGCGACGCCGGCCTCGTCTACCGCCGCCTGATGCGCCGGCTCGACGACCTGGCCGCCGACGTCACCGGCACCACGCAGCGCGGCTCCCTGCCGTTCTATCTCGGCACGATCCTGCTGGTGCTCGTGGTGGGGCCCGGGCTGGCGCTCGCCTGGGGGCTGCGCGGCTCCGATCTGCCCGGCACCGCCGCGGCCGCCGGCCGGTCCGGGGTGTTCCGGGTGGGGCCCCTCGCGCTGGTGCCGTTCGACCGCCCCGCCCAGGTCGTGGTGGTGCTGGTGATCGGCGCCGGCGCCGTGCTCGCCGCCCGCGCCCGCCGCCGGCTCAAGGCCGTGTTCCTGGTGGGCGTGGCGGGGTACGGCAACGCCGCCCTGTTCCTGCTGCACGGCGCGCCCGACCTGGCCCTCACACAGGTGCTCACCGAGACCGTGACCCTGGTGGTCATGGTGCTGGTGCTCCGGCGCCTGCCCCCGTACTTCTCCGACCGGCCGCTCGCTGCCAGCCGCTGGGTGCGGGTGGGCATCGGCGTCGCCGTCGGGCTGGTGATGATGCTGCTGGTCACGGCCGCGCCGCTGGCCCGCACGCACACGCCCGTCTCGGCCGACTTCCCCCGCCAGGCCGTCGCGTGGGGCGGCGGGCGCAACATCGTCAACGTCACGCTCGTGGACGTGCGCGCGTGGGACACCGTGGGCGAGATCTCCGTGCTGCTCGTCGCCGCGACGGGCGTCGCGTCGCTCGTGTTCCTGCGGCAGAGGTCCTCGCGGGTGCCGCGCGTGCGCGACGACGCCCCGCGCCCCGCCGCGCCCGCGGTCCCCGCGGGTGCGCCGGCGCCCCGGCGTCGGACCGCGTGGATCGTGGCCGGGCCCACCCTCGCGAGCGAGCGGCGCTCGCTCATGTTCGAGGTGGTCACGCGCGTCGTGTTCCACGCGATGATCCTGCTCGCGCTGTTCCTGCTGTTCCGGGGGCACAACGCGCCGGGCGGCGGGTTCGCCGCGGGGCTCGTGGTCGGGCTCGCGCTCGCCGTGCGGTACCTGGCCGGCGGGCGGTACGAGCTCGGCGAGGCCGCCCCCGTGCACCCCGGCCTGGTGCTCGGCACAGGCCTGTTCCTGTCCGCGGGCGTGGGCATCGTGTCCCTGCTCGCCGGGCAGCACGCCATCGAGAGCTTCCTGGTCGACGTGCACCTACCCGTGTTCGGCACCGTGCACCTGGTGACGTCGCTGTTCTTCGACCTCGGGGTGTTCCTGGTGGTCATCGGGCTGGTGCTCGACGTGCTGCGGTCGCTCGGCGCGCAGATCGACCAGCAGGCCGAGAACGAGGGGCGGGTGGTGCCCTGATGGTGGTGCTCGACAACGTGCCCTCCGCCGTGCTGGTGCTCGCCGTCGGCGTGCTGTTCGCCACCGGGGTGTACCTGCTGCTGGAGCGCTCGCTCACGCGCGTGCTGCTCGGGTTCGTGCTGGTGGGCAACGGGGCCAACCTCGCGCTGCTGATCGCGGGCGGGCGGGCCGGGGCCGCGCCCATCGTCGGCAACGCCGACCCCGCGATCCCACTCTCCGACCCCCTCGCGCAGGCGATGGTGCTCACGTCGATCGTCATCACGCTCGCCCTCACGGCGTTCGTGCTGGCCATGGCCTACCGGTCGCACCAGCTCAACGGCCACGACGAGGTGCAGGACGACGACGAGGACCGCCGCATCGCCCGCCTCGCCCTGCGCAACGAGGCCGCCTGGACCGACGTCGACGCCGCCGAGACCGGCGAGACCCTCGACGAGGAGGCCGCCGAGGTCCACGACGACATCGAGGAGAGCCTCCAGGTGTCGACGGGCCCGGCCGGCGGGGTCGCGACGGGCTCGACCGGCGAGGAGGGCGAGCCATGACCTGGGGCTCCGCCACCCTGCTGCCGCTGCCCGTGCTGGTGCCGCTGGTCTCCGCCGGGCTCACTCTCGCGCTGCACCGCCACCCGCGCGCCCAGCGCGTCATCTCCGTCGTCGCGCTGTCCGTCGTCGTGGCCACGGCGGGCGTGCTCGTGGGGCTCGCGGACCACGGGCCCGTCGTCGCCGTCATCGGCGACTGGACGGTGCCCGTCGGCATCAACCTGGTGGCCGACCGGCTGTCGGCGCTGATGCTGCTGGTCAGCAGCATCGTGCTGCTGTGCGTGCTGCTGTACTCGATGGCGCAGGGCGTCGCGGACGGCAGCGACGACGTCGGCCTGGTGGGCGACGGCGACCGCGCGACGCCCGACGAGGGCGACGCCGACGAGGCCGACCGGCGCGACGTGCTGCCCGTCGCGATCTACCACCCGACGTTCCTGGTGCTCGCGGCGGGCGTGGCCAACGCGTTCCTGGCGGGCGACCTGTTCAACCTGTACGTCGGGTTCGAGGTGCTGCTCGCGGCGTCGTACGTGCTGCTCACGCTGGGCGGCACGGGCGACCGGATCCGGGCCGGCAGCGTGTACGTGGTCGTGGCGCTGGTCAGCTCGCTCGTGTTCCTCACGGCCGTGGGGCTCGCGTACGCGGCGACGGGCACCGTGAACCTGGCCCAGCTCGCGGAGCGCCTGCCCGACGTCGACCCCGCCGTGCGCCTGTCGATCCAGCTGCTGCTGCTGCTCGGGTTCGGCATCAAGGCGGCGATCTTCCCGCTCTCGGCGTGGCTCCCCGACTCCTACCCGACGGCGCCCGCGCCCGTCACGGCGGTGTTCGCGGGCCTGCTCACCAAGGTGGGCGTGTACGCGATCCTGCGCACGCAGACGCTGCTGTTCCCGTCCACCGGGCCGGGGGCGTCGCGCGTCGACCAGGTGCTGCTGGTGCTGGCACTGCTGACGATGGTCGTGGGCATCCTGGGGGCCGTCGCGCAGGACGACATCAAACGCCTGCTCTCGTTCACCCTGGTCAGCCATATCGGGTACCTGATCTTCGGCATCGCGCTGGCGGGGTCGGCGTCGACGGCGGCGGCGATCTTCTACGTGGTGCACCACATCACCGTCCAGACGGCGCTGTTCCTGGTGGTGGGCCTGATCGAGCGCCGCGGCGGCACGACGTCGCTCGACCGGCTGGGCGGGCTCGCGCGTGTGGCGCCGGGGCTGGCCATCCTGTTCTTCGTGCCTGCCATGAACCTCGCCGGCATCCCGCCCCTCAGCGGGTTCCTGGGCAAGGTGGGGCTGCTGGAGGCGGGTGTGCGCGACGGCACGCCGCTCGCCTGGGTGCTGGTGGTGGGGTCCGTGGTGACGTCGCTGCTGACCCTGTACGCGCTGGTCAAGGCGTGGAACAAGGCGTTCTGGCAGCAGATCCCGGACGAGATCGCCGCGGGCGACGTCGGCGAGGCGCGCCTGCCGCGCGGCATGGTCGCGGCGACGTCGGCGCTGGTGGTCGGCTCGCTGGCGCTCACGGTGCTGGCCGGGCCCGTGTACGGGTACGCGCAGCGGGCCGCGGACGCGCTCACCGACGGGCACTCGTACGTGGACGCGGTGTTCCCGGGCGGCGGCTCGCTCGGCGTCGGGGACTCCGCCGTCGAGGACCCTGCCGTCAAGACGGGGGAGGTGGGGCACTGATGGCGCCCGACTCCCGTCCCGGCCTGCGGGGCCGCGCCCGCCGGGTGGCGGCACAGTGGCCCACGGTGCTGCTGCTCGGCGTGCTGTGGATGCTGCTGTGGGGCGACATCGCGCTGGGGACTTTCCTGGCGGGCGTGCTGCTGGGGCTCGTGGTGGTGGCCGTGCTGCCGCTGCCGTCCGTGGGCGTGCGGGGTGCGGTGCGGCCGTGGCCCCTGGCGGTGCTGGTGTGGCGGTTCGTCGCCGACCTGGTGCTGGCGTCGTTCCAGGTGGCGTGGACGGCGCTGCGGCCCGGCCCGCAGCCGCGCGGCGGGGTGGTGGCGGTGCCGCTGCGGCCCGCGCCCGACGTGCTGTTCGTGATGACGGCCGAGCTGTCGTCCCTGGTGCCGGGGTCGCTGGTGGTCGAGTCCGACAGCGCCGCCGCCGTGCTGTACCTCCACGTGCTCGACCTCGCGGGGTCCGGCGGGCCCGACGGCGTGCGCCGCCAGACGCGCGCCCTCGAGGAACGGGTGCTGCGGGCGTTCGGGTCGGCGCAGGCGCTGGAGACGGCCGGGCTGGGTCCCCGGGGGGCGGCCTCGTGATCGTCGTCGTCGTCGTCGCGACCGCCCTCGTGGCGGCGGCCGCCGTGCTCGCGCTGGTGCGGCTCGAGCGCGGGCCGTCGATGCTCGACCGCACCGTCGCGTTCGACGTGCTCACCACCACGATCGTCGGGGCCGTCGCGGTCGAGGCGGCGTGGTCGCGGCGCACGGAGTCGATCCCGATCCTCGTGGTGCTGTCGCTGGTCGGGTTCATCGGGTCGGTGACCATCGCGCGGTTCGCGGCACGCGAGCCCGAGGAGGAGCGCCGCATCCGCACCCGCGAAGAGGTCGAGGCTGCCGACGCCGCGCGCGAGGCGGCGCGCGAGGCGGCCCGGGCGGCGGGCCGGCCGGTGCCGCCGATCGTGTCGGCGGAGCCCGAGAACGACGACGAGGAGCGGTCATGACCCACGTGGAGCCCGGGTTCTGGACCACCCTCGCCGACGTCGGGGCCGCCGTCTTCCTGCTGCTCGGGGCGTTCCTCACCTTCTCGGCGGGGGTGGGCGTGCTGCGGTTCTCCCACCTGCTCGCCCGCATGCACGCGGTGACGAAGCCGCAGGTGCTGGGCCTGATCCTGCTGCTCATCGGCGTGGCGCTGCGGCTGCGCAGCTGGACGGCGGTCACGCTGCTGGGCCTGGTGGTGGTGTTCCAGCTGCTGACGTCGCCCGTCGCGGCGCACATGGTGGGCCGGGCGGGGTTCCGCACGGGCAAGGTCGCCCCCGAGGACCTCGAGGTGGACGACCTCAGCCCGGATCGCCCGCCGTCACCGCCCGAGCGACTCCCGCGTGAGGAGTGAGCTCTTCACCTCGAGGCCGTAGCGGAACCCGCCGAGCGTGCCGTCGGTGCGCAGCACGCGGTGGCACGGCACGAACAGGGCGGCCGCGTTCATGGCGCACGCCCCGGCCGCGGCCCGGACGGCCGAGGGTCGCCCGGCGCGGGCCGCGTACTCGGTGTACGTGACCACCTCGCCTGGTGCGACGTCGCGCAGCACGTCCCAGGCGTGCTGCCGGAACTCGCCCGACACCTGCCGCACGGGCACGGCCGCGGGGGCGTCGAGGTCGCCGTCGTAGTAGGCGCCGACGGCGTCGAGCGCCTGGGCAAGGGTGGCGTTCTCTCCCGTTGTGGGTCCCTGGGACTCCGGTTCTGACCCCTCATGACCGGAGTCCCGGGGACCCACAACGGCCGAGGAGGGGGCGGCCGGGCGCAGGGTCGGGTGGATCAGCTCCAGCAGGTCCTCGACGTCCGGGGTCCAGCCCGAGGCGAGGACGGCGCCGTCCGACGTGACGACAGTGAACGGGCCGTCCGGGGTGGTGACGGTGGCGAAGGAGGTCATTGTCGTGCCTTCCTTTCGGGGGCAGGGGCGGTGGACGCCGCGCGCCACAGGTGCAGCGCTGCGTAGGAGCGCCAGGGCGCCCAGGCGGACGCCCGGGCGGCGAGGTCGCGGTGGCGGCGGGGAGTGCTGAGGTCGGCGGAGGGCCCGACGCCGGCCGCGGCCGCGCCGGCCAGCAGCGCGACGTCGCCCTCGAGCCACGCGTCGGGGTCGCCGAGCACGCGCATCGCCACGTAGGCCGCGGTCCACGGCCCGACGCCGGGCATCGCCACGAGCGCGGACCGCAGCGCGTCCGGGTCGCCGCCGACGTCG
>Ga0082212_10002398_pt1 | contig 27312 bp, 22 predicted proteins | sample TergutNt197P3_FD_71548 | JGI IMG/M metagenome (GOLD analysis project Ga0082212, IMG submission 71548) | Neocapritermes taracua P3 segment gut microbial communities from Petit-Saut dam, French Guiana - Nt197 P3 | ecosystem: Host-associated > Arthropoda: Insects > Digestive system > Gut ...
TTTGCCCCGACCTGCGCTACGCTTGGTCAGGGTTATTCACATCGCGCACCTTCGGCGCGCCAAAGGAAAAAATATTTTTAATGATTTTGCCCTGTAAGAATACCGTTGATTGTTATATCGCATACCCAAATTTTATTATTTTTGCACGCTATTTGCTAAAAAGCAATAAAATTATATAACAAATTAATATAAAAATAATTAATCAATGAAAAAGATTTTACTTTTTGCGCTTATTGCGCTTATTTTTACCACTTTTTCCTGTTCTATGAAAAAAACAGAATTAACTTCAGGCATTAATTTTGCCAATTTAGACACCACTGTAAGTCCCGCAATGGACTTTTTTCGCTACGCTTGCGGTGGATGGATGGATAGCCACCCATTAACCGGAGAGTACTCCCGCTACGGCAGTTTCGACAAATTAGCCGAAGATAACAGAGAGCAACTGAAAGATTTAATTACTACAATTGCTGCCGAAGATCATGAAAAAAATTCTATCAAACAAAAAATCGGTGATCTGTATAACTTGGGTATGGATACGGAAACTATTGAAAAACAAGGCGCCTCTTCGCTCCTCAAAGAGTTGGAAATTGTGGTTGCCATGAACTCTAAAGAGCAACTTCCCGAAATTATGGCAAATCTGCTTGTAAAAGGGAGCGCACCGTTTTTTGTGGTTGCCGGCGAAGCAGACCCTGCAAACAGCAGCATGAATATTGCCTGGGTTTGGCAAAGCGGATTAGGGATCGGCGATAGAGATTACTATTTGGAAACATCTACAAAACCTATTCGCGAAGCCTATTTGGTATTGATGGAAAAAATGCTCACGCTTGCCGGATATGCGGATATGGCAGGCTTGAACGGAAAAGAGAAAAAGTTGGCGAATGATATTTTAACATTGGAAACCGAAATGGCAAAGGCTTTTATGGCAAAGGAAGAGCTCCGCGACCCCTATAAAACCTATAACCCTGCCTCTTTGGACGAGTGGCAAGCATTAATTCCTAATTTTTCTGTTGAAAATTACCTTACTCCGCTGCAATTAAACAGTTTGGATATGGTAAATGTAGGACAGGTTGAATATTTGAAAGGATTGAATAATATTCTTTATAATACCGATTTAGAAACGATTAAAGCCTATTTGGCGTGGAATATCATTAATACGGCAGCGGATTTTTTAAGCGAAGATTTTGTGAACGCCAATTTTGATTTTTATGGTAAAACATTGTCCGGAAAAGAAGAAATTCAGCCGCGTTGGAAAAGGGTTGTAAGCGTGGTAGATGGCTCGTTGGGTGAAGCAGTAGGGCAAATGTATGTAGAAAAATATTTCCCCGCAGAAGCAAAAGAGCGAATGTTGCATTTGGTAAAAAATCTTCAATTGGCTATGACCGATAGAATTAACGACTTAACGTGGATGGCAGACGAAACCAAAGAAAAAGCGATTGACAAACTGAACGCGATGATCGTGAAAATTGGGTACCCCGATACTTGGCGCGACTACACAGCTTTAGAAATAGATCCTGCTTTAAGTTATTACGAAAATGTGATGCGTGCAGAGCGTTTTGAAAACGAGTACCAAATCAGCAAAATAGGCAAACCGGTAGATCCGATGGTGTGGCTCATGACCCCGCAAACCGTAAATGCGTATTATAATCCGACTACCAACGAAATTTGCTTCCCCGCAGGTATTTTGCAGCCTCCATTTTTTGATATGAAAGCAGATGACGCGGTAAATTACGGCGCTATTGGCGTAGTGATTGGGCACGAAATGACCCACGGATTTGACGACCAAGGTAGAAATTACGACAAAACCGGCAACCTAAATGATTGGTGGACAGAAGCAGATGCCGCCAACTTTGAGGAGCGCTCACAAATTTTAGTGGAGCATTTCAATCAAATTGAAGTGTTGGATGGCATATTTGCGAATGGCGTATTTACTTTAGGGGAAAATATTGCGGATAACGGCGGGGTAAACATCTCTTATGTGGCGCTTCAAAAAGCAAAAGCGGAGGGCAAAATTAAAGGTATCATGGATGGTTTTACGCCGGAACAACGGTTTTTCATTGCTTACGCTAACGTTTGGGCAGGCAATATTCGCAATGAAGAGATTGCCCGCAGAACGACCATGGATCCGCACTCGCTCGGCAAATGGCGCGTAAACGGTACGCTTCCGCATGTGGAAACTTTTCTCAATGCCTTTAATATAAAAGAGGGCGACCCCATGTGGCTTGCACCGGAAAAACGGGCTAATGTTTGGTAATAAAAAAAAGATCCTCTTCATCATAAATCCCATCTCCGGTGGGCACAATAAAAAAAAAATTATCAAATCTATTCCTAAATTATTAGATAAGAATAGATTTGATATTACCATCGTTCATGCAAAATACGCCGGTCATGCTACGGAAATAGCAAAAGAAGCACCTGAAAATAATATGGATATTGTGGTGGCAGTGGGCGGAGACGGTACCATAAATGAAGTAGCCTCACAATTGGTAAATACAAATACTATCTTAGGCATTGTTCCATGCGGTTCCGGAAACGGATTAGCACGCGATTTGGGAATTTCGCTGCATTACAAAAAAGCCATTCAACAAATTAATTTGTTAAACATAAAAAAAATAGATGCGGGCGTTTGCAACGATCAGTTTTTTTTCAGTTTGGCAGGTGTGGGCTATGATGCCAAAGTGGCTTATGACTTCAACAGAGGGAAAAAAAGAAAATTTTTGGGCTATGTTTGGGCAATTTTTAAAGATTATTTTACCTCCAAAGAGCAATACTTTGAAATGGTATTAGATGAAGAAAAAATTACCGGTAATTACTTTTTCATTACTGTGGCTAATTGTTCTCAATGGGGATATAATGTAAAAGTGGCGCCGGATGCCATATTAGATGATGGATTATTTGCCGTCAATTTGTGTAAAAAACCCTCCGGTTTTTCTATTATTCTTTTTGGCATCAAATTACTAACAGGAAAAATTGCCTCTTCAAAATGGGTAACAATGAAAACCGCAAAAAAAATCTCATTGCACTCAAACAGTATTTTTTTCTATCATATTGACGGTGATGCAAAGGAAGTAATTCGTCAAATTGAAATTAATATATTGCACAAACAGTTGAATATTGTTGGTTTAGAATCAAAATAAGATTACAACAAGTGTAGTGATGTTATTTTTATATTTTTGCAAACTGAGATCAAAACATTATAAACATAATACATTCTAAACATGAAAAAAATTATTCTTTTATCATCATTAGCGATTATTGCGCTTATTGTTAGCAGTTGCGGATTAGGAAAAATGGTCCCCAATAACAAAGTTTCGTTAAAACTCGAAAATCCTGATTTGGAAAACAAAGGAGGTAAAGTAGCCTACGTCATTAACGGAGAAGTTCCTCCAAAATTTTTAAAGAAAAAAGCCACGGTTGTTATTCAGGCGCCTTTATTTATGAATGAAGACGGTAGCCAAAAAACAGAACTCGGTTCTATTAGATTAGTGGGCGAAAAATCAAAAGAACAAGGTACGGTAATATCTTACAAAAACGGAGGTACATTTACTTTGCCCGGCAATTTTAATTTTCAAGAACAACTTGCGGATCAAGGTATTTATGGCGTTGGAAAAGCAGCTAAAGGGAAGAAATCGTTTACTTACTTGCCCATTCCCATAGGAGAAGGTATCTTCAATACCGCTTCACGTATCGGAATGAATCCTATTTTGAGCGAAGAATCCGGAAACGGAACCCATCTGTTGTACGCTCCTCATGAATATAAACCCGAATACGAAACACAAACCGCTACCATTTACTTTGAAGTAAATAAATATGACCTGAACTGGAGTTTAAAATTAAACAAAAGCGACGAAGCAAAACAAGCATTAGCAGATATTAAAACTTATATTTTTAACGCTTTAGATGGCAATAAAAATATTCAAAAGATGATGATTTCCGGCTGGGCTTCTCCGGAAGGCGAAGAATCTTTAAACCAAGGGCTCTCTGAAAAACGTTTTGATCAAGGTAAAAAATGGTTAGACAAACTAATGGAAGATTGGAAAAAAGAGTATGCCAAAATTAATAAAATGAAACTGAAAGATGTTCAAATGCCTGAAATTGTGTTTGAAAATAAAGCTAACGGTGAAGACTGGTCAGGATTTGAAGTAGCCGTTGAAAAGTCAAATATTCGAGAAAAAAATCAAATATTGAATGTGGTTCGTTCACAAAAAGTTTCTGCGGATAGAGAGCAGAAAATTAGACAAATGACCGACATCTATGTGGAGATTGCAGATGTGATTCTTCCCCCTCTGCGCCGCGCAGAAATTGCAGTAGTTTGTAATAAAAATAACTACACCGATGAAGAACTTTTTGAATTGGCAGTTACAGACCCCTCAAAATTGAACACCAATGAAAAATTATATGCGGCTTTTAAAAACACTGATTTAATTGAACAAGAAAAAATTTACAGTAGTATTACAAAAGATGATCCGGCGCTAAACGATTGGAGAGTGTATAATAATTTGGGTATTCTTGCCATGAACGACTATTTGCAAACCGCTGACAAAAATCATCTTGAAACGGCTCAAAACTATATGGATAAAGCCAATGCCATTTCTCCAAGCAATGGTATGGTGTTAAATAATATGGGAATTTTGTATTTCTTGGATGGAAAAAAAGATGAAGCCAAAAAGGCTTTTGAAACGGCGCAAAAAGCTCAACTTGAACCTGTAAAACAAGATTACAATTTAGGGCTCTTTAAAATTTTAGATGGAGATTATAATGCCGCGCAACAAGCGATGGGCAACCGGAGTTGCGACTATTCGGTAGCATTAACGCAACTTCTGCAAAAAGAATACGATGCTGCTAAATCTACTATCCAATGTGTGCAACCCAAAGATGCCAAATCCTATTATTTAGCTGCCGTTATAGGTGCACGTCAAAATATTGAAAACGATGTAATTACCAATTTGAGACAAGCCATTGAATTGGACCCAAAATATGCAAAAGAATCTCTAAAAGATGCTGAATTTAAGAAATTTAAAAAGAATGTCAATTTTTTGAATTTGGTAAAATAATTTGTGAAATTTCTACTTGATAAACTTTCTCAAAAATCCATTCTTCAAAAAGAGGAATGGATTTTTTTACTCTCCAATAGAGATAAGGAAACCCTTGAATATGCTTTTGAAAAAGCGCGACAAGTTTCTTTGCAACATTTTGGAAACAAAGTGTATGCACGCGGGCTTATCGAATTTACCAACTATTGTAAAAACAACTGTTTTTATTGTGGTATTCGAGCGGGAAATAAAAAAGTGGAGCGATACCGTTTAACCAAAGAGAAAATATTGGAGTGTTGCCAAACAGGGAACCATTTGGGGTTCAAAACCTTTGTGTTGCAAGGCGGTGAAGATCCTTATTTTACGGATGAACTATTGGTAGAAATCATTACTAATATCAAGGCAAAATATCCCGATACTGCACTTTCTCTCTCTTTGGGCGAAAGAAGTTATGCTTCTTATTTAGCCTTTAAAAATGCCGGCGCCGACCGTTATTTGTTGCGTCACGAAACAGCAAACTCCGAACATTATAGCCGGTTGCATCCAAAGAACTTATCGGGCATTGCGCGTAAAAAGTGTTTGCACCATTTAAAACAAGCGGGGTTTCAAACCGGCACAGGCTTTATGGTAGGCTCTCCCTATCAAACCGTTGAAAACCTGGCAGAAGATATGATGTTTATTGCGGAATTTCAACCGGAGATGTTGGGTATTGGTCCGTTTATTCCGCATGAAGATACGCCGTTTGCCGATTTTCCGGCGGGCAGTGTTGAACTCACCTTGTTTTTACTGGCACTTTCCCGGCTCTTATTGCCCAACGTTTTGCTTCCTGCTACTACCGCATTAGGTACGCTTGACCCAACAGGACGTGAAAAAGCAATATTGGCAGGCGCCAATGTAGTAATGCCGAATCTTTCACCTTTGCAGGTTAGAGAGCAATATGTGCTATATAACAACAAAATAGCTACAGGATTAGAAGCCGCAGAAGGCGTAGAAAAATTAGCAGAAAATATAGCGTCAATAGGCTATGATTTAGTGCATGAAAGATAAATTTTAAAACTTCACCCCCACGGTTAGCATAATTCTGTGGGCATTATACTTATTGCTCGCCTCATTGACATACAACGGATTATACATCCAGTATTTCTCTTTTGAAGTAGTGATTGAATAGGCAAAGTCGCTGTAAAAATACTTTGTTCTAAATCCAAAACCGGCAGAAACATAATGCTTTGAGCCATCGTTAATCTTATCTTTATAAGGCGATGAGATATAATTATATCCTGCTCTTACAGCAAACACTTGATTTATATTAAATTCTGCGCCAATACGTGCAATATGGCAAGCGCCGTACTTGGTTTGAATGGCTTTGTTCTCTTCTCTAAAATTGTAACTTGTGGCATACATATTTGCCATACTGTAATCGGTAAACTCATATTCGGCGCTGATAAAAGCACGCTGTTTAATAAAGAAAGCCGCATTTACCATAACACGCAAAGGGGTAGTAAGCGAATAATTAAAACTATTACGATAATTTGCCTCTTCATTGTATATTTTCTTGGTTAAAATTGTATCTGCAATGCCCCAATCCCACGCAGCCACGTAGTCCCATTTTTGTGCAGATACGTTTCTGTCAAAAATATCTCTGACATTTCCGTAAAAAGTGGGCGTATGAAATGCCACTCCCACACGCAAAAAATCAACAGGCTGATAATTGACCCCCAATTTTAAATTAATACCGGTAGCGCGAACGTTAAGATTATCATTAATATTCCAATTTAGAAAATGATGCGTGGGGTCTTTATCGTTTCTCTCTAAATAGGTTCTGCTCTCCGTAAAATTAATAAATGGGACTCCTATGGTAGCGCCCAGAAACAACTTGTCGTCATAATTCGTACCAAAAGAGAAGATCATTTCATCGTTTCCTCCTTTTTGTGTAACGGTAGAAGCTTGAAACAGATTTGCCCCTGCAAGCGATGGAAGATATGATGTAGAACTTCCGGGTTTAGGGTCAATAAGATAGAACTCGTATGCCATCCACATTTCATCTGACCAAATGTCATAATTATTGAGATCACTAATGTTTAATCCTTCGGCAGCATTGGCATACTCATACCCAACGCTGCTGCCGTTGCTTCGTCCTTCAATAGAAAAGATATTATTATAATTTTTGATTCGATTATACCCAAAACCTATTTGGAATTTTTTCCATTGCGAGTTTTCTGCGCCCGAAATTGCCAGCACCATACCGGCGCTACCGAGGTTATATCTCGGTCTTCGTTCGGCGGTTTCTGTTCCGTTATAGTTTACATTTGCGCTATAAGCAGAGACGGTTAATGGGGTAAAAGTAACCTCACTTTTTTTGTACAACCCAATAGTAGCGGGGTTTACATTGATGGCAGAAAACTCGGCACCCACTGCACCAAAGGCTCTACCGGCGCCCATAAAACGCGCAGTGCCTTGCCAGTCGGTTTCCGAAAAACGAAGTGCATCTACTTCATTTTGCGCGTTTATACTAATGTGCAATAAAGAGATGCAACAAAAAAGGAAGGTAATTTTTTTGATTAAGGTGCTCATAATAATTTGATTTAAGGTTCAAAGTTTAAAGTTTAAAGTTTAAGGTTCAAAGTTCAAAGTTCAAAGTTCAAAGTTTAAGGTTTCTTATTGTTGGTTAACCAACGAGTTTAAGATTTAAGATTTATGTTTAAGTTTAATTTGATTTTAAATAAACTCATAATTATTTGTTTTATTATTATTTGTTTAACTGCATCCGTTTGATTTCTACTTTTTTGATTTCACCGGTTTCTTTATCTTTTAATTCTACAATAAGTTCATCGCCTGTAGATGGGGTTTTAAATTGAAATAATTCACAATAATTCATAAACTGCAAATCCATTCCGTTCATACTCAACACTTCATCTCCTACATTGAGTTGAGATTCTAATGTTTTGTCCCAAACAATCCCCACCACTTTTTTATCATTTTGCATCGTAAAGCCTATTCCCCACGGCAATTCGTAAAGTTTGTCCGTGTTAGTATTCTCAAAAGGTTCAAAATAAAAACGTTTCTTTTTGTAATCTAACGTTGTTTTTCCATATTGAAGAAATTTGACACCTATTCTTGAGTGATCACTTTGTGTTGTAGTAACTATCACATCGTTGAATGATAATCTGTTAACAACAAATTCAGGGATGTTAAGCAATAGATGTTTTTGTTTTGTAAACACTTCGTGAGCGCCCCACTCAAATCCTTCACTTTCTGCTATTATATCAACTACATAATCACGTAATCTATGCATTGATAATGCAAAAAAATTACCAGCATCACCGGAATCAAATAATACATTTTGAACAGTTTTCTGCTCTCCTTTTTGCAAAGTTATTTTAAAGTAAGGATTGCTTCCGAACGACAGTTTCATTTTTTGACACTCACTATTCTGTAGCGAAACTCTTTTGATGTCATTGGTAATGATAATGTGGTTTTTTTGCTCATCCAATTGCACAATAGAATTTCTTAACATATTACTGCCAATAATTCCGTCAATTTCAAAGCATTCAGCCCATTTAGAATTTTCATGCAAGACGATTCCCGATGTATTCAAAAATGTGATTCCTTGAAGATCTATTTCAGGAAGTACAACGTATCTCATTTTTTTGTTTTCTCCGGCGGCATCATTCGCATTTATTCGTCTAATGGTTTGCAGATTAAGTTCTTTATAAAGCTTATCTGATATTGCTAATGGGGCGCCTGTATCTAAAAGAAACTTATAGACTTTCCCATTAATAGTAACCGGAACCATAATCCATGTCTCTATTTTCTGATATGGAATTTCTTGAAAATAATGTTTTTGTTTTATTTTTCTCTGATTTAATTTTTGTGCAAATATTGAGGTTGCAAAAAGGAGTATGATAAATGTGGTTAGTAATTTTTTCATTTGAATATGGTTTTATTCATTGTTCGAGATTCCTCCCTGCGGTCGGAATGACGATGTTACTTCCTCCATCAACCTCCTGTCATTCTGCAACCTCGGCACTTTGTACTGCCCGCCCAATTTATTCTTTTGCGCCAACCATCTCATAAAAGTTCTTTCGGGGGCGATGATAATTTCGGGAGCCGCCAACAGCAGATCATCGGTGCGCTTTGCTTCGTAATCGGAGTTGAGCGATTTTAGGGTTTGATCTAATACTTTTCTAAATTTCTCAATATCATCGGGTAATGTGGAAAATTCTATCAGCCATTGGTGCTTTCCTTTTGACTTAGTTGTTTTCAAAAATACCGGCGCTACTGTATATTCGGTTAATATGGCTCCGGTTTGTCGGCACGCTTCTGCAATCGCTTTATCGGCATTATCCACCATCAGTTCTTCCCCAAAGGCATTGATATAGTGGGTAGTGCGTCCTGTTATTTGAAAGCGGTAGGGGCGCAAAGCGGTAAACATAACCGTATCACCAATTTCGTAGCGCCACAAACCGGCGGGTGTGGTAATGAGGATCGCGTAGTTTTTGTGCAACTTAACTTCCTGTAATGGAATGGCTTGTGCTTTTGCAACGCCCAATTCATCCATCTCTAAAAACTCGTAAAAAACGCCATTGTCTGTAAGTAACAACAAATCATCGCAATAGCGCTGGTCTTGAAGTCCAAAAAATCCTTCCGAAGCGTTATACATATTCATATAAAACACTTTATCGGAAAGCAATTTTTTATATTCTTGTTTATACGGGGCAAATGCTACGCCGCCGTGGAAGAAGAGTTCCAAATTAGGCCAAACCTCCGCAATAGCTTCTTTTCCAGAAATTTTCAATACTTCCTTTAAAACCAACAACATCCACGAAGGCACACCCGATAATGAGGTAATATTTTCGTTCACCGTATGTTCTGCAATGAGGTGGAGTTTCGTATTCCAATCTTCATTCAGCAACACCTCTTTTCCTGGGGCTTTCAAAAAATCGCCGATGGCGGGCATATTTTCCATTAGCACTGCCGAGATGTCCCCGCACTTTACCTTGCTTTCCATATCCATTTTTTGCACGCTCCCGCCCAGCGTAATCCCTTTTCCGGCAAACATTTCGGTATCGGGAAACAATTCTATATAAAAGGTTAACGAATCTTTTGCCGAAAGATAGTTGTTCAATTTCAGCGAGTCGTTGGTAACGGGAATAAACTTGCTTTTTGCCTGCGTAGTTCCCGATGATTTTGCCACCCATTCCACTTTCGAATTCCAAAGCACATAATCTTCACCTTTTATAACACGCTCAATATAAGGATAGAGCGCGTTATAATTTTGCATAGGCACATTGCGTTGAAATGCCTCGTAACTCATATCGGGCGTAAAGCCGAAGTCGTGTCCGAATTTGGTTTTCAGTCCGTTGCGAATTAAGTAGGCAAACCATTTCTCTTGCGTTTCCAACGCGTGCTCATACAGCGACACAATTCGTTCTTCGCGAAATCCGAAATAGGCACGAATGGGGGCGTTGAGCAGCTGCATGAGGGGTTATTGATTTAACTTTTGCGGTTGCAAATTTATTATAATTGTTTTTGATTAAGAATTTGCGTTACTTTTTAGCCAGAGCAAAATCATTAAAATTTAAAATTCAAGTTTGCAAATTACAAACATTACATGGTTAGGAATAAATTTTATTTTCGCGCATTATATTTATAATGAAAAGCATCAACCCAATCTCATTATTAGCATTTTCCATAGTATTATATGTGGCGCGAAATGCCATCCCATACGCCGTGTATCCTTTAATGGTTTTGCTTTTCGCTTTTACTTTGTTTCAGTTGGTTAATTTAAAAAATGCCAAACAAGTCTTGATGAAAACAAGAAAAATGTTTTTCCCTGTTATTTTACTCATTATCATTGAATTAGTCGCGCTGTTTGCCACTGTCTTTCCTTTTCATGGGCGTTCTTTAGATATTATAAAGGATATTGCATTTATTTCAATTTTTTTGTTTTTGCTCGCTTCCCATATACAAACCAACGAGAACTTTCAGAAACTTTCAGCGCAAATTAGCAAATATTTTATTCTTTTTTCAATCATTATTTCGATTGCGGGGTTGTGGAAATTTTTCTACTCTCCCTCTTTTTTATCTTATAATCAAATAAATGGTGTAAAATACTTTAGATGGGGTACAACTTTGATGATGGATTACAATTTCTTTTCGCTATTCCTTTTTAACGGATTAATATTCGGTCTCTATCAAATTTTACAATATCCCGACAGTATTAAACGTAAAACATTCTTTTTAATATTATTGCAAATAATTATACTCGCGGGGCTTTTCTCCGGATCTCGCCGTTTTATCATTTGTTTTATTATGTTTATAATGATATGTTTACTCCTTTTGATACCCTATCTGTATAAAAAAGTTTTTACAAACGAAGTTTCTTATAAATGCTTTAATCTTTTTCTGGGGCTTACATTATTGAACTTTGGAATTATTTTCACTTTTTTATCCTATTTTCCCAAAATCTCTGAAAAAGCGGAGAAAATATTTTTCATTAATAGTAAAAATATGAATACCAATATTATATGTGTGTCAAATAGAATTAATAGCGTAGCTTCTTTTCCCTTGATTAAAGTGCATACTGAAAATAAAACGTTAGCAGAAATTAAAGAAAGTAACCCAATAGTTCCGCTTACATCTTCTCGGCAAAAATTATGGGATCTGGGGAAAGAAATATATCGTGATTATTCCATTTCTAAAAAAATAGTGGGCAATGGCTTTACTTTCTTTGAAATTTTTAAAAAAGAGACAGAGCAATTCCTGTACCCTCACCATCTATTCCTTTCTGTGCTGCTTTTTTCAGGAATAATTGGGTTAATCATCTACATTGTTGTTTTGTTGTGGGCGTCAATTATATATCTGTACCATCTCAAAACACTGGGCGTTTTCTTTGTGTTATTCGTTTTCAATTTTATATTCGGATTTTTTAGTTTTACCGATTTTTTCGGCTCCTCTTTCTACGCGCTACTGCTTATTTTTCCATTATTATACAGACATCTTCATAAAAGTGAAAAAAACATCATTTTAAACAAAACTTAGCAAAAAATTGATAAAAAAAATATCTCATTTCATAACAAAAAACGATTTTACCAAAAATCTCATTACCCTTAGTAGTGGCACGGTTTTAGCGCAGGTCATTCCTTTTCTGTTTTATCCTGTCATAGCCCGTATTTTTACGCCGGAAGAGTTTGGACTGTTGGCAACATTAACCGCTATTTTTGTGCTTATTACTAATTTTGCAAGCGGCAGATATGAGTTGGGCATCTTAATAACGAAAACAAAACAGGATGCCGCCCACTTGGCTGTGTTAGCGATTGCTTTAAGTTTTTTTGTGATAATTTTTATTTATCTCGTTTTGCAACTGTTTTTTGTGAATATACTTTCTGAGAAACTGCACGAGCCGCAACTTAACCAATGGCTCTTTATTTGCCCCATCGCTGCATTTTCAATTATCATTTATAATACTTACAATGAATGGTGTGTACGCAATGGGTATTTCAAAAAATTAGCCGGCAATAAAATAACAAACAGTATGGCAATTACAACAAGTAAATTGATTTTCGGTTTTGTAAAGGTTGTGCCTCAAGGTTTGGTGGTTGGTGATTTGATAGGCAGGGTGTTTTCAGCCGCCGCCTGTGTTTTTAGAGCGATACAAAACGATGCTGCCATTTTTAGAGAGATCTCTGTTACAAGAATAAAATATGTAGTAAAAGAATTTGCGGAGTTTCCCAAACTGATTATGCCCGGACGCCTATTAAACGAAATTGGAAAATATCTTCCCGTGTTTTTTCTGGGGTTTTATTTTTCTTCCGTTGAAGTAGGCTATTATTCAATGACTTTGCTCGTGTTGTATGCTCCCATGAGTATGATTAGTTTTGCCATAAGAGACGTGTTTCGCCAACGTGCCAACGAAGATTATAAGAAAACGGGAAGTTGCTACATTTTTTATATGAAAATTTTTAAAATACTCGCTCTCATTGCGATTTTTGGAAGTGTGACGCTTATTTTGTGTTTGCCTTTTATTTTCTCAATATTTGTGGGCAAACAATGGGATACCGCCGCTCATTATGCACAAATATTAGCCATACCCTCCTTGCTAACTTTCGTTGCCACCCCGCTTTTTGATGTGTTGATTATTATTAATAAATTGAAAATAAATTTAATATGGCAAATTTATTATACCGCAATTACATTGCTCAGTTTGTGGATAGGTTGCGCTTTATTTCATGATGTGATAATTGCTCTCTATTGTTTTGCTATTGGAAGAAGCACAGCTTATTTGTTAAGTATCTTGTTGTCTTATTATTACTCTAAAGGAAATCTATTAATAATTAAAACACAAAACCAATGAAAGTATATCACATTTCAACTGTTCATCCAAGATTCGACGGGCGCATTAAAAAAGAATGTGTATCGTTGCTGAAAGCCGGTTTTGATGTTAGCTTTGTGGTTGCCGATGGCAAAGGAGATCAATCATATTCGGGAATTAAAATTATTGATGCGGGGCATCCGGGTAAAAAACGACTGAAAAGATTTTTGAGAGGCACGGGGTTAGTACGCAAAATTATTGAAAGAGATACACCGGACATACTGCATTTTCATGACCCCGAATTGCTTTTTTTAGCCCGAAAATTGTCAAAAAAATATGTCGTTATTTATGACGCGCATGAAGATTTGCCCAAACAAATTATGACGAAATCTTACATTCATCCTTTTTTTAGAAAACTCATTGCTCTTTTGGCACGCTATGTTGAAAAAAGAACAGCAAAAAAAATACACGGAGTAATTTCTGTCGTAGATGAAATTGTGGAACGTTATAAAAAATATCAGCCTAACACTATTTTAGTTGCCAATTATCCGGTTATAAATTTTGAAGAAACTATTAATTATGAATTAAAAAATGGGGATATTGTGTATGCAGGCGGCGTTTCGGAAATTAGAGGCGTAGTGGAAATGGCAAAAGTGGCAAAACAAATAGAAGAGCCTATTCATATTTATGGTCCTATTGCCAATGAAATGGTAAAAAAAGAGTGTGAAGCTTTAAGTAATTCTTTTGCAAAATTTTACGGAAAAATTAATCAGGAAGAATTGTTCAACATTCTAAAAAAGGCTTCTATCGGCTTGATTATTTTGCATCCGGTGCCCAATTATGTAAACAGTTCTCCTAATAAACTTTTTGAATATATGGCAAACGGCATGGCAGTAATAGCCTCCGATTTTCCTGTTTGGAAAGAGATTGTAGATACTTATCAATGTGGTATTTGCGTAAATCCACTAAATATTGAGGAAACGGTAAATGCAATTCAACATTTAAAAAACAACCCCGAAATTGTTATCCAAATGGGTAAAAACGGTAGAGAAGCAGTTTTGGAACATTTTAACTGGGAGGTTGAAAGCAAAAAATTGATAAAATTATATCATTGTAACCATTTTTCTATTTTTACGTCTAATTATTTTTAAAATTTATCTTATGGAACCCAAACGTTTAACACGCAGCGCCACCGACAAAAAGATTGGCGGTATTTGTGGCGGCTTAGGGGAACACTTTAACGTGGATCCCGTTATTTTTAGAATCGCTTTCCTATTTCTCGCCTTTTGTGGCGGCTCAGGAGTGCTTCTCTATCTCATTATGTTATTGATAATTCCTGAAAAACAAATCTCTTTTCAAGATTATTCAAAAAAAACAGAAGAAACCACATACGAAGATGTAACCGAAGTAAAAAAAAAAGGACAGAATGACTTAGTCCTGATTGTTTTCGGAGCCATTTTTATTCTTTTTGGCGCTATGCTATTTTTGTTCAGAGCGTTTCCCTGTTACTCACACCGGTTTATCTTTCCTTCCCTCTTAGTGTTGGGAGGTTTTTTGTTGCTTATTTTCAGTAAAAAAAATTAAATCAAAATAATTATGAAAAGTAAAAATGTTTTTTGGGGAATTTTATTCATCTCCGTAGGTATTCTTTGGATGCTCAAAGCGCTGGGTGTTATAGCATTCAGTTGGTGCGTGTTTTTTAAACTCTGGCCCCTTATTTTAGTTTGGATTGGCATTAAACTTATGCCCCTCTCCGATAAATGGAAAATTATTCTTAACGTTACCGTGCTGTTCCTCGGTATCGCATTTTTGTTAATTTTAAGTAATTCAAAACATTGTAATTCAAAATGGGCAAAACCATTTTGGTGGGAAAAAGAGTGGCGCACGACTTGTATCAATGAGGAAATAGATATTGATACCATCGTCTATTCAAATCGCAATCTTATTATGTATGAGGATAATATTGAAAATGCCAACCTCAAATTGAGTGTTGCTGCCGGCAAACTACTCTTTACCACCGGCAAAGAACTGATTGCGATTCGGGAAGCCACATCATCAAGTAAAATATTAATTAACAGTATTATTGATAATGACAATACGGTAAGCATCAAGGCTGAGGTTCACCCGTTGGGTAAAATTCGGCACCACAATTCAGGGAAATACAATATTCAACTGAATGATGCACCCGTTTGGAAAATGGATTTGGAACTTAGTGCCACCGCCGGTGAAATTGATTTTAGCAGTTTTAAAATCAAAGAGCTGGATATCGAATCAAACGCTTCCGCTTTAGATTTTAAATTGGGAAATCTCTATCCGGAAGTGCGAGTTAATGTTGAATCGAATGCTTCCGCTGTTGAGATATCGATTCCTAAAGATATGCAATGTACACTCAAAAGGGCGGAAAACAACCTTTCCTCTTTTACGGTAAAAGGCTTAAAACAAGAAAGTAAAAATCAGTATATTTCAGATAATGAAGATGAAACGACAGGGGTCATTAACATTGTCATTGCATCAAATGTATCTTCGGTGGAGATAAAGAGATATTAAAGAGCGATTGAAATAAAAATTATACCATTCTGTTTCAATAAAGTAGAAGAAAAAAGTAAGTCCATTTTCTCAATCAAAGTCCGGTCGTTTTCTTTCTTTCGGTTTTTCGTTGCAGCCGCTCGGATCACCGGTGTATGCAGCGGGAATCGTAAAGTTGTAGCCCGAATGTTTGTCGGGTTCGGTAATTATTCTATGATAAGGAAGTTCGGGGTCTTCGTAACATTTTTGCATAAACATGGCAAAAACAGGCATGGCGGTTCGCGCACCCTGACCTAAAGCAAGGCTTCTAAAGTGTGCGGCTCTGTCTTCGCAACCTACCCAAACGCCTGCCGTAAGTACAGGGGTATAGCCCACAAACCAGCCATCTGAGTGATTATCGGTGGTGCCGGTTTTTCCCGCTAACGGGAAATTGAGTTTGTACTGTCCGCGAAGCCGCACGCCGGTGCCATGGTCCACTACGCCCTGCATGAGCCGCGCAGTTTTGAAAGCCGTAATCTGATCCATCGCTTCGTTGGTTTTGGGAACATATTCGTAAATGGTACTGCCGTTGTTGTCGCAAATTCGGGTAATGAAAGTAGGCTCTACATACACGCCCTGATTGGGAAAACAGTTCATAGCGCCCACCTGTTCGTAAAGCGACAACTCGCAAGCGCCCAAACAGATAGAGGGTACCGCCGGAATATCGGAAGTAATTCCCATATTGCGCACTAATTGAATAACCGCTTGCGGTCCAAACTGTTTCATTAAGTATGCAGAAATATAATTGAGCGAATTTGCCAGTGCATCGCTTAATGGGAGCATCATTCCGTTTTTGTAATCGCTTGAATTTCTTGGCGTCCATGTGCCACCCTCCGGCAAATTAAAAGTAACCGGCACATTGGGCACCATTGTACACGGCGAGTACTCTCCCGATTGCAACGCCACCGTATAAATATAGGGCTTAAACGTAGAACCCACCTGACGCTTGGAAAGTTTTACATGGTCAAATTGAAAATATTGATAATTAACGCCTCCTACGTATGCTTTTACATAACCCGTATTCACATCCATTGCCATCATGCCGCAATGTAAAAACGATTTCATGTAGCGAATAGAATCCAAAGGGGTCATAAGCGTATCAATCATTCCTCTGTTCCACGTTAAAATCTTCATGGCTACTTTGGTATCAAATGCTTTTTTAATTTCTTCTTCTGTAGCGCCCGCATCTTTCATCAACGCATATCTTTCCGAACGTTTTATACCTACATTTAAAATACGTTGCGTTTCTTCGTTGGAAATTTTATTGAAAGGAGCATTTTTTTGTCCTTTAATATGTTGAAAAAAAAGTGGTTGTAAATAGTTGCAGACATGTTCCTGTACTGCTTTTTCGGCATGTTTTTGCATCCGCGAATCTATTGTAGTATAAATTTTCAACCCGTCTTTATAAATATCATAATGACTTCCGTCGGGTTTAGGATTTTTTCTGCACCAGTCTGCTAACCACAAGCGGAGATATTCTCTAAAATAGGTAGCAATGCCTGTAGCGTGGTGTTGCACGGCAAACTGCGACAAATCAATAGGTAAATCTTGAATGGAGTCGCGGTTGTCTTTAGTGAGATATTTGTATTTATAAAGTTGATTTAATACGGTATTTCTTCTTTGCAGAGAAGCGGTGGGATTTCTTTTGGGGCTAAATTTGGTGGGCGCTTTTAACATACCAATCAATAGCGCTGATTCTTCAACAGTTAGCGCAGATGGTGTTCTGTTAAAATAGGTTGCTGCCGCCGATTTAATTCCCATGGAGTTGTTTCCAAAATCCACTGTATTCAAATACATGGCTAAAATTTCATTTTTAGAGTACTCCCGTTCCAATTTCACGGCAACTACCCATTCTTTGAATTTGGTGATCATGGTTTTGAATTTTCCGCCGTCTGGGTCACGCGGAAACAGATTTTTTGCCAATTGTTGTGTAATAGTGCTACCTCCGCCCTTATTAGAACGGGTAATTACGCCGGCAAGTACGCGCCCCAACGCCCGAATATCTACTCCCGAATGTTTTTCAAAACGAACATCTTCGGTGGCTTTCAATGCGTTAATGAGATGCGGGGAGAGTTCATCATATTTGCAGGGAGAACGGTTTTCCAAATAATATTTCCCCAGCAACTCGCCATCATAGGAGTAAACCTCAGTAGCCAAGTTTGTTTGCGGATTTTCCAACTCGGAAAATGCCGGCATAAATCCCAACCACCCTAACGAAATAAAGGTAAACAAGAGCACCAAAATAGATAAGCCTAAACAATACAAAATCCAAAAGGGTTTAATCCATTTTGATTGAACGGCCTCTTTTTTGGGTGTTTTCTTTTTTGGGGAGGAGAGGTTATACATATTGCAAAAAATAATCAATGAATCCGGCTCGCGAAATAATAAAAAATTGAACGGTTTACCATCATCATTTTTAAAAAAGTCAAAACTTCTTCTTCCAATTTTTTCAAAAGCATACTATTTCAACCATCAAAGTATTGATTTGTACACCATTTTTTACTCCAAAGATACAAAAACGGTGAATTTTGCTATATTATTTTCAAATTAATTTTTTGAAATATAATACATTAGATGAATTTGAAGGAGAAACTATTCAATTCCTGTTCCGCCACAATCTTGTTAATGCACTTCTTAATTAAAACATCTAACGGACTGTTTTCCAAATAATTTGCGGGCGCTAAAAAGTCGGCACGTTGTTGGCGCACAATCTCTTCGCAAATCTCTTTGGGCGCTTTCTTCCGATTTTTTGTAGGCGTAAAATCTTCATTATAAACGGCAATGGTAAACCCGCCCTGCATTTTTACCATTTTCATTGCCGGAATATCGGTTTCACCGTCTCCCAAGTAAATCATATTGGAAAAGGGAATCGGTTTTTCATTTTCCGGTACAATTTTGTTAATCAACGTATTATCATACGAATTATGAATCCCTTTGTTAATGCGAAACAAAAACTGTGTTTTGTTGGTGTAATTTACCCCCAGCGCGGGCCAACACGCCACGTTATGAGCATCGTACATAAAACCCGATGCAAAAATATCGGTAAAATGGCGGGCAATAGAGGTGCCTTCCACAAACTCGCGCAGTCCCGAAGAAATGATATAATGCTCTATTTCAAAACCTTTTTCCGCTGCATATTGGTTTATCCGTTCAAAATATTGCTCCACGCCTTTATAAAAAGAGATCTGTTTGCCATACTGAAAAAAATCCTCTTTTTTAATGGAAATATTTTTTTGTTTGGCTTTTTCCAACATCAAAAACATATAGGCAAGTACCTCATCCATATCATTTTGCTTGGCAATTTTGTTTGCTTCTTTCCAAAACTCGTGAATATCCATTTCCAGATTCGGAATAAAGTCGTATTCCTGCATATTGCCGGGCGCTAAGGTGCCGTCGAAATCGTAAGCAATAGCGATTTTATTTTTGTAGGTGGGCATTTATTTAATGGTTAATGGTTAATGGGAGAAAGGAGAAAGGAGAAAAGAGAAAAGGAGAAGGGAGAAGGGAGAAAGGAGAAGGGATGTGGGGTGTCATAATGTTTATTTTTTTCTGCGTTTGAAACGACCGCGAAAATATATTTTTTCCGCGCGGTTATCGAGTGTATTAATATTTTAATTTTTTTGGGCGTGCCCCTCGCCTGCCGTTGGGCGGCATTTGTAATGCCGCCCACCTCCCCACGCTCGGGTCGCGGTGGCTACGGCTGCGCTCCGTGCTCACTAACGCTCGCACCGGCTTCGCCACCCTCCGCCTCGCTCACGCAGGGGTCAGTTCGGGGTTACCGCTAATAGATATGCCGCCCTTGCAGATAATTGCGCTTTTTCCACAGGGCGTTGCCCTGTGCTATTGAATAACGGGCTTTCAGCCCTACTCATTCTTTTGCTTCAAATACTCTCGTCATTCCGAGATTTTTATTAAAAAATTTTTCAAATAGCCGCTTATGACGAATAACCACAATACTTTAACCCTTATTTTTCAAAGGCTCCCTTAGTAGCCGGCTCGAACAAATCCACAATCGTTGATTAATATTTCCATGTTTGCAAGGGGTATTAAAAAAAATAGCACCTCCAAAAAAAACTTAACCATATCGGCTAAATCTTATTTTCTATTGCTGGAAAAAAATTTAACAATACGAATGTTTTTCCAATTTTATAAAAGAAAACCTCATTTTTTACCTAATTTCCAAAAAGCAAAACAACCTCAGTAGCGTAATGATATACTCCCATAAACCCTAACCTAATTTACCTAATTTACAATTCATTCCCAAATTCAAAAAAAATGCTCCCACCCCTTGACAAAAGAGATTTTCTAATGTATGGTAATAAATTGAGTAGTTATTTTTTTCAATGGCAACAGTCTTGTTCTGCTTTTTCGGTATCCAAGCAAAATATTCCACCTGTATGTGAATATATTGAAAATCAAAAGGAGCATCATAAAAAAGAGCAATACGATGAAGAATATGAGCGATTTCTCAAATATTACCAACAAACAATTCGTAAAAAAAATGATGATGTATTATAAATGAGGTAAATGAGGTTGAGGCGTGCAAGGGGCACATCATTACTACTGAGGTTGTTTTGTTTTTTGGAAATTAGGTGAAAATGAGGTTTTCTTTTATAAAATTGGAAAAACATTCGTATTGTTAAATTTTTTTCCAGCAATAGAAAATAAGAATTAGCCAAAAAATAGCGCCACAATCTTTTTCTTAACCCAAAAAAAAATACTTTTGCACCAGTATTTTTTAACCTAAAAAATAAAACTATGATTAAAAATTTTATAAACAGTTCTGTGCAAAAGTGGTTGCACTTGGGTATGTTTAGTTTGCTTGTCCTGTTAATGAGCGGATTGGCAACCTCCTGTAAAAAATCTTGCCCCTTAACCCCAAAAGAGGGTTACGAAATTGTTGGAAATGATAAAGATTGCTACTATCAAGAGTTGATAACTCCTGATTCGAAAATTAAAGACTTTAAAGATCTGGAAGGCAAACTTGACCAAATAGAGAAAGAACTGGCTAACGGCAAAAAAGTTCCGATGGAAGCGCTCAAACAATGGGTTGTGGACGATTCCGGCTATGCAATTTTAGATAGATTGGGCGCGATGAAGAAAAAGTATGGCGATTTGCTGACTATGGATTGGAACGGCTACGATGTGGCGCCCGCCAACGGCGACATGCTGCTGGAATACCGCCTGTGGAAAAGATGGGCAGGCGATATGGAGAAACCGGCAGATTTTATGCCGCTGGGCTCTTACGACACTAACGGCGCGAAAGCCACATATCTGTGGAATATTGGGGAAGACGAACTGCAGCTGTTCATAGAAGGCGGCGCGCCCGGCGGGGCATTGGCGCCCGGAAATGCAGCTTTTAATATCACAAGCCATGAAGACCTGTGGTATGCGCCAACCTATGTTGCCGAAAACGGTACAATGGCAAAGCCGGTAAGACTAAAATTCAACAATACTCTGCTCGATGGGCTTGATAATGGTGCCGATATGACGGCGATACACGCGCTCGCTGGTGTCGGGTCTATGGGACAACAGATAAAGGGCAAGTTTGAATTTCATAATGCTAACAGTCAGAAAAAGCAGTTTTGGGCGAATGACTCCATTGCGACGTACGCGACGGTGTTGAAAGTTCTGAATGATAATGGGCTGTTGCAACCTGCGCCGATGGGGGGCGGGAAGTATGCGTTTCTGCTGTATGTTGACCAGAATCTTCAGAATATAAATGATTCCGTGCCGAGCAATCAGTATGTAAGAATAAAGCGGGTAAATAGCGACCAGCTGACAGGCAACCAGCTGTCAAAATTTGCGCCAAATGAAGTTTATGTAATGCATGACATGGATCCTGCTGCGTTTGAAACACTTTATGGTAATTGGTCTTATGTTATAAAGCTGGATATGGCAGCAAAACCGGGCAAGCCAGGCGGCAAACAAAACTTTATCAAGGTTAACAACCCGTTTTTGATTCGCTTAAGAACGGCGAGCGCGCAAGAGAAAAGCGGTGTTACGCCGGTATTTTGGGTAGAAAATCCGATATTGGCGGAATATAAAAATACTACTCCTCCCCAAACTAATGCATTAAGAATCGTTGAGATGACTTATGGTGATGCTGCTGATCTTGATGGCACAGGGGCAAAGATAGAAGCTTCTTGGTTTGAGGCAGGGGGCAGCGAGCAAATGTTTCCTGCATGCTATTCTGATATCCAGCTAAAAGTCCAGATGACCAGTGACGAATATAAAAGCGATGGGAAAGTTATACTGGATTTAAATTGGTTAGCCAACCAAGCTTGTATAGCTGCTGGCTTTACTAGTCAACAAACTGGAAAGTTTAAACTATCCAACTATAAACTGTACTTAACAGGACCGAGTCTTTACGTGTGGGAAAATTACTGTCATGGAAAGCTGCAAGAACTCTTTGATTTTTACAACATTATCGCAGATGAAGCAAATGTTGGTATAATTACGGATCTAAATGGCAAAAAAGCGTTTGGAGTAGAAGGCCAGATTAATTATGGTCCAAAACGCGGTGGCAAGATGGTACCACAAAAATCTGCCGCTGCTGGTTATTAATACCCCGCGCGTGGCGCAGGGTACAGGGTGTTGTCCTCTATCCTCATCGCCGGTAGGCGTTGCGTTCATACCCCGCGCTGTGCGCGGGGTTATCATCTTGTTCCACACCTACGGTGTGTGGCGGCGCAGGGGGTACAGAATGCCGTACCTTACCCTCATCGCCGGTAGGCGATGAAGGATTGGCGACAAGGCGGAAAAGGCGCGAAGGGGCCGAAGTCCAATAGCAGCGGCGGCAATCCGTGAGTTATTAGCAATAGCATTTCAGCGATTGGTAAAACGGATAAATTTTCCACAAAAGATAATTACTCAACTTTGTGTAATAATTTTTAAAATTCACGTTATTAACAATAACCAAAATTACTTATGAAAAAGTTATCATTATTTGCACTTATTTTAATTGCAACTTGCACGGTTGCTTTTGCGCAGCCCAGAGCCATTGGAGGACGTATTGGCTATAATATTGGAGCCTCCTATCAACACCAAATCGGTGAGAAAAATATGCTTCAAACTGATTTAGACTTTTATGGTCTTGGTTGGTGGGGAATACAAGGTACTGTAACCTTTAACTGGATTATTCCGCTAGTATCTGTAAATGCAGGAGACTTGAACTTATATCCCGGAGTAGGTTTAGGTGGAGGTTATGAATTTTTGGGAAAAGTTGTGTGGGCAGAGAATCATTGGCTTGATGATATGCCATCTGTTGCCTTTTACCGTAATGGTTTGTGGACAAGTGCTATTACGGTTGGCGTGAGATATAAATTTGGTGGAAAATAATTCCAAAATACTAACAAAAAATAAATATTTTTGCAACCGTAATTAAAAATAAAAAAAGATATGGCAACAATAACATTAGAATACAATGCTCGAAGTAGTACAGCAAGCAGAATAATTGATGTAATTATGGCGATGGATAATGTTTTTAAAATCAAAACTCCCGTTAAAAGCAATGGAAGTCTTACTCGCAAGGCAATAGAAGATGTTGAAAAAGGAAATATTATTACTTGTGGCTCATACGAAGATTACTTAAAACAGACTGCTGAATATGCTTAACATATCTTATACAAGACAGTATCTGAAAGATTTGAAGTTGATGAAACGCCGGAATCTTCCTAAATCGGAATTAGACGAAGTAGTCCAGCTTTTATATGAAGAGAAACCGCTTTTACCAAAACACAACGACCATCCTTTAAAAGGCAATTTCATAGGTTATCGAGAGTGTCATATTCGCCCTAATTGGTTGTTGATATACAAAATTGATAAACAGATTTTAACACTTGTTCTTATCCGTACCGGTACACATTCGGACTTGTATTAAATCGTAATCATATAATTTATAGGGATTTGACTATAAACATACTGCTATTGGAAAAATTAGTAGGAAGGCTGCCACTGCTTATAACGAGCATATTGCCATAATTGCGGCGCTACCCCCGCTTTAAAGAGTGTACGGAACTGGAAGTTTGTCGCCCGCAGGAAAGTACTTGGAAGCCGCCACTGCCCCAATATGCAAAAACGTCGGGCGCCACCCAGAAAGATAGTACATTGAAATAACTGGATGACAGAGAGAAAAGTGGAAAGTCAAAACGAACAGTTACTCGAAAAATAGTAAAAATTAAGTTATTAACATAAAAAAGAAAAAATGATGACATTTAGCAGAAATTTTAAAAGCGTTATCCCAGAATTTTTGGGAAAAACAGTATTGTTTTGTATTGGTTTATTTCTTTTAGGAATATTTTCCTTAAAAGCACAAGAAATGACCGAAAAAGAGAAACACAGTTACGCCATAGGAGTAATTGTAGGAGAAAAACTTAAAGAAAAAATTACGGAATCAAATATTGATCCCACCATTTTTGAATCTTTAAAAAAGACAATTAAAGAAAAAATTGATTTTGAATCTCTAAAAGCAGGGTTTCAAGACATTATGAAAGGAGAGTGTAAAATCTCAAAAGAGAAAATTTTGGCTGTGTTTGAAGAACTTCAAAAGAAAGTTTCGGAAATTGAACAATTAACTAATGCGAAAAAAGAGGAAAAAGAGAATGAAAGTCAATGTACGATAAATTATCAACGTACAATCGCTCAACACTATACTTCCATTTCCTATTATTACTTATTTATCAATGATTTTATTCAATCCGAACAAGCTGCTCGCAAGGCTTTGGACTTGGATAGTTCCTATTTACCTCCTAAAACCAATTTAGCACATGCTTTACTTTTTCAAAATCGTTTTTCAGAAGCAGAACCCATTTACAAAGAATTGTCTCAAACTATTTATCAAGACAATAAAACCTATACCCAAGCGCTTCTCGATGATTTTGCCGAATTAGAAAAAGCAAGCATAATTTCCGAAGGGAACAAGACTGATGTGGAAAAAATCAGACAAATGCTGCAAAATCAAAAATAAACTTAATGAAAAAAGCACACATTTTACCATATTTATTAACCCTTATTTGTAAACTATGTTTTTAACCTGGAATGACAAAGAAAGAGAAAACGGGCGATCGCACAATGAAAGAGAAAATTAAACGTTAAACAAAATACTTAAAAGATAAGAAATGACAAGAAAATACTCAAAATACGCGTTTGTCTTTTTGTGGCTCATAATGATAATAAATCCATCACATAGTCAAGTCAAACAAACACATGATGTTGTAGCGGGTTTCCTGCAATTAAAAGACGGATTAAATCTCGGAATGGTCTTCAACGGAGTGCAAGTGGAATACAGGTATGGTGTGCAATGGAAAATAAATACTCATGAAATACAGTATCAGCCCAGATTTGGGGCTGGTGTTGGTTTTAAGCGTGGAATGACGGCTACTCAAATACATTTTGCACCTGTTAATCTAACATGGACAATGCCTATTTACGAACAGAACGGACATACAGTAAGGGTAGGTGCAAATTTAATTACAGACTACAATTATCAACTTTTGGAAGATTTACATGACGCACCTCTGTTTTGGACTACCGAAATAGGAGTTTCCCCGACTATACGCTATAGTTATCAATGGAATAATAAACGAATTAGTGCCGTTGTGCAAAATTCTATTATGGGTTTTACTTCGCATTTTCAAGGATATGACCCATATTTCTGGCAAAAGACATTTAAAGATGCCTTTGTAAAACCACACACAGACTTAAAATTTGGAAGTTTGAATAATTATAATCACACCACAGTTTCCTTCGAGTTTGTTCCAAACATTCAAAAAAAATATTCATTTTTATATGAATTTGATTATTTAGGTTTCTATTATGGCAATAAATTTGCTCGAATAAATCATAATTTAATATGGAGAATATCATTATGCAAAAACAAGGAAAAATAAAATATATCGTTCTAATAATCTTATTTTCATTCACTTTGGCATCTTGTCTAAAAGATAAGCCGATGAAAATACCGTTTCAAAGTTATTTGCCGCAAAGTCTTGAAGATGGTTGGGTAATTGCCGAGCCTGCCGATGTGGAAATAGATGGAGAGGCACTGAAAGAGATATATAAATATGTTCACAAAGACGACAATCTGTGGCAAATCAGAAGTTTGCTTGTATTTAGAAACAATAAACTTGTTGCGGAAAGTTATATGAAAGACCCTGATAACAGAACCACTCCCCGCGCAATATGGTCTTGCACAAAACAGGTTATGGGCATCTTAACAGGAATAGCGGTTGATAACGGTTTGATTTCTGTCAGCGATAAAATTTCAGTTTATTTGCCCTCAATTTCCCAATATCCTGAAAAAAAAGATATAACTATCGAAAACCTGTTAATGATGAAATCGGGCATCGATTTTAAGAATGACGGATACAATGGGGGATGTGCGATATTTGCACGTGAAGAAGTTGCAAGCAGTATTGATTACATCTTTGGCTTAAAAATGCATGCACCATCGGGAACAAAATTTAATTATAATGACGGCGACCCACATATCTTATCCGCCGTTTTACAGGAAGCGACAGGAAAAGCAACACGAGACTGGGCGCAGGAAGTGCTTTTTGATAAAATTGGAATTACGAGATTAGAATGGCTTAATTACAAAGATGGTGTAACAATGGGCGGTTATGGCATTAAAACAACGCCAAGAGAGTTGGGAAAATTCGGGCAATTAATACTTAACGAGGGCAAGTGGGGAAGCGAACAAATAGTGTCAAAGAATTGGTTAGACGAGATGACTTCGGAAAAAGTTACTGCCGCAGAGACACAAAGTCCTGATTTGGCATTTGGTTATTTGTGGTGGAAAGATACAAAACGAAATTTGAATATTATGTGGGGACGCGGCGGTCAACTTGTAATGATAAACAAAGATAAAAATCTAATTGTAGTAATAACATCGGAAACCAATACAGGCGGCGACTTTAATTTATCTCTTTATGATGCGCTTCCTGTTTATGACCGAATAAATAATAGTATTGCAAAATAATATATACCATGTTTTTTCATTTCAATAAAACAACACAATTTTCAACAATCATATCCCCCAAAAAACCAAAAAATCCCCCACTTCCCGCCTCACATCGCCCCCAAAATCCCCCTCCAATTCCCTCAAAAATCCCAAAACCTCCCCAATTCCATCTTCCATCTCCCACCTTCAACATTCACAACCACATAAAAATCAACCATTTACGCCGTACACAAAAAAAAATCACAAAAAGTTTCAAAAAAGTTTGCAAAAACAAAAAAAGCAGTATCTTTGCACCCTGTTTTTTCGGGCGGTATGCGAGAGTGAAAAGAGGCGTTGAAAAAAAAGTTTACCGAAGACTTGGAGAAACAGAAAAAAGCAGTATCTTTGCAGTCCGTTTTTTTGAAGGGTATGGCAGAGGGGGAGGACGGAGATACAGAAAAGTT
>Ga0082212_10002399_pt1 | contig 27288 bp, 20 predicted proteins | sample TergutNt197P3_FD_71548 | JGI IMG/M metagenome (GOLD analysis project Ga0082212, IMG submission 71548) | Neocapritermes taracua P3 segment gut microbial communities from Petit-Saut dam, French Guiana - Nt197 P3 | ecosystem: Host-associated > Arthropoda: Insects > Digestive system > Gut ...
AGCGGCAAAAGAAGCGGTTGAGCTCGTGGGAGCCGTGTTAAAAGCGGTCGATGTACCGGTTATTGTCACGGGGCACAGCAACTATGAAAAAAACAACGAAGTGATGAAAGCGGTCGCGCAGGAATATGAGGGCAAAAACCTGCTGTTCAACTGGGTGGAGCAGGACAACTACAAAACGATCGCGGGCGCTGCGATGGCATACGGCCACACGTTGGTGGCCCAGGCGCCAATCGACGTGAACATATCCAAGCAGCTCAACATACTGCTCACCAACATGGGGCTGGCCGCGGACAAAATCGTAATCGACCCCATGACCAGCACTATCGGCTACGGGATAGAATACACATATTCGGTGATGGAGAGGATCCGCCAGACGGGCCTGGGCGGCGACAATATGCTGAGAAACCCGATGATCGTGTCAGTCGGGCAGGAATGCATGAAGATAAAAGAGGCGAAGGCTCCCGAAAAGGATTTCCCGAACTGGGGCGACGCGGCAAAGAGGGCCATGTACTGGGAAACCGCCACGGCCCAGACGCTTCTGTACGCCGGAGCGGACATATTGATCATGTACAGCCCCGAAGCGGCAAAAACCACCAAAGAAACGATATTGAAATTAATGGATGACCAGGGGGGAAAATGATATGGCTCTTACCGGATTGCAGATTCAAAAACTCTTGCCGGGCACAAACTGCAAGGAATGCGGATGCAGCACATGCATGGCCTTCGCGATGAAGCTCGCGGGCAAAAAAGCGAATTTGACGGAATGCCCGTACGCATCGGACGAAACCAAACAGGTGCTGGGGGCGGCCAGCGAGCCCCCCGTGAAAGGCGTGAAAATCGGCGGCGTTGCTTTAGGCGAAGAGACGGTTTTTTACCGGCATGAAAAAACCTTCGTGAACCAGCCGGTAATCGCGGTGAATATATGCGACGATGACAAGGACGCTTTTGAAACCGCGCGGAAAATAAAGGAATACAAGCTCGAAAGGGTGGGGGAAACCCTCGGTGTCGGCGCAGTCGCAATAACGCAAAAAAATCTCGGCCCGAATCCATATGCGAATTTCGCGAAAAAAGTCCATGACGAAACAAATTTGCCGATTATTCTGCGCGGCGCGGACGATGCGGTCAAAATGGCGGCGGTGCTTCTTTCCGGGACGGGAGGCCTTATCGCAAATGTCACAATCGAAAACGCCGACAGAATGCGTGAAATCGCAAAAGAGCACAAATTTTCGCTCGCAGTCACGGGAAACGGCGCGGACGATATACACGAGCTGACCTCCAAACTCAAAAAGGAGGGCTTCAACGAAATTGTCATGGAATTTAAAACGCATTCGCTGGCCGAGTCCTTCCAGATCAATTCGATTGCGAGAAAAGCGGCGCTCAAAAACAGCGAAAAAGCCTTGGGGTACGCCACTTTGAAATTCATCGACACGGGAGACGACAGACAGGACATGGTGTGCGCGGTCAACGAAGTGGTGAAATTCGGGGGGATAGTCGTTTTGCCCAATTTTGACCCCGCGCAGCTTGTGACCCTGATGGCGCTTCGCCAAAATATCTACACCGACCCCCAGAAGCCGATCCAGGTCGAGCCGAAACTGTACGCGATAGGCGAGCCCGACAGAAATTCGCCGATATTTGTCACCACCAACTTTTCGCTCACGTATTTTTTGGTCTCGGGCGAAATAGAGAACAGCGGAATAAACGCCTGGCTCATAATACCCGAGTGCGAGGGCATGAGCGTTTTGACCGCCTGGGCGGCGGGCAAGTTCTCGGGGGCGAAGATCGCGGCTTTCATAAAAGAAATCGGGCTTGCGGACGCGGTGGACACCAAGGAGATAGTGATCCCGGGATATGTGGCCCAGATCAGCGGGGAACTGGAAGAGGAACTTCCGGGCTACAAGATAATCGTGGGTCCGGGCGAGGCGGCGGACATAGAGCCGTTCGTCAAGGCGGTTTTGCTGAAATAATTTTAATAAAATAAAAAAAACGCTTGACAAATATTTATCATGTGTTATAATTATATTCATACCGCGATAACATTATATAACTTTAAGGAGGAGCACATGAAAGCGAAAAAAATAACGGCCGCGCTGGTTTTGGCGCTTGCACTGATCTTTTGTTCGATGCCCGTTTCGGCGGAACATTATTGGAACAACACCGGCATGAGGTTCACGGCAAAATACGGGACTGTCACCATTGACGGAAAAATAGACCCGGGCGAATGGGACGACACCGTGGCCATAAACATAAGCCTCAACGACCCGCTCTACGAAGAAAATCTCCTGAACTATCAAGGCGAGTGGGACGGCGACCGCAAAGAAAGCGACTATTCGGGTACATACAAAATAAAATGGGATGACAAGTATATTTATTTTCTGGAAGAAAGAAACGACGACCACGTGAATTTGTCCGGAAACGCCGAACAGCCTTGGATGACGGACGGGACGCTTATCTTCACCCAAGTTGACGACAACGACGGAGATGTGAACCCCGACGGAATATCAATCCACGTTTTTTATACTGTGGGAAAAGAAGGGCAGATCGGCGGCGATCTGAAAGCGCGCGTCTGCAATATGGAGGAAGGCTCGAGGGAAACTGTGGACATCCCGGGCGGATTGGTCGCCTCGACTCTCAAAGACGGAGGGTTTATCGTGGAAGTCGCCGTTCCCTGGGCATTTTACACATCATACGTCCCGAATTTCAAGGGCCCGGCGGCGGGCGACAAAATGGGATTGTCGTATGTGGTGCACGACAGCGACGCGGACGAGCCGGGTTATGTGAAACAGCTGTGCTACGCCATAAACAACGACGGGATGGATGACGTTCCGGGCGGATATGATTTCGGCGGCTGGGGCATAGTTCACCTTGTTTCTCAAAACAACATCACAAACGATGCGACGATAACCGCTTCGAGCGAATACGCGCCGAAATACGGGGCTGTGAAATGCGCCCATGAAGCGGTGGCGGTGCATGAAACCGGCGACGAATGGGCGTCGGCGGGAGAACAAGACCCTTGGATAAAATTTGAATATAAAGATCCGGTTTGGATAGATAAAATCATCGTGGCCGACAGAGCCAATGCATCTGACCATTCGATGGTGGCCAAACTCACTTTCAGCGACGGATCCAGCATCGTGACGCCTGAATTGGAAAACGAAGGAGAAGCCTGCGTGCTGGAATTTGAAGCCAAAAACATAACATGGGTGCAGTTCGAAGTCACGGAATGGGGCGCCGGAGTGAACAACGGCTTTGGCAGAATATCGATATATGCGGCCGATATGCCGGTGGAAGAAGAAGCCCCTGTAGAAGAAGCGGCCCCGGAAGCCGCCCCCGAAACCCCGGCGGCAGCCGATCCGGCACCGGCCCCGGTTCCGACCCCGGACGTCGCGGCGCAGACGGGCGACGCCATGATTTTTGCCTTTGCCGGAATCGCGCTTATGGCGCTTGCGGCAGCCAAGTCCAAAATCAAAGCAAAATCATGCCGAAAATAACGTTTTTGCCTCAAAATATAACAATAGACATAAACGAAGCCTCGCCGCTCTTGGAAGCGGCGAGGCTTGCGGGTGTTTCGGCGGAAACCCCCTGCGGCGGAAAAGGCGTTTGCCGTAAATGCCTTGTCGAAGTCATATCGGGGAAAGTGGATGCAAAATCGGGTAGCTACAAAAACGAAAAGGAAAACCGGGTTTTGATATGCCAGGCAAACGTGACAAACGAAGATGCGAAAGTGCGGATATTGGCGGGGCTTTACGGAGAAGACGGAAAATTCGACGATGCCTTTGATTTGCCCGGCGCCGGAGATTTTAAAATAAATCCGGGAGTAAAAAATATAAATTTACAGGTTTCAAAGCCCGCGCCTCTTGACGGGCTTTCCGATTTTGACCGATTGGAAAAGGCCTTGAAATCAAAAATCGATTTCAAAAACGTGAAAATTCCGCTGTCCGCATTGCAAAGCCTGCCGGTGAAACTGCGAAAAACGGAAAATATAAATTTGGCATATTACGCCGAAGGCGACGCGCTGCATATAATCGACATAGAAAACGGCGAAAACCGTGCCGATATGTACGGCATTGCGGTGGATATAGGCACGACCACCGTGACGTTTTGGCTTGTCGATCTCGCCACCGGAGAAATCAAATCGCGCAAAACGGATTACAACGCGCAAATCGAATGCGGGCTCGACGTCATAACGCGCATAAATTACGCGGGAAAACATTTGGAAGAACTCAGGGAACGCATATTGAAGACCATAAACGGACTGATTGCGCCGATTGAAATGAAAAACAAAATATACAGCGCCGCAATAACAGGCAACACGACGATGATCCATTTGTTTTTGGGCGTATGCCCGGAATATATACGCCTTGATCCATATACCCCGGCGGTTTTCAAGCCGCAGACATTTTCGGCTTTTGAAATGGGGTTGAATATATGGCCGGATGCTCCGGTAAAATTCGCCCCTTGCGTGGGCAGCTATGTGGGCGGCGACATAACGGCGGGAGCCCTTTGCACTCCGCTCTGCGAGGGTAAAGATGAACTCGCGCTGTTTTTGGATATAGGCACAAACGGCGAAATATTGCTGGGAAACAACGAATTCATACTCGGATGCGCCTGTTCGGCGGGCCCCGCTTTCGAAGGCGGCGGGATAGAGCACGGAATGAGGGCATCAAAAGGGGCGATAGACTATTTCAAAATCGGCGAAAACGGGGAAATGACGCTTCGGACGATAGGCGAAGGGGAAGCTGTGGGAATTTGCGGTTCAGGAATAATATCGATAGTTGCGGAGCTGTTCAGGCACGGGATAATCGACGCTGCGGGAAGGTTGACCGACATAATGCCGGAAAAAACGAATAAAAACAAAAAACCGCACAAATTTTATATAACAGACGAAATAACGGTGAGCGAAGCCGACATAGACAATTTGATCAGGGCTAAAGGGGCCGTGTTTTCGGCTTGCCGCACATTGCTCGGCAACATGGGTTTTTCGTTCGATGACATCGGCAAGATATACATAGCGGGAGGTTTCGGCAAATACCTGAATATAGATGACGCGAAAACGATCGGGCTTTTGCCGGATTTGCCGGAAGAAAAATTCGCATACCTGGGCAACACTTCCATAATGGGGGCATATTACATGCTCCTTTCAGAAGAAAAAGAAAAAAAAGTCCAAGAAACCGCAGACAGGATAACATATATCGATTTGAGCAACGAAGCCGGGTATATGGACGAATATTTGGCGGCTTTGTTCATCCCGCACACCGATTCCGAATTGTTTTCCTAAAAAAGCCCGGAAAGCGGATCATGCAAGGTCGCAATAAAAAACGGCAAGCTGCGTCCTGTCGCGGAGTTCCAGTTTTTCCAGTATGACGCTGAGATAATTTCTGATTGTCCCCTCGCTCAAATACAAAATTTCGGCTATTTCTTTGTTGTTAAGCCCTTTTGCCACAAGCTCTATGACATCCGTTTCGCGGGCGCTTATGCCGTATTGTGACAAATCGGCTTTTTTGCGTCCGTTTTCGCTTATGAACGAAGGCAGTTTCGAAGTGATTTCGCTTCCGAATACGTTTTGTCCCGCCATTATCGCTTTCAATGCCGGGGCGATGGTTTCCGCTTCTTTTTTTATGAGATAACCTTTCGCGCCGATCCGCAGCGCTTTTATGATATATTCATCGTCGGAAAAAGTCGTCAGGAACAAAATTTTTGCATCGGGGAAAGCTTTGAGTATTTGTTCGCCCGCTTCAAGCCCGTTGATTTTGCCCATCCTTATATCCATCAGCAAAACGTCCGGGCGCAGGCTTTCATGCAAATTGACCGCTTCTTCCCCGCTTGTGCCGCAATCCGCCACTTCAATTTCGGGGTCGGCTTGCAGTATCGTTTTGAGCGATGCGCATATAAATTTGTCGTCGTCGACAATAACCACTTTTATCATATTTTTTTGTTCTCCTTTGGGACAGATATAAAAATTTTGAATCCTTTGTCGTATTCCGCCCGGAAAACGCCGCCGAGGGCCCCGACGCGGTCTTCCATGCCGCGAAGCCCGATTCCGTGCGGGTTTCCGGCTTTTTCAGCAGTCCCGTTATCCTCGATCGACAACCGGCAAAAAGCGGGATGTTCGGCGACGGAAACGAACGCTTGCGTCGCGTCGGAATGTCTTGCGATGTTGCTGAAAGCTTCGCGGGCCACGGCTATAAAACAATATTTCACTTTTCCCGGCAATTCGCCCGCGTCGTAACGAAGTTTTACCTGACAAAAACCAAATCCGCCAATCATCGATTCAAGCTGCATTTTCAAATCCACGGATTCGTCGTGCAGGTCGTGCACGCTGTTTCTTATGCTGTCCATTGCGTCGGACATTGTGTTTTTTATCAAGGACAATTCATTTTTTGAGGCATCATTTCCCGGATGCGACATATCAAACGCGCTCAGCTGCAATATGGAACGGGTCAGCAAATGCCCGACGTTGTCGTGTATTTCGCGGGCAATCCGGTTGCGTTCCTTGAGCGTCGCGAGGCGGAGTTCATAATCCTGCTTTTCCATCAGCTCCCGGTTTTTAAATTCGAAATTTATTGTTTGTTCTTTGGCGTTGTCAATTAAAATATAAAATTCTTTTTGGATTTTTTGATGTTTTGCCGTTTTGCGCTGCCAAATGAACGCCGCGGCGGATATAAACGCTATTGCCGCCGTATTTATCGCATCATATGAAAAAAAGCAAGCCAAAATAGCGGCCACCCAAAAAAAACGAATCCAAAACTTGCCAAAACCGGAACAATCGTAGACTACAAGCGGCAAAAAAACAGCAAAGCCGGGCATAAACGCGCATAAAACGACGTAAACGGCGCATAAAACCACCCCGACGCCGTTGTTTTCAAAATAACTGCAAAGCGAGCTGACCGCGACCGAAGCGAGCAGCGCGACGACAAAAATCAATTCCGGCTCCGAAAAACTCATCACCAATAAACATAACCCGAAAATCAGCAGTTTGTCGGTCAACTTTGGCACCCGATCACGCCCCTTTTTTTAATATATATCATTATACCATAAAAACAGTTACATTTGTCATATTCAAAAAAATAAAAATATGATAACATTCACTGTTTTTTTGTTGAAATTCAAGATATAATATATAAAAAAAGACAGGAGGGGCCATCCATGATAAAAGTAAAAAATCTGACAAAGCGTTACGGCAATCTGATCGCGCTGGACCATTTTGAACTGGATATTGAAAAAGGCGAAATCTTCGGGCTTCTCGGCCCGAACGGTTCGGGAAAAACCACCGCGATAAATTGCATGCTCTCTTTGCTTAAATACAGCAAAGGGGAAGTGAATCTGTTCGGTGAGCCGATGAAGCCGGACAATTACAAATTAAAGCGGCGCATCGGGGTCGTCATGCAGAACGTCGCTGTTTTCAATGAATTGACCGTACATGAAAACATCGATTATTTCTGCGGGCTCTATGTGCCGGAAAAATCGAAGCGCAAACCGCTTGTCGATGAAGCGCTGGGTTTTGCGGGGCTCGGGGATTACCGGAAATTTTTGCCGAAAAAATTGAGCGGGGGATTGTTGAGGAGGCTAAATATAGCCTGCGGGGTGGCGCATAAACCTGACCTTATTTTCCTCGACGAGCCGACTGTCGCAGTTGACCCGCAAAGCCGCAACCATATACTCGAAGGCATAAAAGAACTCAACAAGAACGGCGCGACTGTCGTCTACACTTCGCATTACATGGAAGAAGTCGAACAGCTTTGCACGCGGATCATGATCATGGACAAAGGAAAAGCTGTAGCCGTCGGGACAAAAGACGAATTAAAAGCGATGATACGCGCGGGGGAAAAACTGACGATGGATATTTATGGCCTGCCCGATTCTGTGCTCGGCGAAATAAAAAATATAGACGGTTTGTTCCAAGCTGATTATTCCGGAAATATTTTTACTGCGCGCTGCGTGGCAGGGGGGCTTCGCCTGATTTCGGTTTTGGATATATTGAAGCGCAACAGCATAGATTTCGGGCGCGTTTTTACGGAGCCTCCCACATTAAACGACGTATTTCTCGAAATCACCGGAAAAGAATTAAAAGATTGAAAAGATTGAGGAGGATTTGCATATGTTTTGGAATATATATTCGAAGCGCGTATTATACAGCCTTCGGAGCAAAGACACCCTTGTCTGGACATGGATTTTCCCCATCATGCTCGCCACTTTGTTTTCAGTCACTTTGTCGGCTGTCGATACCGCCGGGCGTTTATGTGAAATCCCTTTGGGGGTGATCGACAACGCCGCTTACCGCCGGGAAGTTTCTTTCCAATCCGCGCTTGAATCGGTTTCCGGGGAAAACGGCAACCGTTTGTTTGAAATAAAACTGCTGCCGGACGTCGATGAAGCCGATATGCTGCTCGAAAGCAAAGAAATCGACGGATATATTTTGATGGACGACGCGCCGCTGTTCATAGTCGGCGGCGACGGGCTGAATCAGACTATCGCGAGAAGTTTTTTGGATCAATATTTGCAGACAAAGAACGTCGTCGGAACTTTGATTTCAAAATTTCCCGAAGCGGCGGGGGATTTGCCTGTTTTGCTTGATTTTGTCGATTATGCCGAAGAAATATCCCTTTCGGGAAATCCGCCCACCGCCAAAATCAACTTTTTTTACGCGCTTCTCGCCATGGTATGCATGTACGGGGGATTTCAAGGGCTGACGACCATTTCGCTGATGCAGGCCAACCTTTCTCCGTTGGGGGCGCGAAGGACAATGTCCCCGTCGGGACGGTTCAGGTTGATGGTATACGATCTTTTGGGGGGCATTACGGTTCATTTCTCCTGTCTTTCGTTTACTTTGGTTTATGTCATATTCATCCTCAAAGCGGATTTCGGCCCGAAACTCGGATTCGTGTTTTTGACCTGTTTTTTGGGCAGCATTTTCGGAGTGGCGTTCGGGGCGATGGTTTCTGTCACTTCAAAGCTGAAAGAACAGGCAAAAGTGGCAATATTGATCTGCGCCACCATGGTTTGCTGTTTTCTTTCCGGGTTGATGGTGAGCGGGATAAATTATACCGTGGCGCAAAAATTTCCCGCCGTCGCTTGGCTGAATCCGGCGGCTCGGATAACCGATGCGTTCTACTGCCTGTATTATTATGACAATTACGGCAAATATTTTTTGAATATCGGCATTGTTTTGGTTATGGCGGCCGCAATGTTCACAATTACGGCGTTTTTTGCAAGGAGGCAGCGTTATGAAAGTATTTAAAGCATGCGTCATCATAATGAAGCGGCGCTATGTTTCGCTCATGATTTATTTCGTCATATTTATCGCTCTGGCGGTTGTCATGACAGCGGTATCCATAGACAATTACAGCCCTGACTTTTCTGAGATGAAACCGAAATTCACGGTCATAAACCGCGGGGTCGATACCCCGCTGACCGAGGGCATTGTCAAATATCTCGGCGGGCGCGGCGAAGAAATCGTCCTCGAAGACCGAAAATCCGTTCTTCAGGACGCGACATTTTATCAAGCCACCGACTTTATACTCATACTCCCAAAAGATTTCCGCGACGGTTTTTTTGCCGGCTTGCCCGTAAAAGCGGAAACGGTCACCACGGTCGAATCGGCTCTGGGATATTATGCAAACAGCCTTGTGAACCAGTATCTGAACCTTATGCGCGTTTATCTTTTTGCAAATCCCGATGCAGACGAAAAGACCCTCGCAGATGCCGTGCTCGGGGATTTGGCCGCGAGAGCCCGCATAGAAAAAAAGCGTTTCGGCGAAAGCGATCCGCTAAATGAAAATTATCACATTTACGCGAGAATGACGCCATATATAACCATGGTTTTGGTCATCCTCTGCGTGAGCAGCATCATGATCGCTTTCCGCCGGCCGGATTTGAATATGCGCAACCTATGCGCCCCTTTAAACCAGCGAAATATAGGGCTGCAGCAAATACTTTGTTACGGAATGATGAGCGGGGCGGTATGGTTTGTCCTCAATGCGGCGGGTTTTGTCATGTACGGTTCCAAACTCGGCGGCACAGATGCAAAGATCATCGCCCTGATTGTGCTGAATACTTTCGTTTTCACGATAGTCGCAGCGGCAATGGCTTCTCTTGCCTGTTCGTTTGTCCGCGGGCCGAACTCTCAGAATGCCGTGGCAAATTCCTTGTCGCTCGTGCTATCTTTTGTCGGCGGAGTTTTCGTCCCGCTCGAGATGTTGGGCGAAAACCTGCTCGCGGTGGCGCGTTTCACTCCGGCTTACTGGTATGTCACAGCTCTCGAACGCATCTGCTCGTTGAATTCGTTTCGCGGCGGGGCCTTGGCCCCGATATGGCAGGCCATGCTTTTGCAGCTCGCTTTTGCAGCGGCGTTATTTTGCGTCGCGCTCGCTGTGGCCAAACATCTAAACGAATCCGAAAGTTCATTTAGAAGCGCCAACACAGAATTGGAAGCGTGAAATCGGCATAATCAACGTTCCTCCAAAACAACGACGGCCATATCGAGCGGTTTGCAAACTGCGGTAATTTTTTCGGATGAAACCGACACTTCCCCATTGTAGCTGTCAAGATATTTAAAATTGCCATTGAGCGGCAAAAGGACTTTTTTGGTTTCGTCCGTCATATTGAATATAACATGCGCTTTTTTTCCGTCCGCGCTGCGTTCCCGTATATTCACGCCGTCGCTGTCCGCATGATTTATGTTTGCAAGCGATAATAATTTTTTCACAAAGTTGTTTGACGCATCGTTTCTGTACGCATTGGCGTTATGCCCTATGTACGACCCGATGATTACAGCCCTGCCTTTGCCGTAAAAATTCATCGCTCCTGCGGCCATTCCGTCATAGGCGAGCATTTCTTCCGCCCCGTTCAAATCAAAGCATTGGATATATATATTTGCGCGCAAATTATGCCCGTCAAATATTCCCTTGCCCGTGAATTCCGCAGGGGCGAGATATTCGCCCCATGTTCGCGGTTGAGGCGTGAATTTATGGTTGTAGCCCGGTTCGCTCACCATTTGCAAAAACTTGTGCCTGACCCCGAAAACTTCGCACATCGTCATTTTGCCTCGCCTCGTTATCCCGTTTTCCTTTATTCTCCCGGGGGTTGCCTCGCTTACAAGCATGCCTCCTCCTACGACATATTTTTCGAGGTTTTCCGCCGTTTTGTCCGACATAAACACGGGAAACGGCAAAATCAGCAGTTTGTAACGGTTTATGTAATCTTTGTCGAGTTCTTCTGTGCATATGAAGTCGACGCCCACGCTGTTGTCATACATATACCTGTACCAGCCGCGCATTGAATAAGCAAGCCCATCTCCCCCTTGGGCGAGGCGCGAACAGCCGTTATGATTATCTTCGTCAACTATGATTCCGACTTCCGCCCTTTGTTTTTTCGGGGTATTGAACAAAACGGGATATTTGTTGATAAATTCCGAAACATTTTTGACTTCTTCGAGCCGCTCCGTAGTGTCCCCTTCGTCGTTCAATAACGAGAAGCCGTTCATTTCCCCCGCCATAATCTCCGCGCGCGTCACCCAGAACGATATACCGGTAACGCCCGAACCGACCAGCCCGAACATCCAACGCCGTATATCGGAAGGCGAAGGGACGCGCCCTATGTGAAAGCCCGTGCTGACAGGCCCGCCTTGAAGTTCCGCCGCCCATACTTGGCTTCCGAACCGGTTCATCGAGCGAAGGAAATCGAAGTTCATTATAATGCTTCCGAATGTTTCGGCGAACAATGCGCCGCATTTGTCGGGCCTGCCGTTTTCGTCGTATTTTCGGTCGTCCCTGCCGTCTCCCGAACCCCAGGCGGGATACGACGACGAACCTAAAAAGTCGTGGCAGCGCGCGTATGTATAATCCATGCCCGACGCGAACTCCGGCGAGCCTTTGTGCGCGAATACCGGCCGTTTGCATATATCGTGCGCTTTTATGGTTTCACAACGCGTTTTCAACACATTTCCGATTTGCACATGGTTCATGAAATAACTCCACTCAAAATCCATCGGGAGGCAAATCGTGCCGTTCATCCTGTCGGGCATGACATATTTCCAGTCGGAATAATTTACGGACAACGCTTTGTTGAGGTTATCCAAATCAACGTATTTTTCTTTCAGCCATGAACGGAAAAACTCTATTGTATTGGCGCAATAGCATACATCGGCCCAATAGCCGATTTCCTGCCATGTATTCCAAATAACTATGTTTTCATGTAGGCACAGCCTATCGACGAAACGCCCGGTGAAATCAAGCTGCGCCGCCATCGCGCCGGGGTGGTCGTAACACGGGCCGGGTTTTCCGTCTGAGGGCAGTGTGTACTGGGCTTGATGCGCCACGGGCAAACCATCGCGCTTCACCATGCGGCATTCGGGATATTTTTCCCAAAGCCAGTTCGGAGCCTGTTCGTTTGTCAGCCCCATATACACTCCCATATCCAATTTGGCAGCATGGGATATGAGCTCTTCATATGCCTCAGTATCTATCACGCCCTCTGTTTTTTCGTCAAGGCCCCAATGCGCCTGTATTTTGATCAAATTGAATCCATGTGATTTTAGTATTTCCATATCGCGTTTCATTTCGCTCGCCGCCGGCATCGGTTTCCTGCAAAGATGCGAGCCTATCGGAAATTTCGCGTAAAATTTTTCTTTGTCCATAATTGCCTTCTTTCTTGACAGATACGTTCAATTGTTTCCGTTTAAATAAAAACTTATCGTTTTCTGCAATTCCTGTTCTATTTTTGCTTCGTTTTTTTCATAAAATGAAGATATGTTCACATCGCTTTTTTTGGCAATGTTGATAAAATTCCATCCCAATACATCGCCGTAAATATTAAAGCCCATATCATACGACCTGTTGCCGAATATAAAGTCTATCACTTCGCTTGACTGCTCGTCGCGCGAAGCTTTCATCTTTAAGGTTATTTCATAATAAGCGGGAATGACGGTTTCGCTTGAGATTGCATTCAAAGCCTCTATAATTAACGCGGTGCACTCCGCATCGCTGTTTGTTATGGGGATATTTATGGCGTTTGGGTTTATGACATAGGATTTTGAAACGCTGTTGCCCGCCTCAAATCGCGGGTGCGGAAGAAAACCGAAATCCATGTCCAAATCCCTGAGCCCTATTCCGTAGTATATAATTTCCGTCCAAAACAAAAGCTGGTCGTTCCTGAACATTTTTTCGCTTATGAAATCGTCCGCGGGCTTGACTTTTTCCCCGTCCAAAAAAAACGTGGAGTCGGAAAACATTTCTGCGTATTTGTGATAAACACTCGCGTATTCGCCGCTGTTTATGTTTACTGCAGGCATATCGGACGCATTTTTTGCAATGCTCCACTGCCCCGAGGCGAGCATGAAAGAAGGAAGCATCATATGATGCCATGACGAATAACCGAACCTATCGTGCTGATCCATGATTCCGTCGCCGTTTAAATCGTTGCTTACTCCCTTTCCCATTTCATAAAATTTATCGAAAGTCCAATTGTTGTTTTTGACGAGTTCATACGGGTCTTCCAAACTATAGTCTTTCAGCATTTTTTTGTTTACCATCAATACGTGCGTGGCGTCGTAATGGGTGAGAAGAAAGTCGCCCGCCAAAAAATATATCTTGTTGTTTATCGAAAGGTCGCGCATCATGTCCTGATCCCAATAGGGCGCGCGCAAATCCACGATGGGCAGAGTGTTGAAATCGACGGTCAAGCTTTGCGTGGCGACTGTATAGGATTCGTTCGTGCCCGTAAGAAAAATTTCAAAATCCTCAGAACCTGCCTTTATCGTTTTTTGAGCCGTATTGCGCACCGCCCCCGTGTCCATCCCCTCTATTTCTTTTATTTGCACATTGAATTGCTCTTCCACTATTTTGTTCCTTTTGTATATATTGTCATTCAACGGCTCCCCCGTTTCCGCGTCCGCGCATATTTCGAGATGCAACCAATATGGGCTCCACTCTCCGCCGCTCGAATTCAATATCCGTATTTCTTTGCCGCCGTAATTTTTTTCGGGGAGTCCATCTAAAATATTCCCTTTTGTTTCCGGCGCAGCTTCCATCGCGTTGCTTTCATTTGCAGGCGGGCTGTTTTTTTCGGATTGCGGAACTTCAGAGCATGAAAACAACAAAGCGCATACAATAAACATATATAAAACAATTGATGGCGTTTTCATGTTTGTTTTTCCTTTCATGGCTTGAATTATATTGTTATTTTATGCGAGATATCAATATACTTTCGCATTCGTTCCACCGTGGTGTTGGGAGTCAGCGGACTGCCCGTGCTCGTAAAATAACGCCCGTGTTTTTTCCCCGCATCCGCCATATTTTTTATGCGCGATTCAAGATTTGCGTCTGTAGTTATTTCGACATCGCCGTAAGGGTTGAGATTGCCCGCGAGGCAGATGTTTTTGCCTATCTTTTTCGAAATTTCGGAATAATCGTTTGTGTACCCTTTCATCGAGCACTCCATCATGAGTATGTCCGCTCCAATTGAAGCTATCATTTCCGCCCTGTCGGAAATCCCCCCGAAATACACGAGTATCGCTTTCATGCCGTGCCTTTGTATTTCTTCAACCTGCGGAATAAGGTACGGAAGCGAAAACTCTTCGTACATTTTGGGAGACACCATGTCGGATGTCGCCGTGGCGTCGTCTATAAATATCGCGTCGCCACCCGACATGGCCATCGCCCTTATGCTTTCTATGTTCTGCTCCAACAAATATCCGCTCATATATTTTATGAGTTCAGGTTCATTTATAAGCATTGCGTAGAACTCCGTCATGCCGACATGGTATACATTCGAATAAAAAGTGTTCACTACGCCCCCGCTCACCACAAACCGCGTGTCACCGTATAATTTCAGGATTTCATCCAAATATGCGTTGTATCCCGCGGATACCGTGTTTTCCGCTTTCAATGGTTTTATCCTGTCGCGCGCGTCCTGTTTGGTATAAACGTAGCGAGTTTCGTTTTCCCCCCCGCCGGAACCGGAATTATGGATATTGCCGGGCAAGCTGTCGTAAGTGTCGTCTTTTTTGTTGTGCAAAAACGAAACCCCGTTTTTTAAAACCACTTCGACATTGTTTCGGTACGAATTCGATACCCCGTGAGAAGGCTGGACGATATCAAACTGAAGCGTTTCGTAAAATATTTTATATATTTCGCCGTGCCATTTCAAATCGGGGGTCGCAGCCCATTCGAAATATTTATAGACCGGAAGCCCGGTCAGCTCTTCCCAGTGATCTGCGTTTGAAAGCATCAGATACGGCGCCCCGACAGGGCAGGAATCGATTTTTTTGCCTTCAAGCGCCGCATACATTCTTTCTTTTCCGTTCATCGGCATGATCCCTTTTTTAAATTTTCAAACAAACTTTTCGCAGATATTCGGAATTTTTCAAAGCGGCGGCATCCGGATTTGTTTCGGCTTCGGGCGATTCGTCCTCCACCATTATATAGCCGCCATATCCTTTGTTTTTCAAAATTTCGATTATTTCGGGAAAATCCGTCATGCCTTCGCCCATCAGCTTCCAGTTTCCCCCTGCGTCAATGTCCTTGAAATGCACGTGTTTTATTATCGCCGCATAATCCGCGAATATATCGCGGGCATTCATGCCGCCCTTGATTATGTGGCCGCTGTCGGGCGCGAATCCGATTTGGCGGGCGTCCAGCCCGTCAAGCATGAGCCTGTAGTCGTCGTATGTGCGAAAAACCGATCCTGCGGGCGAATTTGGATGAAAAACGCAGGCTGTGCCCGCACTTTGGGCGCGTTTTGCTATTTCGTTTAAATTCCCCAAAGCGTTTTTTTGCCTCATCGCCAAATTTTCCCTGTTTTTTTGCGGCATTTGGCACAATGCGAGAATGGCTCCCGGAAAAAGCCGCAAATACTTTAACGCTTTGTCCGCGAGAAATTTTTCCTCTTCGTTTTCCTTTGGCCCCAACCAATCGCAGACAAGGCACAATGCGCAAAAATCAATGTTTTTTTCGGCGAATAATTCTTGCAGCTTTTCGGGCGCGTCAAAATATTCTTTCAGCATGCAGATTTCGGCTTCTATCGCCCCCATTTTCCCCTTGGCGGCAATATCGGCGATATGTTCCATTTTTCCGGCATATTTTTCATATGACATTTGCCATGTATATGTCTGGAAGCCGTATTTTATCATCATTTTCCCCTTTATTTCAATTCGGCCTTCATGCGTTTTATCACATCAGGCATTTCATCGGGATTGACAGGCAGGCAAACGGGCTTGTTGTCGAGCGCGCTTACGCACAAAGCTTCGAGGATCTCGTAGCCATGATATGATATTGATATATTGCAAGGGTGGACTTTCGAGTCGTCGTCGAGCCATTTCACAAAATCCGCGAAATACGGAGTTTGGAGCCCCGGTTCCTGCTCGCCCCAACTTTTGCCTTGTTCGCCCTGCAATTGCCCGTTTATGCAGGCTCCCCAAGCCCCGTCCGTTTCAGCCCACGCATAGCCTGTCCGGCCGTATACGGTCAGCCTGTTGTCCACCCAGAATTTGTCTTTTCCCATGGTGGATTTCGAAAGATAGCCGTTTTCCAAAAACAGCCTCACCCCGCCCGCGAATTCCACCTGTCCCATGATATAATCCGGCGAAGGGTGGTTGTCTGTCAGCAAACCTTTCCCGTGGACATGGCCCACGACCCAATTTGCTTTCGCGGCGCCGTTCGCCCATATCGCGTAATCCATGAAGTGCGTTCCGAGCTGCGACATCCAGCCTTGCGTCGATATGTTTATCTGCGCAATTTCGCCGATTTCCTTTGAATCTATTATCTGCTTCAATTTCTGCATTGAAGAAAGATACTTCTGCTGATGCGAAACTATCGCCTTTATGCCGTTCTCCTCGCACAGCTTCGTCATTTCGGCCGCTTCTTTCACCGAAGTCGCCATGGGTTTTTCGAAAGCCACGGCTTTTATGTTGTGTTTGACTGCGAGCCTTATCATTTCTATTCGCAAATCCGGATGGGTCACGAACACGAATATGTCCGGTTTTGTTTCCGCGAGCATTTTGTCCGCGTCGAGATAGGCGGCATCGACTCCGAATTCTTTGGAAATCAAATCGAGGCGTTCGCCTTTGATATCGCAAACAGCGACCAGATCGAGCCTGTCCGAATTTCCCCGTATCCCGAGAAGATGGACTCTGCCGCGATTTCCGAGCCCTGCCTGCGCAACCGTGTATTTTTTGCTTTCCATATTAATACCAATCTCCTTTTTTTCACTTGTTGTTGTTCATGAAATCAGACGTCAGCCGGTTGTAATTTTCCAGATCTTCCCAATGATGGGTATGCGCATATCCGGAAAATATTTCAAGCTTTGAATTTTTTATGTTTTCATGCAGATAGTTTGAGCATTCCAAAGGCGTGAATATATCTTTGCTTCCCGCAGTGATCAAAACAGGCGCCGTTATTTTTTCCAGTTTCCCGCGGGAATCGTGGCTCATGCAAGCCGCCGCCTGCGAATCGAAAGCGTGGCTGTTCATCGGGGCAAGGTCGGCTATGTTGTTTTGAAAGCTTTCTTCGATTGTTTTGAAATCGTTTTCGTAGGTTTTGGCCGAATACAGCCAAAGCAAAAACATACGGGAAAAATTGCCATATGACATATTGCCCCTCGTGATTTTCAGCATTTCGAAAACATTTTTCATATATTCGCCGCAAAACGCCCAAGAAGCCGTGATTACGCAGCTTTTGACCCGCGAACCCCGGGAAATTGCGATATGCTGCGCGATAGCTCCGCCCATCGAGATGCCGCTTACGTGAAATTTTTCCATTCCGAGAAAATCAATCACGCCGACTGCGTCGTCCGCCATTTGTTTTGTCGTGTAATCGCCGCCCGGTTTGTCGGATCCGCCGGATCCGCGGTTGTCGATCGCTATGCAGCGGAAGCGTTTTTTGTATTCGTTTATGTGCTTTTCCCAAACGCCGCCCGGGGCGCCGAGCCCCATTATCAAGATCAGCGGTTCGCCGCTCCCGCATTCGCTGTAATTTATGTTTATTCCATCGCTTGTTTTTACCGAAGGCATAAAATCCCCCTTTGTTTTAGATTGTTATGTTTTCCTCTTTGGCGCATTTTCTGATGTATGCCGCCGCTTGGTCATATTCCGCTTCGTTTGCCAAATGTTCCATCATAAAAGGTATATCCTGCGGAAGTTTGTGTATTTCGCGGACAAATGCGTTCATGTCAAGCCCGCCTGTCCCCGCGACCACTTCTTCGAGTATGACGCTTATCGCCGGTTCTTTGAGCTTTATGTCTTTGACGTGCGCCGCGACGATCCTGTCGCCGAATCTTTTCGTGCAGTCGCGTATTATGTCGCCCGATGAAAAATAGGCCCTCGGGGAGTTGATCAGGTTGGCCAAGTCGAGATGGACTCCGAACATTTTCCTGTCCACCGCCTTGATGAGCTTTTCTATCATTTCCGGGCAATCCACGACATTGAACGGGAAAATCTCGTATGCGAAAGATGCGGTTTTGGGTTTGACCGTATCGATTATCATGCGCGCAATATCGACGGCGTCCGAAAAGGCTTCATCCGAAAAATTTTTAGCTACGAATTTCGAATTGCCGTTGCCGTGCACATACGAGCCGAAAATGTCGACGGCGCACCTTGCCCCGACTTCCTCCGCCAGGTACAGCGCGTTTGTCAGGCAATTTTGATGATGTTTTCTCGATTCCTCCTCGATGTCCGTGATGTTCTCCCAATATCCGGTTTCCGCGAGGATGATGTTTTCAGCTTCGAACGCTTTTTTGATTTCCCTGATTTTTTCCTTGTCGTTTAAATCCGCGTGCGGGACATATGCCGCCGTATACCCCTTTAGTTTGTGCGCTTTTGCGATAATGCGCGGGTCGCCCTGCGCCCCGTGGCTCTCGCCCGCCCCCGCCGCTTTTGTGTTGGCCTCGAATATCGGCCCGCCGAATCTCACCATGTTTTTTCCTCCTTGACAAAATTTTTTATTTTTATTATAATACAAAAACGCATTGTTTGACATGGCATATATTTTTTATTTATGTCATATATTTTATTTTTCGAAAAAACCCTTGACAAATGCATGCAAACGATATAACATACTCTTTGTTATCCGGGAAAATCAATGGTTTTTGACGAAGGAGGATAGAAAATAATGAAAAAGTTTTTGATTGTCTTGATCGGCGTTTTTGCCGTTCTCATTTTTGTTTCGTGCCAGAATAAAAGTGAACAGCAATCCGATTCAAACAATATGGACGCAAAAAACGAAGTCGCAGACGAAAACAATTCGGAAGCCGAACCCGAGATAGTTGAAGTTCTTCCGGAAGGCGCGGATTATGGCGGGCACGTTTTCAATATGCGCTCATACGATGAAAATGAATATACGTGGAATTACGTCAATTTGGACGTCGAAGCGCAAAATGGCGATGTTTTGGACGATGCCATGTATATTCGGAACCGCAAAATCGAAGAAAAGCTGAACATCGAAATCAAATTCACGGCGATACCCAACGCGGGGAACCTGCCCGCGGAAATCACCAAGCTGACGCAGAGCGGCATTCACGAATATGACGCGGTTTTTATGAGATATTTGGATATCCCTTCGATAATCTCCAACAGGATTGCATTGGAGCTCCAAAAGCTGAATTATGTCGATTTTTCAAAACCGTGGTGGAACGAGAGTTCCGTAAGGGATCTTTCGATAAGCAACAAAGTATATACCGCAGATTCCGATATAGGCTATGCGTCAAAAGACGATATTTGGGTCGCCTTCTTCAATAAAAAGCTCATATCCGATTTGGAACTTGAAAATCCTTACAACATCGTGAAAAACGGCGATTGGACAATGGACAAAATGAAGGAGATGTCAAGGGCCGCCTCCCAGGATTTGAACGGGGACGGAGTGATTGGAAAAGACGACAGATACGGGATACTCACGAACGAAGAAAATATAGTGGGGCTGCTGAATTCCTGCGGGTTAAAATTAGCCGTGAAGGATTCAGATGATTTGCCGGTGATTGAAATAACGGATGCCCGTTTCCAGGACGTTTTCATGAAAATCAAGGAATTCATGACAGAAGGGGACGACATACACAGCGCCTACGATCACGATGCATTCCAGCGCCCGATATTTTTGGACAACAGAGGTTTGTTTATGACGGAAATATTGAAATACATCCGGGATTTCAGGGTCATGGATGCGGATTTCGGGGTGGTGCCCCTGCCAAAATACACAAAAGCGGATACTACATATTATTCATATATCGCCCTTTCCTCCCCGCTCCTCATCGTCCCGGCGGCCCTGCCCGAAGACGCATATGAAAAAACCGGGGTCATCTTGGAAGCTTTGGCGGCGGAGGGATACCGGACGATGCGCCCGGCATATATCGAAAAATCTATTCAAGGAAAATTCGCAAGAGACGAAGAATCCATCGAAAGCCTTGAAATGATAATCGAAAACGCCGTTTACGACATTGGGTGCGTCTACAACTGGGGGAGCATGGCGCAAAATTTGAAAAACATCGCCAACAACAAGAACAGCACAAAATCCCTCGCGGCATATATCGAAAGCGACATAGACAAAATAAACGCCGAAATGCAAAAATTCATCGAAAATATCGTTTCCCCCGAATAGCCATTGACAAAAACCCGTAATTTATGTATAATTATCACATTGGAAAACAAACCGGTGCGATAATTATTTTTTTATAGGTGTTTTTATGAAAAAGCCAAATATTATCTACAAAAAAGACTACCTTGACAAAAACTGCTCATTTGGGATAAGCTATGTCAATGAAAGCCTGAACAACCCGGAAATGTTCCACATTCACGAATTCATAGAGATATGCTATGTCGCGGGCGGCTGCGGAAAGCACGACATCGACGGATATACGTCCGATGCGGGCAAAGGGGATTTGTTCATAATAGATTTGGATATGGGGTACCAGTTTTACAGCGAGAACCCGGATGACAATCTCATGACATACAACGTCATGTTCACTTCCGGTTTTATCAACGATTTTGAGTTTACCGGCGACGAATTCAAGGATTTCAACAAATTCAGGCTGTTCAAAAATTTTTTCCCCCGGCTTTCCCCAAAACACGACCTGCACTTTGATTTTGGCGAACAGAGCGAAATCGAATATATCATTTCCCGCATATACGACGAATACCAAAAAAAGCAAATAGGGTACATCCCGGTTATCAAAGGCTACCTCACCGTTTTTATCGCCAAAATCATGCAGGGGCTGTCCAAATATTCAAGCGACGACGTTTTCCGCCTGTATGACACGAACCACGAAATGATACAAAAAATAATCGAAAACATCAGGCAAAACTACCAAAGCAAAATCAACTTGGACGAACTTGCGCAAAAATCGCTGTTTTCAAAAGGGCATTTATGCAACACATTCAAAAAAGAAACGGGAATGACCTTGTCTGAATACATAAACCGCCTGCGAATACAAGAAGCGTGCAAAACAATAGAAAACGACCCTCATATAAATCTTTCGGAACTCGCATATAAAATAGGATTTGGGGGCTATAAGCAATTTTACAAAATTTTCGTCGAAATCGTGGGGATGTCGCCTAAGGAAAAACGGGATCATTCTTTGAAATTCGGCAAATAGCCGCCGATTTCCCGGAGTTTCTTTTGCAGCTCCTTTATTTCAAATCCCCTTGTATCGGTGTTTTTCGAAATAGCCGCGGAAGCTGCGGCTCCGGCGGCCTGCCCGGTTATGAAACAGCCGGGCATGACCCTGATCGAACCTTGGATGTATCTGTCCGAACTCACGCACCTGCCCGCGACCAAAACGTTGCCCAGTCCTTTGGGGGTCAAAACCCTGTACGGTATTCCGTAGCTTTCGCCTCCGGCATATCTCAAACTGTAAAATTCTTCTTTGAAAATCTTGTTGTCTTCTTCGTCCGGGCTCGATTCGTGTATGTCCACGGGATAGCAGTATCTTCCTATTTCGTCGTCAAATGACGCCCTCGATTTGAAATCTTCCAAATTCAGCTGATAATCCCCCGTTATTCGCCGCGTTTCGCGTATGCCCATCAAGGCCGAAGTGGAGACCAGCACCATTTTTTCGAAACCCGTGAGGTAATTTTTGTAATATGTTTCGTATTCTTTCAACTTTTTGCGCTGTTCGACAAAAGCCAAAGTCAACGACCTCTCGTCCGTCCCGTCAACGCCGAACGCATGGCCGATATTTCCGCTTCCGAGCGTTTCCCCGATTTTGAACATCCCCGGCAAATGCCGATCCTTGTCCGTAAAGACATCGTCTTTGAAAGCGACTTCGAGGTTTGCTTCCTGTTTGTCCAAATTCGTTTTGGACCAATCTATGCCCGCCCATATGCTGCATAAAGTGCCCGCCATCATGTTGCCGTTTGCATCGCCTTTTTCATACGCCGCCCCGGCCATGACCGCGAGGTCGCCATCCCCCGTCCCGTCGATAAATATTTTCGCCTTCACCCCGAATATTCCGCTTTTGGAAGCCAAAATTGCGGCATCGGCATACTTCCCCCCGGAGGCGACGTCGATTAGTTGGGTGAAATATGTAAATTCCGCCCCCGCTTCTTTCATCATGTCTTCGTATATCTCTTTTAGTATTTCCGCTTTTATGCAGCCTCCGATTTTGCCGAGATCACGGTTTTTGTCGTGGATCTCCCTGCCTATGCCGTCGGCGAGAAAATTCACGCCGTCTGTAAACTGCATGAAAACGGGTACTCCGCCGGCCGTTCCAAGCCCGCCGAGGCAGCCCGCCGCTTCGGCTAAAAACACCTTGTTCCCAAGGCGCGCGGCGGTAACGGCGGCGCAAACCCCCGCAGGGCCGCCCCCCGCCACGAAAACATCGACGTTGTGCCTTATCGGGACCGATTTGCTGTAATTGATGTTTGGCATAAAAATTTCCCCCTTTTTTTAACGCTCAATATTCCAAAAAATAGAACATATTTTCCGGCGATATTTTGATTTTTTGCTCACATCCAGTCTTTTGAAAGCTTGGCAAGCGTATAAGCGGCCGATTCGAAGTCGTAATCTTCTATTTGGCGCACAAGGTTTTCGGTTTTCGGTATGGCGCGGATTTCATTCAGCAGGTTCGCGCATTCCGGGTTTATATTCTCGAGCATCGGCTTCAATTTTGCAAACAGCCGGCGCACCTGATCCAAATCCAAGGTTTTTGGCACGGCTTGCCCCGCAGGGTCTTCATACAGCGGGGCGAACTCGTCAAGGACGGATTTTAGCTCGTACTCGAGCGCTTTCATGCATTCCCGTCCATCTGCATTCCCATTTTCAAGCATCGCTTCCAATTTGGCGGCGGCGTTTTGCAGCTCGGTTTTGCCGATCTGCCCCGCATTGCCTTTCAGGGAATGCGCCAGCCTGTGGGCGAGCGGTATGTCGGATGCGGCGATTGCGTTTTCGATCTCCGAATATTTGTTTTGGTTGTCTTTCAAGAATTTTTCGCACAATTTTTTTTGAAACCCTTCGTTGTCGCGCGCCAATTCAACTTCGCCCATATTTGAAAAGCTGATGGGGTTTAAGTATTTCAAAAGGCAGCGCCACAATTCCTGCGTGGTGAACGGTTTGCCGACGCATTCGGCCATTCCGCTCTCTTTGTATTTTTCCAATTCGCCGCTCATCATATTCGCCGTCATCGCCACTATCGGGATTTTGGCATCCAAAGCCGCGATTTTCGCCGAGGCTTCCAAGCCGTCCATTACCGGCATGAATATATCCATGAATATGACGTCGAATTGCTGCTGTCCTGTTTTTATGCGCTCCTCGACCATTTCCACCCCGATTTTGCCGTTTTCCGCCACCGCGCAGCAAAGCCCGACGCGGGCGAGATGGTCGCATATGACTTGCTGGTTCATGGGGTTGTCCTCGCATATGAGGACCAATCCGTCGAAACGGGGTTTTTCGATTTCTTTTGCTTCGGAATAATCCGGAACGTTTTCAATTGCGCTTTCGGGCGCTTCGATGGTTTCGAAAACGATCTCGAAAAAAAACGCGCTGCCAATGCCGGGGGCGCTTTCCGCCGATAATTTCCCGCCCATCAATTCCACGATGTTTTTGGTTATCGTCAACCCGAGCCCCGTCCCTCCGTAATTGCGCGTGGTGCTGGAATCCGCCTGCGTGAAGGGGTCGAATATCTTTTTGAGTTGTTCGGGGGTCATGCCTATCCCGCTGTCACGGACTTCGAAATAGACGGTCGTGAATTTTTCCTCAACGCCCTTTATCGCCGAAGAAAGCTTTATCGTCCCGGAATCCGTGAATTTCACGGAGTTTGAAAGGAGGTTCATCAGCGCCTGATAGAGCCTGAGCGGGTCGCCCAGCAACCTTTTGCCTATGGGGGGCTCGGCATATACCCTGAGCTCAAGGCTTTTTTCATGCAGGCTCGGATGAATCACAGATTGGCAATGCATGAAAATATTTTGCAAGTCGAACGGGACTTTTTCAAGTTCGATTTTTCCGGACTCTATTTTCGATATGTCGAGTATGTCGTTTATGATGGTCAGCAGCCATTTTGTGTTTTCGGTTATTTTTTCGAGGTATTCCTTGACTTTCGGGGAAATGGCCTTGTCTATCGCAAGTTCGGCAAAACCCATGATGCTGTTCATCGGAGTCCTGATTTCATGGCTCATGTTCGCCAAAAAGGAGGATTTGGCGCGATTTGCCGCTTGCGCCTCCTTCATGGCTTCCTGCAGCAGCCCGTCGCGGCGGATGAGCTCTTTTTCCCATTGGCGGACAGCGGTCAAATCGGTCAGATAGCCTAAAAGCGCGAAACTCTCGCTGTACGGTATCCTTTTTATTTCCAGGTCGAATATTCTTTTTTTGCCCCTGATTTCCAAATCGATTTCGTCCCTGTAATATCCTTCGTTGGCCGTGATCGTCAAAACGTCCGCCATTGAAAGCGACGGCAGCCCGTCTGATTGGAAAGGCGGCACGCTGGCGTTCATCAACGCGGCAAAACCGCTGATGAATTCTTCCTCGCTTTTAAAGCCCATCACTTCGAGCGCCGCCGGGTTGCAGTCGATTATTTTGAAATTGCTGTCGAACATGACGTTCATGTGCGGGTTGCTTTCGAATATGGCGGATACGGTCTGCTGGGCTGTTTCAAGCACATTGATGGCGCGTTCGAGTTCGCTGCTACGGTTTTCCAAGTCGTTCAATAGATTTACGGTGTCGGTTATTTCGTAAATCATCAAAGTCGAACCGATGTATTGGTGGTTTTCAAACAATTTTGACCTTGTGGCGGAATAATGCCTCGAAATGTTGTCGGAGGTGACCGTAAATTTTTTGTTTTGCTCGTCTTCCTGCGAAAAAAGCGGGAAGGACATTACGGACATTCCGGATTTCATTTCGGCGAGGACCGGAAATATCTGTTTTGCCCTGTCGTTGGAATCTATATATCCTTCATATTTGTCCACGATCACGATCCCGTCCTGCACGCTTTCAAACAGCTGGTATTTCGCCTTGACGACGATCCTGAACGCGCCGCTTTTGAGCAGATACAGATTCAAGATGACGGAAGATATGCAAAGGGAGGCGCTCACCGCCTCGCGCTTGTATGGGATATTTAGGATGATGGCGGCCAACCCTATGACAAGCGAGAAAAATCCGGTCAAAAAATGGATGGCGGAGCGCGTTTTCGAAGATTCAGAAGGCTTGAAGAGCTTGTATATGATCAATACCCCGCTCACAATGTTGGAACCGTAAATTTGAAACAAACCCAAATTGTACAGCGCGGTGAATTCTCCGGTGACATAGGGAAGAAAATCGTTTTGCCCGTACGACAAAGATTTTACGAACAAACCAAGCGGGTCGCCTGCCGTTACGCAAAAAGCCATAAAGAAAGGCAGCGCCATAAGCGAAATTACGATCAGCCTTTTTTTTATTTGATATCCGCAAACGTCCATCGTATACAAAAACCACAGCGCGCCCAAGAAAGGCTGGCCGATATGCTGTATGCGAAAACCCAGATAAGCCGTTTCCGCGCCTTCGGAACCGAGCACGACCAAACTGCCGAGGGCGAAAAAAGAAATGGCGAGGGAAAGCAAAATGACATACAGGGAATGATGCGCTTCCCGCTGCAAAGCTCCGTAAACAGCCGTGATGAGCGCTGTCACCGTAAGGCAATACAAAAAAACGATCATAGGTTTGCCACTCATTTGCATTTATACTTAGTGGAGACCATTATACGCCATAAAAAACAAATTGTCAACAACAAAAAAAAAATTCATAATTTTCGCGTTGTCATATTATTTTTTTGATCGTATAATAGCTGTAACGCTTTTCGCCGTGTTTTTCAATTAATTCCTTTTGAATCATATCTTGAAGTATTTCTCTTATTCGTTGCGGACTTAATCCGAGTAGCTTAACAAAATCCGCGTTTTTTCCTTTTCCGTTTTGTTCGATATATTGCAAAATAATAGAAATTCTATCGCCGTTTTCTATCGCTGTTCTATCGCTGCTTATCGCTGATGAACCGTTGATAGATTTATTTCGCACGAATGTAACTCTGAAAAAATCATGCAAATCAAATTTCGGTTCAACTACTTTCGCGGTTTTCGCCGCATTTTTCATTCGCAAAATACCTGTTCCCATTTGCTCTATATAATCAATCCGAAATAACATACTGGCTATTATTGAATTTCTCGTAATGCTGATTTTACCGAAATTTTCAAGCGTGATTCCCTTGCATATCCCTCCGGGACTGATTATTTCAACACGGTCATCGTAAATTTCTACCATTACCCTTGCGCCTTTTTCAAAATAGTTACGATGGCAAACGGCGTTGACAATAGCTTCCCTCAATGCGTCCTCCGGCAATTCGAGAATGTTTTCGCGCCGCAAAGTTTCGATTTTATAGCTCATATTCAAATGCCGTTTCAAAAATCCCAAAGCATCGTCTATATTGCTTACAGCATCGCCGTTTAATTCTTTTGCGTCTATGATGTATGATTTGTCCGTTCCCTTATATGAAGCGCACACAATTCCGGCGTGACGGAATTTTACATCTTCATCGTTCACTCTGAAAAATAACGCTCCGGCGTTTGTAAAGCACGGCACGCCATCGGCATACGCGGCACAGTCTAAATTGACCAAAATCGTATTTCTGTCTAAAACATCGCTGATTTTAGCTATTTTGATATATTTTTTGTACGCCTTTTCGTTGAATTTTTCCGTTAAAAGTAAATCTTTGCGAACAATTTCGTCATACCGAATCTGCCCTTCATTTTGAAAAAATACAAAAGACGAGTCCTAGAACTTGCAAAGCAAAAAAAAAAATGGTATAGTAATATCATGGAAAATGAAAAAAGGATGGCAAAATTGCCAGAGAAGA